>Ga0307374_10005650_pt1 | contig 20130 bp, 16 predicted proteins | sample OX3MG_FD_202532 | JGI IMG/M metagenome (GOLD analysis project Ga0307374, IMG submission 202532) | Soil microbial communities from Risofladan, Vaasa, Finland - OX-3 | ecosystem: Environmental > Terrestrial > Soil > Coastal area > Acid sulfate soil | place: Finland: Risofladan, Vaasa | collected...
GCGGCAGTGCCGATTCAGGAGATCTCCTCCTGTTTTGAACCTTGCCTTCTGTTTTGAATCTTACGATTTATGTACTTTCCTCTAACCCACGCATTTGCATCGCTGAATCTACTCTCTGTTTGGACCCGGAAACGCTAGGTGGATGATGCCGATCCATGATGCGGAGGATTCCGGTCTCCAAACATGGCAATCAGTAGTTTGTATTTCGAGAGCGCTGCAACCCGGTGGAAAAGCGTCCGGGAGTCTGATGAGGTGGTTCAATGAGCGAGCAAGTATCGAACACATTGGTTTCACGCAGTGTCAATGATGCGGAAGCACGCGAAGAGCTTCTGCTCAGCAATATGCCGCAGGTGAAATATATCGCACGCAGGATTCATGATCGCTTGCCGTCGCAAGTGCCGCTGGAGGACATGATCCATGCGGGGGTGGTCGGATTGATCGATGCGGCTAAAAAATTTGATGCCGGCAAAAATGTGCAGTTCAAATCCTATGCAAAGTTTCGCATCCGCGGAGCCATCCTGGACAGCCTGCGCGCATTGGATTGGAGTCCCCGGCGCCTGCGCCGGCAGGCGCGCCGCATTGAGGAAGCGCGCTGCGAGTTGAAGCTTCGCCTGGGCTGCGTGGCCTCCGAACCGCAGTTGGCCGCGGAACTCGAAATGGAACTCGAAGAGTTTCAACGATTGCTGGGGGAGCTGCGCGGGCTTGAGTTGGGAAGCTTGCAGGGCGGGTTCACTGACCCGCAGGCCGGGGAAGCGATCGTGAGTTGCCTCCTGGTGAGAGAGGACAAGAACCCATTTTTATTGTGCCTGGATAGTGAAATAAACTCGCTGGTGGCAATCGCGCTGCAAGGCCTCGACGTGAAGGAACGGCGAGTGGTAACGCTGTATTACCTGAAAGATTTAAGCATGAAGGAAGTGGGCGCGGCGCTGGGTGTGGGCGAATCGCGCATTTCGCAGATTCACTCGTCCGCATTGATTCATTTGCGTTCCCGTCTGACTATGATTTTACACTCACGAAAGCAGACGCCAGAGAAACTGCCTGTCCGGAATTTGTCCAGGTATGCGTTACATTGTTGAACGATTCTTGCGACAAGCGAAACGGGGCATGGCGTAAAACCACACCTGAGCAGATAAAACGCCTCGAATCGCACGCGTCGAGATGTGCCCGGCAAGCACCTGTCTACCGGGAACCTCTTCACTGGTCTGGTTAATTGGTCTGGTGGCGCAGGTAGGGCCAACCGGGGAGATTATCGTGTTGCCGATTCACCATCTCCGTTTGCAACTTGTGGGCGAGGATTTCGTAACGAACCCTTTCGATCGTTGATTGCACCGCCCGCAGATTTTTGACGTACTCGCCAATCTCAACTCTCAGGCCGGCATCCAGGGTTTCGCCGCGAGACGCGTCCCCAACCTCGGGAGCATTACCGGCAAGCCGCGAGGACAGCGCGATTACATCCGCCTCGCGGACCGTACCGGATTTATCGGCCAGAACTTCCGCCTGCCGCAAAAAATCGCGCAGTTCTTCGTTTGCGGTATGGCATCGTTCATTGCTTTGAATTTTCATCATGCGCTCGATTGCAGCGGTCCGTGCCGTTCATCCGGTTGGAATGCTGACGATTCCCGTGCTGGATTTGCGGTTTGCATCGAAAATTATGGCCCGGGCGACTTTACAGAAATCGCAACTTCGAAACTCCTGTGCGCCCTAACGGATTTCGAAAGGTTATTTTCTTTTGCCATTTGTACCTATCGGCATATGGGGCTGAATCTTTAACCCTTCCGGATGGGACGCCGTGCGGCTGCACGGGCGTGCGCGAAACCCCTGAGCTTGTCCGGCTTTTCTGATCCGCCAGGCATGAGCACAGGATGCCCGGAGGCGCCAGGCACGCCATTTGCACATCCCTTTATAGTCATGGTTGACTTCCTGCCGGGCAACTCTTGTAATGGATGGCGCGAGACTATGAATTTTCACTGCAGAAACCGCGCGTGAGCGATCCCGCGACACCCGCCGCCAGCCGCTTCGCCTCGAAGCGCTCCTCGTTTCTTGTCGCCTCCGGTATTTTTCTGAGCCGCATCGCGGGACTCATCCGCGACCGCATATTCGCGCACTACTTCGGAAATTCCGACGCCGCGGACGCCTTCAAGGCGGCCTTCCGGATTCCCAACGCGCTACAGAATCTTTTTGGCGAAGGGGTTCTTTCCGCTTCCTTCATTCCCGTGTACGCGTCATTGCTGGCGCGCGACGAGGAAGACGACGCCCGCCGCACCGCCGGAGCCGTCGCGGCCCTGCTGGCGCTCAGCACGTCCATACTGGTCTTGATCGGTGTTCAGGCGACCCCCTACCTGATCGACGCCATCGCGCCGGGGTTTTCAGGAGCCAAGCGCGAACTGACGATCCGCATCGTGCGGATCCTGTTTCCCGGCGCCGGGTTGTTCGTTTTTTCCGCATGGTGCCTGGGGATCCTCAACAGCCACCGGCGATTTTTTCTTTCTTACACGGCGCCGGTGGTCTGGAACGCCGCCATGATCGCCACGCTTTTGGGTTTTGGAGCGCGCTACACGCAATTTTCCCTGGCCATCGCACTGTCGTGGGGATCGGTGGTTGGCGCGGCGCTGATGGTGGTGATCCAGCTGCCAGTCGTGCTGCGACTGCTCCACGGGCTGCATCTTTCGTTCGCCTTCCACCTGGAAAGCGTGCGGACCGTGGTGCGCAATTTTTTTCCCGTATTCTTCAGCCGGGGAGTGGTGCAGATCAGCGCCTACGTGGACGCGCTGCTGGCCAGCCTGCTGCCGACCGGAGCGGTGGCGGCCCTGGCCTATGCCCAGACGCTGTACAACCTGCCGTTCAGTCTGTTCGGGATGTCGGTGTCGGCGGCGGAGTTGCCGGCCATGTCGGGAGCGGTTGGCGCGGAATTCGATGTGGCCGAGGCCTTGCGCGCGCGCCTGAACACGGGCCTGCGGCAGATTGCGTTTTTCGTGATTCCCTCGTTCGCCGCGTTTTTAATTCTGGGCGACGTGATCGTGGCCGCGATTTATCAATCGGGACGGTTCACCCATGCGGACGTAATATACGTCTGGGGAATTCTGGTGGGATCGACATTGGGACTGCTGGTATCCACGCTCGGGCGACTTTATTCATCAACCTATTACGCGTTGCATGACACGCGCACGCCTCTGCGCTATGCGGTGGTGCGCGTGATTTTGACTTCCGTATTCGGTTATCTCGCGGCGATCCCTCTGCCGCATCTGTTGGGAATCGAACAGCGCTGGGGCGTCGCGGGACTCACCGTTTCGGCGGCGATTTCTTCCTGGGTGGAGTATACACTCCTGCGCCGCACGTTAAATCGGCGCATTGGCGTGACAGGCCTTTCGACCACCTTCCTGCTCAAGACCGGGGGCTCCGCACTGCTCGCCGCGGGCATTGGCCGCGCGCTGCTTCTTGCCGTCGGTCAGCGCAACCCGATCCTGGTGGCGATCCTGGTTCTCGGCCCGTTTGGCCTCGCCTATTTCGGGGGAGCCGCCGCTCTCGGCGTGCCCGAAGTCCGAGGCATCATGCGGATGATTTCCCGGATGCGCTCCCGGACCTCTTAATCGTTAAGCGAACCCCAGGATCATTTCGCAGCTTTTGCCGGATGCGTTCCGGCATCGAACGGTTTTCGCGCCGGAGACTCCGGCGGGGCCGCCCGCAGATATTGCACCGGCCAGCTCATGGGCTGTTTCAATTCGCGCGCGGCACGCAGCGGCCAGTAGGGATCGCGCAAAAATTCGCGCGCCATGAAAACCAGGTCCGCCTGATTTCTGGCGAGGATTTCCGCGACTTGCTCCTTGGTTTCGATCAATCCAACCGCTCCGGTCATGATTCCCGCATCGCGGCGAATGCGCTCGGCAAAGGGAACCTGGAATCCGGGGCCGGCAACGATTTTCTGGTCATGGGCAAGCCCGGCCGAGGAGCAGTCCACCAGATCGACGCCCAGCGGGGCAAGCTGCCTGGCCAGTTCCACGGACTGATCCAGGTCCCAGCCGCCCTCTTTCCAATCCGTAGCCGAAATGCGAATGAAAAGCGGCAGATTTTCCGGCCACACGTTGCGCACCGCGGTGACGATTTCGCGCGCGATTCGCGTCCTGTTATCGAATGAGCCGCCATATTCGTCTTCGCGGAAATTGCTGAGCGGAGAAAAGAATTCGTGCATCAGGTATCCGTGCGCACCGTGAAGCTCGATGACGCGATATCCGGCATGGAAGGCGCGGCGCGCCGCCGCCACAAACGCGCCGGTGATTTCGTGAATGCCTTCCTTCGACAATGCCTGCGGCATGGGATAGGAGTCGGAATAGGCGCGCGCGCTCGGCGCCACCGGCTCCCAACCACCAGCGGCGGGGGAAACCAAGCCTGAGCCCTCCCAGGGCCTGTGCGTGCTGCCTTTGCGGCCCGCGTGAGCCAGCTGCATGCCGGGCACGGCGCCCTGGCTGGCCATGAAACGGGCGATGCGAGCCAGATAGTCGATGTGCTCATCCTTCCAGATGCCCAGGTCTTCCGGGCTGATGCGGCCCTCGGGCGTAACGGCGGTGGCTTCGGTGAAGACCAGGCCGGCCCCGCCCACGGCGCGGCCGCCCAGGTGCACCAGGTGCCAGTCGTTGGCGAAGCCATTGTCGCTGGAATACTGGCACATGGGCGAAACAACAATTCGATTTTTGAGTGTGATGCCGCGAATGGGCAAAGAATCAAATAGGGTAGCCATATTTTCCTTTTGAGATTTCCGGCATCGCGCTGCGTGCCGTGGTCTCTGTTAGTTTACAACCCGGCTGCAAATGAATTCTACGGGTACGCGCGCTGTCTTTTTTTGCTGCACTAGCGGCCCCGGCCGGCTTGGGCAACGCGCCAATTGTTCCAGCGCATTGGATGCTGCGCGGTACGGGCCGGGTGCAGCGAAGTATTCTACAGTTTGCAGGCGATCCGCGCTCATGTTTCCTGTGCCGCGCGGTCCTGCAATTCGATCGTGCTTCTTGAAGGCCGGGAAGTCGTGCGCAGGGCGCAAAGATTGCTTCACAGGTTGCGGAAAAATCGATTTGTACGCCTTCAGGGGTTAAAACCCCTGAAAAAACGCAGGTGTTATGTCGTGCCTGAAGGCACGACCTACAAATATTTCCACTTGTTCCGCAGTCGGTTAAGCGCGCGGAATAAAAATACATTTAAGTCCGCTTGCTCCGGCATGGATGCATCCTTACAATAAAAAATGCGTATGTTGATTTCTTTGCTGCCGCAACGGCACCGCCTGACCCGCCTGGCGGGGATTGCGCTTCTGGGGCTGCTGTGCGCGTCCGGCGCGCATGCCCAGGAACGCGCCGATTGCCGCGCGATCCGCAGCAGGATCCTGCATACCTCGGTGCGGTACTGCGTCTTCCTGCCGGCCAGTTATTTCACTCCGGCCGCGAAAACTCGGCGGTATCCAATCCTGTACCTGCTGCACGGGCTGGGAGGCAACGCGCAGTCCGCCGCGGTGGACGGCGAGTGGAACACGTTGCAGGATTTGCGGCGCGAACACAAAATCGGCGATTTCCTGGTGGTTGCCCCGGACGGCTGGGACACCTTCTTTATCAATTCGCAAGACGGCAAAACCCTCTACGGCAATTTCTTTTTTCGAGAGTTTATGCCGTTCATCGAGCGCGTTTATCGTGTCCGCAAGGACCGGGCGTCGCGCGGCATCACAGGCTTTTCCATGGGCGGGTACGGGGCGCTGCGGATTGCGTTCGGGCACCCGGAATTATTCGGCGCGGTCAGCGCGCATAGCGCCGCGCTGATGCGCGAGCCTCCGCTGGGGGTCAACGTCGGGGCGTCGTCGGGCAATGTGCTGGCGCGGATGTTCACCTCGGTGTTCGGCGATCCCATCGACCGGAAATTCTGGAACCGGAACAGCCCATTCGTGCTGGCGCGGGAACATGCCGCCGCGCTTCGCACCATGAAGATTTACTTCGATTGCGGCACCGAAGATTCCTTCGGCTTTTACCGTGGTGCAACCGAACTGCACCAGACGCTCGATTCCCTGAAAATTCCGCACGAATTCCATCTATACCCGGGCGGGCACAACGTGTCCTACCTGCTGGCCCATCGCGAAACCTCGTTTGAATTTCACTGGCGCGAGTTTCAATCGGCGCATTAAGGTTCACCGTTGTGGTCACGATTGGTGTGCGGGTGCCTGACAATTCGGGTATGTCAGAAACGCGTGGCTTGGATTAAAGTAGTCTTTTGCATGGAATGGAAATTGGCGTATGGTTCGCCTGCCGCTAAGGAGCTGAGGATGAGCGTGACCGACACGAGTGCTTCTGTTCACAATGCCGCCAGCCCGATGGAGATGGCCTGCATCAACACGATCCGCACGCTTTCCATCGATGCCGTGCAGGCTGCGAACTCCGGGCATCCCGGCACGCCGATGGCGATGGCGCCTCTGGCCTACTGCCTGTGGCAGGAGTTTCTGCGCTACGATCCGAAAGATCCGCTGTGGCCCAACCGCGACCGCTTCGTTCTCTCCGCCGGACACGCCTCCATGCTGCTCTATTCGGTGCTGCACCTGTGCGGTGTCCGGGAAGCTGGAAAGAATCTCGAAATTCTCGACGGGCCGGCAGTCCGGCTGGAAGACATCAAGAATTTCCGGCAGCTGGGCAGCCGTTGCGCCGGCCATCCGGAATCGCATTTGACCACGGGCGTTGAAACCACCACGGGCCCGCTGGGCCAGGGCTTCGCCACCAGCGTGGGCATGGCGCTTACGGGGCGATGGCTGGCTTCGCGCTACAACCAGCCCGGCTTTGAAGATATTTACAATTTCAATGTTTACGCGCTGGGCGGCGATGGCTGCATGATGGAGGGAATTTCCAGCGAAGCCGCATCTCTTGCCGGGCACCTGAAGCTTTCCAATCTGTGCTGGATCTACGACAGCAACCGCATCACCATCGAGGGCGGCACTCCGCTGGCTTTCTCCGAAGATGTGGGCGCGCGATTCGCCGCCTACGGGTGGAACGTCACGCACGTCACCGACGCGAACGATCTGAACCTGATTCGCGCGGGCTTCCGCACGTTCCTGCAGACCGCTGACCGCCCCACGCTCATCATCGTGAACAGCCACATCGGCTGGGGTTCGCCGCACAAGCAGGACACCCACGCCGCGCACGGCGAAGCGCTGGGCGTCGAGGAGGTCAAACTGACCAAGCGCGCCTACGGCTGGCCCGAGGACGCGAAATTCCTGATTCCCGACGGCGTGTACGAGCATTTTCAGGGCGGCATCGGCGTGCGAGGAAAACAGCTGCGCGATTCATGGGCCGCGAAATTTGATTCCTACCGCGCGAGGTTTGCGGATTTCGCCGATGAAATTCTCCGCATGGTGCGCCGCCAGCTTCCCGCGGGGTGGGACAAGGATTTGCCCGCGTTTCCCGCCGACGCCAAGGGACTGGCCACGCGCGATGCTTCCGGCAAAGTCGAAAACGCCATCGCAAAAAATGTTCCCTGGCTGATGGGCGGTGCGGCGGACCTGGCGCCCTCGACCAAGACCCTGCTCACATTCGAAGACGCAACAGGATTCCAGGCGGGAAAATATTCCGGTCGGAACCTGCATTTCGGCATTCGCGAGCACGCCATGTCTGCCATCCTCAATGGGATGAGCTTGACCAAAGTGCGCCCGTACGGCGCGACGTTTTTCGTTTTCACCGATTACATGCGCGGCGGCATGCGGCTGAGCGCGTTGATGCAGATCCCGGTGATTTACGTCCTGACGCACGATTCGCTCGGCGTGGGCGAAGACGGCCCCACGCACCAGCCCATCGAGCATTTGGCGATCGCGCGCGCCACGCCCGGCATGATCACTTTGCGCCCGGCCGACGCCAACGAAGTGGTTGAAGCGTGGAAAGTGGTCATGCCGCTGCAGCACGAGCCGGCGTTGCTGGTGCTCACGCGGCAGGGGCTGCCCACGCTGGACCGCACACGGTACGCGCCGGCCTCGGGCTTGGCGCGCGGCGCCTACGTGTTGGCCCAGAATCCGGGAAGAAATCCCGACGTGCTGCTTTTGGCCACAGGAAGCGAAGTCGCTCTGTGCGTGGAAGCGTTCGAGCAGCTTTCGAAAGAAGGGATTCAGGCGCGCGTCGTCAGCATGCCGTCATGGGAACTGTTCGAAAAGCAGGACCAGGCGTATCGGGATTCCGTCCTGCCGCCGGGGGTGAGGGCGCGCGTTTCGGTGGAGATGGCCGCCACGTTCGGGTGGTCGCGCTACGTCGGAACGTCGGGCTGCAGCATCGGGATGCACAGTTTTGGGGCTTCCGCGCCGCTCAAGGCGCTTCTGAAGCACTTTGGATTCACCGTCGAACACATCGTAGCGGCGGCGAAGGAGCAGATCGAAGAGGCCAAAGGCTAGGCTCGTTACCCGGGCATTCGGACCATTTCCGGGTTTGTGGGCCAAGGTTTCCGCCCTGGCATAAATGACTGGACACACTGGGGCTTCCGCCCCTGACCATGTTCCGAAAGGGAGAGACGCAATGGATGCGCCCGAGCTTTGGAAGCGGTACCGGCAATATTTCTGCCAAGTGGCTTCGCTCGACCTCACGCTGGACATCAGCCGCATGCACTTCGACGAGAATTTCCTCACCTCCATGGAACCGGCTGTGCAGCAGGCGTTTATCGACATGGATGCGCTCGAAACGGGCGCCATCGCGAATCCCGACGAACACCGCATGGTGGGCCACTACTGGTTGCGCACGCCGCTGCTGGCGCCCACCAAGGACATCGCGCGAGAAATTACCGGCACCATTGCAAATATCAAAAGATTTGCCGCCGACGTGCACGCGGGGAAAATACGTCCGCCCAAGGCGGCTCAATTTAAGCAGGTGCTCGCCATCGGCATAGGGGGTTCGGCGCTGGGGCCCATGTTCGTGGGCGACGCGCTGGGTGATTCCGCGTCGGATCGGATGCGCATCCACTTTATCGACAATACCGATCCGGACGGCATCGCGCGGACGCTGGAAACGCTGGGCGGGCTGCTTCCAGAGACGCTCTGCATCGTGACCAGCAAGAGCGGCGGCACGCCGGACACGCGCAACGGCATGGTCGTCGTCGCAGATGCCTATCGCGCGGCAAACCTCAACTTTGCGCGCCACGCCGTGGCCGTTACCATGCCCGGCTCACAATTGGACAAGCTGGCCTCCTCGCAATCGTGGCTCGCGCGCTTTCCCATGTTCGATTGGATCGGTGGCCGCACCAGCGAACTTTCCGCCGTCGGCCTGCTTCCCGCAGCCCTGCAGGGAATCGATATTGACGCGATGCTCGCCGGAGCCTCCGCGTGCGACGCGGCGACGCGGGTGCATGACACGCGCCGTAACCCCGCCGCGCTGATGGCGCTGATGTGGTATGCCGCCACCGATGGAAAAGGGAAGAAGGACCTTGTCGTTCTGCCGTACAAGGACCGCCTGCTCCTGTTCAGCCGCTACCTGCAGCAACTCGTGATGGAATCGCTGGGGAAGCAGCTCGATCTGAGCGGCAAGCGCGTGGAGCAGGGAATCGCGGTATACGGCAACAAGGGATCCACCGACCAGCATGCGTTCGTGCAGCAATTGCGTGACGGCGTGAACAATTTCTTCGTTACGTTCGTTCGCGTCCTCGAGTCCGGAGGCTCGCACATGGAAGTGGAGCTTGGCGTGACGGCCGGCGATTACCTGCACGGATTTCTGCTGGGCACGCGCGAGGCGCTTTATAGCAATGACCGCCAATCCATGACGATCACCATCCGCATGGTGGATGCGCGCACGGTCGGCGCCCTGATTGCCCTGTTCGAGCGCGCCGTAGGCATTTACGCGTCGCTGATTCACATCAATGCGTACAACCAGCCGGGCGTCGAGTCGGGAAAGAAAGCCGCCGCCGCCGTGCTGAGTCTGCAGGCCAGGGCGCACGCAGCGCTGTCAAGCACGCCGCAAACCGCCGTTCAGATCGCCGCCGTCAGCGCTGCGCAATCCGCCGAGAGCATCTACCTCATCCTCGAGCATCTCGCCTCCAACGGCCGCGCGCAGATGACGCGCGCCGCCGATCCTGGCGAGGCGACGTTCACGGGCGTCTAACACAGGAGCAGGACAGGCTGAAGCCTGTACTACTGGTTACGACGTCGGCTGCGAGACCGTACGCGTGTTGTTGTGCTGCTCCTGGTGTCCCAGGTCAAACGCCTCGTGCAGGGCTTTTACGGCTTTTTCCATCCCGCTGGATTCCACTAGAAACGAAATGTTGTATTCCGAAGAGCCCTGGGCAATCGCGATGATGTTGATCGCTTCCTGGCCCAGGATGCTGAAGACGCGGCCGGCAATGCCGGGCGTGCCGCACATGTTTTCACCGACGGCCGCGACGATGGCCACGTTGCGGTTTACCTTGATGTGTTCCAGGTCGTGCTGGTGCACGTCCACGTACAGGGCGTCGCGCAGCGCCTTTTCGGTGCGCGCCGCATCGCCGGCCTGCACGACAAAGCAGATGCTGTCCTGCGAGGACGACTGGGAAATCATGACGATGTTGGCGCGCACCGACGCCGTCGCGCCGAAAATGCGCGCGGCGATGTCCGGCACGCCGATGATGCCGGGGCCGGCCACGGCAATCATGGCGACATCGCGCGTCGCGGTGACGGCCTTCACGCCTTGCGGCGCGGGACTCACGCTGTGCGTGATTTTCGTGCCGGGCTGTTGCGGCTGGAAGCTGTTGCGAATCCAGACGGGGATGCCGCTTTCGATCACCGGGCGCAGCGTCATCGGATGCAGCACTTTGGCACCGAAAAATGCGAGTTCCCCCGCCTCGATGTAGGAAACCTCGTCGAGAGTGATGGCGTCGGGAACCATGCGCGGGTCCGCCGTCAGCACGCCGTTCACGTCGGTCCAGATGACGACATCTCCGGCGTCCAGCGCCGATCCTAAAATCGTTGCGGAGAAATCCGATCCGCCGCGGCCCAGCGTCGTGGGCACGCCCTTGGCTGTCGCGGCGATATAACCGGTAACGACGGGTATCCCGCCCGCTTCCAGCAGGGGCAGCAGTGCGGCCTGTGTTCTAGTTCGCGTCGGCACGGTCAGCGGCCTTGCGCCGCCGTGAACGTCGTCGGTCACGATCAAATCGGTTGCGTCGAACGCCACGCCGCGGCACCCCATCTCGCGGAGCACGGCGGCGGTGATCCGCGCGTTGAGCCGCTCTCCGGTTCCGGCAATCACGTCCAGGGCGCGAGGGGATAGCTCGCCCAGCAGGGCGCAGCCGCGGCAGTAGTTCGCCGCGGTTTCGATCAACGCGTCGATTTCGGCGAGCAGTTCGCGGCGCCTTTCGATGTCGGTGATCAGATCTCCGATGACTTCATGATGTTTGGTTTGCAGCGCCGTGGCCAGCGCGCTCGCCGTGGCTTCATCTCCGGCCGTCGCCTTTCCGGCCGCCGCAATCAATGTGTTAGTGACTCCGGACATGGCCGAAACCACCACCACGACGGCGTGATCTTTTGACGCTTCCGCCGCGATGGCCGCCGCGCTGCGAATGCGCTCGGCGTTGCCGACCGACGTGCCGCCGAATTTCATGACCTGGATCGGGAGGCTCATCGGACCCTCGTTTCGGCGGCGACCCCGTTTTCTCGCCTGGAAGTTTTAGCGAGCAGGCCTCGGGCCTGCAGCAATTCGGCATTCAGGATGGCCGCGCCCGCGGCTCCGCGAATCGTGTTGTGGCCCAGAACCACGAAGCGGTAATCGAGCACGCTGTCCGGAAACAGGCGGCCGACGGTAACGCTCATGCCGCCTCCGGCGTCGCGATCCATGCGCGGCTGCGGCCTGTCTTTTTCATTGCGCACCAGCACGGGATGCTCGGGAGCAGTGTGCAATTTCAGTTCCTGCGGCACCGATCGATACGATGCCAGGGCTTGGCGAACTTCCTCAATCGAGGCGCGCTTGGCAAGCTTCACGCGCAGCGCCACCAGATGGCCGTCGGCAACATTCACGCGATGGCACTGCGCGCTCACCGCAAACGGGGCGTTCTCGAAGGAGTTGTTCGCGAGGTGTCCGAGAATTTTCCGCGTCTCGCGCTCCATCTTCGGCTCTTCGCCGTCGATGAAGGGCAGCACGTTGTCGACCACGTCCAGCGACGGCACGCCGGGATAGCCCGCGCCCGAAATGGCCTGCATCGTCGTGGCGATCACGGACTCGATGCCGAACGCCGCGTGCAGCGGGGCCAGCGGCAGCGCCATGATAATCGTCGAGCAGTTCGGATTCGTGACGATGTAGCCGCTGGTAAAGCCGCGATCCCGTTTCTGTCGCCCGATCACGTCCAGATGCTCCGCGTTGATTTCAGGAATCAGCAGGGGAACATCCTCATCCATGCGGAAAGACGAGGCATTGCTGATCACCGGATAGCCGGCGCGCGCGAAGGCCTCTTCGGAGGCGCGCGCGACGTCGGAGGGCAAACTCGACAGCACCACGTCGCAATCCAGCGGCGGCAGCGGCGGCTGCACGATCATCGCTTTCACGAAGTTCGGCATGTCGCCCACCAGCCGCCACGTACAGGCTTCCGCGTACGACTTTCCCTGCGAACGGTCCGACGCGGCCAGAGCCGTAATCTCAAAACCCGGATGATTCTCCAGCAATTGAACGAACCGTTGGCCGACCATTCCGGTCGCGCCCAGTATTCCTACCCGCACTCGATTATTCGACACCGCTCCCCCCAGAGGAATCACGAAATGGATGCTGCAGAACAAGATCCATCAGCTCGGCGCTGACGTTGTCTAAAACTTCGCCTTCCACGCCTTCTTTCTTATCTGCATCGTTCGCCACGGCGCCCACGACCGTGCCCACGACCAGCAGCGACGGCGACTCGGTCCGGGGACACTGCGCCAGGCGGCCGACCGTCGAGCGAAAGATGGTTTCGCGCGTCGTGGTGGCTTGCGAAATGACGGCGCACGGGATGTCCGCGCCAATGCCTGCGGCCTGCAATTCCAGGGAAAGGTCGGCGTATCGATGGCCCGGCATGAAAATCACGTAGGTGGTGTCGGCGGCGACATCGCGCTCGCTGGTCAGTCCGGTTCCGCCCTGGCGATGCGCCGTGACGAAGACGACGCGCGCCGCGTGACGCCGGTCGGTGAGAGAAATTTGAGACGAAGCCGCCGCGCCCAGCGCGGACGTGACTCCCGGTATCACCTCAAATTCGATCCCGGCCCGCCGCAGGGCTTCCATTTCTTCTCCGCCGCGCCCAAACAGCATCGGATCGCCGCTCTTGAGCCGCGCGACCACTTTTCCCGCGCGCGAAAGATTCACCATCAGCGCGCTGATCTCCGCCTGGGAAATCCCCTTCGCCCCACATCGTTTTCCGACGCTGACGACCTGTGTGGTGGCCGGCAGGCTGCGGAGAATTTCTTCCGCCACCAGGTCGTCGTGCAGCACGACGTCCGAGGATTGCAGCACGCGCCACGCCTTACGCGTCAGCAATTCTGGATCGCCCGGCCCGGCTCCCACAAGATAGACTTTTTCCGGCATTTCGATTGCGTCGCTCCTGTACCAATTTTCAATTCGTGCAGCCAACAAGGTCGTCATTCCAGGCGAAGCGAGGAATGACGACAAAAACTACTGACCTTTCGGGTCCAGGCTCGCGTACTGGTGCAGCAGGCGCTTGCGCTGCTCCGGCGGCATTGGAATGCTCTGCAATTCATCGCGGGTGCGGCCCAGCTGCGCCACCCACTCTTCCCATTCGGGCCCGAACTGCTGTTCCAGTTCTTTGCGCAGGCGCTGCGCGAGCGCTGGGCTTAATCCGCCCGTGGAAATGGCGATCTGCAACTCTCCCCGCCGCACCACGGCAGGGAAGTAGAAGTCGCAGCGCTGCGGTTCGTCCACGGCGTTGCAGAGGACGCCGCGGCTTTGCGCCTCGGCATAAATGTCGTCATGCAGAGCGGGCGATCCTGTCGCGGCGATCACCAGAAACACGCCCGCCAGATCGGCCGGAGCGTACTCGCGCGCCTCCCACTCGATGCGGCCTGCGCGCGCCCATTCGCGCACACGGGAAGTGGCCTGCGGCGCGACCACGTGCACCACGGCCCCGGCCGCCAGCAGGCTTTCAATCTTCGCTTCGCCCACGCTTCCGGCGCCGGCCACCAGGCAGCGGCGCCCCTCCAGCTTTACGAACATGGGAAATAAACTCATACCTTCACTCGATTCCTTACTCGGGCGCGTGCAGCCCGCATTCTTTCTTCGCAAATCCCGACCAGCGCCCTGCGCGCGGATCTTCCCCCGGCTGCACTTGCCGCGTGCAGTACGTGCAGCCGATACTCGGATAATTTTGCTCATGCAGCGGGTTGTAGGGCACTTCATGATCGCGGATATATTCCCAGACGTTTTCCCAGGTCCAGTCCGCGATCGGATTCATCTTGACCAGGCCGAATTGTTCGTCCCACTCGATTTTTTTGGCGCTTGCGCGAGTGGGAGCCTGATCGCGGCGAATTCCTGTGGCCCACGCGGCCAGTTCGGCCAGCTTCGCCTGGAGCGGCCGGACCTTGCGCAGTTCGCAGCATTTGTTCGGATCGATGGTCCAAAGCTTCGGCCCGAACTGCGCGGCCTGACGTTCCGGCGTCAGCAGGGATTTCACGCGCTCGACGCAGAGGCCGTATTTTTCTTCCATCTTCGCGATCAGCTCGTACGTTTCGGCGAACAGGAAATCCGTGTCCAGGGTAAAGATGCGTATGTCCGGGAGCACGCGCGCGGCCATATCGATCAGCACGACGTCTTCGGCGCCGAAACTGGACGCAATCGCCGCGCGCGGATGAAACTCCGCAAGGCCCCAGCGAAGAATGTCTTCCGCGCTCCAGCGCTCCGCTTCGGACTGTACCGCGCCAATTTTTTCCTGTGCCGCCGCGATCATTGTTTCTTTCTGCGGCCCTTTTCAGGCCTACGCTCCAAATTCACTGTGACTTTACGTTCGCAAATAACGTCTATAAATAAAAACGCCCGCGAGCGTTTCGCTTCGCGGGCCGCATCTAAGAGCTTGAAGGATGGCTTACTTCGCTTGCGTATCCTTGGCTCCCAAGGGGGTCCGCGCCGCCCCAATACACTTGGGCGTGCGCGTCATAATCGTAATTCCCTTGAGATTGGCTGTCATCATTGCCTGTATAGGGTAAATCAGCCGCCGGATTTGTCAAGCCAAAGTTCCCGGAGCGGCGTGCAATCGGTGCTCCCCGCGCCGCATCGGCTTCATCGGCGGGCATTTTCCGGGGCTCCGCCGGCAATCGAGGGAACGACCAGCACACGGTCGCCTTCCTGGAACTTGTATTCGTTGCCGCCGAGGAAACGTATATCTTCCTCGTTGACGTAGATGTTCACGAATCGCCGCACCTGTCCGGAATCATCGCGCAGATGCTTGCTGATGGCTGGAAAGCGCTGTTCGATTTCGCCGAGTAATTCCGGCAGCGTGGCCGAGCCGCATTCGATCGTTTGCACGCCGTCGGTGAACCGCCGCAGTGCTGTGGGAATTTCTACCGTAATTTTCATCTCTATGGGTTTTCCTGACTGTGTATTTTAGGTGCCATATTTTAGATATTCGCGATCCATGTGCTTTGTGGGTCGGAGCTTTAGCTCCGGCGTCACGTCTCCGGTCATTCTGGACTTTCCTGGGCTTCAGCCCCTTGTAGGGGCAGGGTTGAAAAGCCTTATCTCCCCGGCATTCTGTTATCGGGCCGGAAGGCCCGATCCACAACCCTAATTTCCGGCAACCGCGACCATGCGGTCGTGGAGGAACGTCTCAAACACGGCCATGCGCGGCTCGATCGCGGGCGCAAGGGTGTATTCCTGCGCAACGGCGTCGATTGTTTTCAGGCCATTTCCAGTGATGCAGAGCACCGTCGTTTCGCTGGGGTTGATGTAGCCGCCATCGATCAGTTTTTTTGCGACGCCGATGGTTACGCCTCCGGCCGTTTCCGTGAAAATCCCCTCGGTTTCGGCCAGCAGTTGGATGCCCTTGACGATTTCCGGATCGGTGGCGTCCTCCGCCCATCCGCCGCTGTCGCGAATCGCGCGCGAGGCGTAGTAGCCGTCCGCTGGATTTCCGATGGCCAGCGAGCGCGCAATCGTGGCCGGCTTTTGCGGCACAAGCTGGTCCAGGTTGCGCTTCACGGCGTCGGAAATCGGGGAGCAGCCGGTGGCCTGCGCGCCGAAGAATTTCACTTTCTTTTCCTCGACCAGGCCCAGCGCGATCAATTCGTTGAAGGCTTTGCGGATTTTCGTGATCAGCGAGCCTCCGGCCATGGGCACCACGATGTTGTCGGGCAGGCGCCAGCCCAGCTGTTCGGCGATTTCGTAGCCCACGGTCTTCGAGCCTTCCGCGTAATAGGGCCGCAGATTCACGTTCACGAATCCCCAGCGGTATTTTTCCGCGATCTGCGAGCAGAGGCGGTTGACCTGATCGTAGTTGCCAGCGATGCGCACCAGCTTCGCACCGAATACCTGCGTGCCCGTGATTTTCGCGGGTTCCAGGTCGGCGGGAATGAAAATCCACGCGTCGAATCCTTCGCGCGCGGCCTGCGCGGCCACGGCGTTGGCCAGGTTGCCGGTCGAGGAGCAGCTCACCACCTTGAATCCGAAGCGGCGCGCCGCCGCCAGGGCGGTTGCCACTACGCGGTCCTTGAAGGAAAGCGTTGGAAAACAGACGGCGTCATTCTTGGCGTACAGATTTCCGGCCCCTAACTGTTTGCCCAGGCGCCGTGCCTGCACCAGTGGCGTAAACCCAGTAGGAAGAGTGCCCTGGAAGCCATCCGGGAGGGGGAGCAGCGCGCTATACCGCCACAGGTTGGCAGGGCCGGCCTCGATATTTTTGCGTGTAAACACACCGCGGATCGCCTCCAGGTCATAGGTAATTTCCAGCGGCGAAAGGCATTCTTCACAGAACGAGCGCGGCTCATTGCCCCACAACTTGCCGCATTCGCGGCACTTCAGCTGATAATGTTCGGCCATATATAATTCCCGCTTTCGCTGATTCTCTTGGGCCATTCCTGAAGAGAATCTTAAATTTAGGCTGGAATGACTGCTGCTGGTGAGCGGTGCAAGAGGGGTATAAACTGAAAAACCCTCCGCGCCAAAGTGGGGGAGGGCTCAAAAAGTTCTGATTGAGTGCTCGTCCGACCCTTTAGCAGTTTTTTACGTGGAGCAAGTTGCCTTAAATCGCCACGTGTCCAGCCAGCAAAGTATAGTTAGCCTCCCGACTCGTGTCAAGGCGTTTTTCGCCGGGCGCTTTGGCCTTGCGGCCCGCAGGACATTCGGGTAGTGTGAGTAACATGAAATCGATTCTCCACCCGTGGAAGGCCGCCAGTTGCTCTTGTTGTTTTCCAGCAGCGGCGTGTACGTGTGTTCCAGCGGGGTGGGTGAGGGAGCCAATCTAGCGCAACAAGCATAGACTGGTACGGATGTTGGCCCACCACCGGAAGACCCGGCTGGTGGGTTTTTTGTTTTCAGGGGAAGTTTTTTCGGCGCCGTGAAGTGGCGCGGCAGAGGCAAACTCGATGGCGGACACTTTAACGAACGTTTTGGACGCACCCGCAATGCAGGACGGCAGCGGCGAAGGGACAGCCCTGCTCACCGCCCGGACGATCAACTACCTGAAGACGCTGGAAGCGGAAAGCATTCACATTTTCCGCGAGGCGGCGGCGGAATTTGCGCGGCCCGTGATGCTGTATTCCATCGGAAAAGATTCCTCGGTGATGCTGCGCCTGGCGCAGAAGGCGTTTTATCCGGGGAAAATTCCGTTTCCCCTGCTGCACGTGGATACGAGCTACAAATTTCCCGAGATGGTGGAGTTTCGCGATCGCTACGCGCGCGAAATCGGCGCGGAACTGATCGTGCACAAGAATCAGGAAGCGCTGGACGCAGGAGCCAACCCGTTTGTACTGGGCACGCAGAAGTGCTGCGGCCTGCTGAAAACCAAATCGCTGCTCGACGCGCTGGCCGAAGGCGATTTCACGGCCGCGTTCGGAGGGGCGCGCCGCGACGAGGAAAAATCGCGCGCCAAGGAACGCGTCTACTCCTTCCGCGACGCCTTTGGGCAATGGGACCCGAAAAATCAGCGCCCCGAATTGTGGAACATTTTCAATTCCCGGATCAACAAGGGCGAAAGCATTCGCGTATTTCCGCTGTCGAACTGGACCGAAGCGGACATCTGGTTTTACATCTACCTGGAAAAGATTCCCATCGTGCCGCTGTATTTCGCGCGCGAGCACGATGTGGTGATTCGCGGCGGCTCCATCGTCGTCATCTATGACCCGTCCGAACTGCTGCCGGGCGAAAAAACGCAAAAAATGGTTTGCCGCATGCGCTCGCTGGGGTGCGTGCCCTGCACCGGCGCCATCCGGTCCGAGGCGGACTCGCTGGCGAAAATCATCGAGGAGATGATTTCTTTCCGCCGCTCGGAGCGCGAAAACCGCGTGATCGACCACGACGAGGAAGGCTCCATGGAAATCAAGAAGCGCGAGGGCTACTTCTGATGGCCGCCACTGCGAATCTGGACGCGAACCAGCAAGCCTGGGGCTTCGAATCCTTCATGGAGCGGAACCTGGAAAAGCAGCTGCTCCGCTTCACCACCGCCGGCAGCGTGGACGACGGCAAATCGACACTTATCGGCAGGCTGCTGCACGATTCCAAATCCGTTTTTGAAGATCAGCTCGCCGCCGTAAAAAAAAGCCGCATCAACCGCTCGACCGGCGCGGTGGATTTTTCGCTGCTCACCGACGGCCTGCGCGCCGAGCGCGAGCAGGGCATCACCATCGACGTGGCCTACCGGTATTTCGAGACGCCGCTGCGGAAATTCATTATCGCGGATACCCCCGGCCACGAGCAGTACACGCGCAACATGGCGACCGGGGCTTCCACCGCGCACCTGGCCGTCATTCTGATCGATTCGACCAAAGGCGTTCTGGCGCAGACGCGTCGACATACCTACATCGCGTCGCTGCTTGGAATTCCGAATGTCCTTGTGGCGATCAACAAGATGGACCTGGTGGATTATGGCGAGGAAGTGTTTCTCAAGCTGCGGGAAGATTTTATCGCCTTGGCCAGGCAACTGGCCGTGCCGCATGTGGTGACGATCCCGATCAGCGCGCTGGCGGGCGACAACGTGGTCGCGCGCGGCGAGCGCATGCCCTGGTATCACGGCCCCACGTTGCTGGAGCATCTGGAAACCGTGCCCATTCGCGTCCAAACGATTTCGGACGAGGTGCGCTTTCCCGTACAGTATGTGATTCGCCCCGACGCCAGCTTTCGCGGCTTCGCGGGGCAGGTGGCCGGCGGCGTGATCCGGCCCGGCGATCCGGTCGAGTCGCTGCCTTCGGGACAGAAGAGCCGCGTGCGCTCGATTGCCACATTCGATGGTGACGCCCCGGAAGCGTTTCCTCCGATGTCGGTCACGGTGACGCTGGAAGATGAAATTGATTTGAGCCGCGGCGACATGCTGGTTTCGCCCGTTCACCGGCCGCGCGTGTCGCGCCATTTCGAAGCCATGGTGGTGTGGTTTAACGCCGAACCTGCCGAGCCGGGAAAGACGTACCTGCTGAAGCACACCTCGCGGACCGTGCGCGGAAAAGCGACGAAGATTCGTTACCGCGTGAACGTCAACACGCTGGTGCAGGAGCCGGTCAGCCGCCTGCAGATGAACGATATTGCCTACGTCGAATTCGAAACGGTCAGCCCGCTGTTTTTCGATCACTACACGCAAAATCGCATCACCGGCTGCTTCATCCTGATCGATCCGATTTCCAACGCCACGCTGGGCGCCGGAATGATCCGCGCCGACCTTGCGGACCAGACGGGCGTCGATGCGCACGCCAATTCGCACAGCGAACCTTATCTCGGGCCTCACATCGGGGACGCCGCGCTAACGCCGGTGACCGCAGCGGAGCGCTACAATCGACACGGGCACTATCCCGCGCTGGTTCTGGTGGAAGGCAATCCTGATCTCGCCGTGCGCCTGGAACGCGCCCTGTTCGACGATCATTTCCAGGTATTGCGCGTGACCGGCGGCGCTGGATCCGCCTCCGATATTAAGAAGCAGTATGCCGCATTCGAATCCGCGGGTTTTATCGTGATTTATTCCAGCGACGCGCTTGCTCCCGGCTCAAAACGCAAACTGGAATCGATTGCG
>Ga0307374_10005651_pt1 | contig 20129 bp, 21 predicted proteins | sample OX3MG_FD_202532 | JGI IMG/M metagenome (GOLD analysis project Ga0307374, IMG submission 202532) | Soil microbial communities from Risofladan, Vaasa, Finland - OX-3 | ecosystem: Environmental > Terrestrial > Soil > Coastal area > Acid sulfate soil | place: Finland: Risofladan, Vaasa | collected...
GAAGCTTTGCAGTGTTATGGAGTAAATAAAGTCTTGACCGTTCAGGATCTGTGGAATATCTATCGTCTTCAGTTAGTCCATGCGTTCTTGGGAGCTCGGTATACGGGCCTAACATAGTATGAGCTTCATTAACCGGAGCGTGTGTTGCCGAAGGGAGATCTCTCCCGTCGCTATCAGCAACACCACTGTTTGCAGTTCTTACTTGTGCAAGAGAAGAGCTACCTCTCTCATCATGTCCATGTTGATTTGCACCGGGAAGGGCAGCTACCCTGCGTGCAGCAGTAATGGCAGCCTGTCCGTCTGTAATCGGTGTTGCGATACCAGTGAGACCTCTTCGGACAATCCCCGTTAAGGTAGGGAACGAAACTCCTCCTAGATCCTGAGCAGGCCTACGGACATGGACTGAGGTTGAGAGTCTAGGCTCAATGGGTCCTCCTATTGGAAGGCGACTATTCCCAGCCTCATTACCCAAACCACCTCTACTTGGAATTTCTCTAAATGGGGTCGACATAGCGTGTATTCTAACAAAGAACTCATAGTATTGCAATATTTTAAATGATTTTATTGCAGTGCTATATGGATTCTTGCTTGAACGAGCGTCGCGGGAGCCTGCAGCTGGGTCTTCATCTGGACTTGATATAACTTGGAGCCGGTATCATAACTGAGTGCCGGTGAAGTCAGATACGCAGTGGTGTTTGCGTTCATCGTCATTTCCGAATACCATACCGGATGTTTGTCTGTTACGTTGTAAAGTCTGACAGATACCCATTCGTTTGCACTTGGCACATAAAGAGATACTTCAAAATGGATTTCTTTGATACGCGGATACTGACCAAAATCGATAACAGCCTGCACTCCCGGTACATCAGTCCAGTCACTTGTCTGATTTGTCCCTGATCCGAGTGAAACGTAAAAATCTTTTACAGAATCCTGTATAACAGTTGCGGTCTGTGCTGTGCTTTTTGGCGTGATACTTGCCGTTACGCAGCTTGGACAGGTTGTAGGAAGCGCTGTGGGTGAAGGAGAAGCCCCAACAGGGGATTGTATACTTTTATTATCAGCTGATTTTGCAAATAGCCCATTATCAAAGATATAGAGATTCAAATAGACAATATTTGCAAGAAGAAGAACCGTAAGGATTCCTTCAAGACTGACCATGAAAGCCGCCCATTTTTCATGATGCCTGAGTCTTGACCAAACAGATGCTTCTACGGGTACGATATCCACTCTTAAAGCGTATAAGAGATATATGAAAAAGTAAAGAAGGGGATAAGCTGCGTTCCTTCAGCATGCTCAGGACAGGTGCTGGAACCTTTTTTAACGAGCATTTTTATAACTGTAAAATGATATCCAGAGTACCCATGCTTGTATAACAAGCCAAGAACTTGCCTCAAAAGTGAAAATCAGATGGCTGTTTTTGGGTGATACGACAAACGCAATAAAAAGTAATAAGCTCACAATGAGTGCAAAAATCGTTGTACGATAAACCGAGCGGTTATGGGATTTTTTTGCCATAACGTATAAACCAACGGTGAGCAGAATAGCCGATGTCAATCCCAAAGTACTATGAATGTGATCGCTGGTAGGATTGTTCGGATTGAACGGTACCAATGCCAATCCAATAAATAGGATCATAGACAAACCGATAATTTTAATAGGTGCCGGATAGAACTTATGAAGATGGTGTCTGATAAAGATCCAGAAAAAGATCCCTGCGAGCGTGTAGCAGATGTTGAACACAAGTCGAGTCTGTGGCAATGAAGCAAAATAACTGATGGGATATTGCCCACCAAAGTATGCCGGCATTTGGAGGTAGTAGAGAAGTAAGGCCAGCCATTCGACACAGACTGTTGCTACGCCAGCGTATTTGGCAAATGATTCGATACGATTTTTGAACACGTATTTATTATATCAGGAGAATTTACCGAAAAGAATTTTATTTGAAGTATTGTGTTTCAGATCTTCTATCGATAAGCTCGTGAGCTTTTTTCATTTCATCTGGTGTATTGATATAGATTATTTTAAATTTCCCTGAAGTTGTCTTTGCAATATAATCACACGTCGTCTCCACGATATGGACAAGACCCCAATAAATCCACTTTCCATCTCTATTTTCTGCAAAGAAATTTCGTACAGGAGGCAAATGATATATCCTCACTCCGGGTTTGTCATGAAATTCAAAAATGGTATCTTTGAAATCTTCTGCAGTAAAAGGAGTCTGTACATGTTTCTCTAAATCGAGTTCAGGGGGGAATCCCTGTTCTTTTGTTATTTGAAGAGTATCGTTAAGTTCAACAAAACTTCCCATAACGTAATTATATCAGAAGTGCGGACGTACTATTGCGGGCGAGGGTTTTAGGGCATAAATTGAGGCTAAAAAATGCAGCAGGAGATGAACAACGTTGTCAGAACGTTTTTTTTGAAATACATTTAAAAGTTAGTTTCATCGTTCTCGGAAATATTTGATACTTACAATAGCACCATCCATTAAAAAGACATAGAAAGGATAGATTAACAGTATCCAATCAAACATAGGCACCGAGAGCAAGGTTAATAAACCGGCAAGTGATGATAATACCCATTGAATATATGTTTCACTCGTTGGATGATTATATGTTTTTATCAGAGTAGGTACAGCTCCAATTCCATCAATGATGACTGCATAAATCGTGCTAATCCGTGTATCATGAGTAGTTAACCAATAAAATAAAAGAATGGAGGCTAAGATAAGGCAAATGCGATCAATTTTTGAAGTATCTCCCATGCCAAAATGGAGTGAGAGGATAAAAACAAATCCTACCAGAATAGCTGTACTAATAAAGAAAAGTGAAGAATAACCTCCTCCATTTATTATTTGGTTAAATGCTAAAATAGTTGTAAGAATTGTCCAAATAACCCAGGTATATGGATGAGGTTTTACTTTTTTTCGAAAGATATCGCGAATATAGGGAATATATCCTATTACGTTTAAAACTAAAGCTGAAAAACCCAACAGTGCTTGCACTTTATCATTATAGCATCAGATATAAGGTTAGAGTCCTTCCGCCGTCGAGGTTAAGAAAAAGAGAATTTGAATATAAAAGTGATCAGCAGGGGCAGAGTGAATTGGATGGACGTATTTTTATAATTTATAATTAGTTATCATTATCCCTCTGCGCCTTCAGTTGTAATAATATCTTTTAATTTTTCTGTTTTCGGTGGATAGAATTTCAAAGCAACAATAGTAGGAAGAATAGCAGATATAATAACGGCAGTAATCAAAAGGGAGAATTGTTGGACAGAAATAATATGATTATTTAATCCATACAATGAAGAAATCGTTCCAAAGGTAAGCCCGGTACTCATAAGCAGTGTGGTAAACATGCTATTTGCTCCATGATACTTTTTGGCAAATGGCCAGACACCGATAAATTTCGTTATAAGCTTTATAAGAAGAAGTGCGATAAAAACTCCTAAGCCTGCTAAGACAAAACGTAAATCAACATTCAGTCCACCTTGAAAGAAAAAGAAGGGTGTTATCATTGCAAAGGCAATGGTTCTCATCTTTTTTCGTAATGCTTCATTTTTTGTTAGGAAAGGCGAAAGCAAAAGACCCAAGAAAAATACTGGAAGTCCCGGCTGATTATTACCTGCACTTCCAAGCCACAACAGAATAAAAAGACAAAAGAATAAAAATTTCAACTCTGGCTCAACCACTTTGTTACCAAATTTCTTCACAATCATCGGATATAATTTTGGCAACCCGATCAAAATAACGATTGATGCAATGATGAAGAAAAACGTATACCAATTCACATGAAGGAAAAGAAGCGTTAAGAATACAGCCGTTAAAGCATCTTCTACAAAGGTTGCAGCCATTAATCTCTTACCAAAATTGGTTGATGACAGTCCAGTTTCGACAAGAACCGAGTATACTACCGCAAGTGATGTTGTTGAAAGAGCAAGAGCAGCGATCTCCGATGCACCGAACGTCCAGTGAAGCCAATAGTAAGCAGCTAAAAATTCTGCGATAAAAGGAACAACAAAAGAACCTCCACCAATGAGAAACGCCTCCATCCAATGCTTTTTGAATAGCTTAACATCAACTTCTGTTCCAGCTTGAAAGGTAAGATAAATACTGCCAAAAGAGGCAAGGAATGAAAGAACAGCAAGATGTGTTGGTACATGAAGAAAATTCCCAGCAATAACACCAAAGAAAATTTCCGATATTGCCGCCGCAATTCCGTACTCAATTGAGATGAGACTGGCAAAGAAAACTAAACCAAAAAAAATAGTCGCAACTAAGAAAATTGACATAAAATAGATGGGAGTTAAAAATAAAAAAACTCCTACCACGTATGGTAGAAGTCATTAGCTTTTGAGGCATTTAGAAGCGAACTTCATCGCTTGTAGGTAAATTATCTCACGAGGGAAGTGCTATTGTCAAGATTTCTGAGGTTAAAGTTCGAATCGGCTCAGGGTAGTATAGTTTGATATAGTTATTTGAAACTAAGTTTTAATGAAGGGGCTCGTGTATGACGTTAGAACTTATTACGCACAAAATGCTGATTTTATATTCCAATTTATAGGTAATCAGTCACTACAAGTACCACTTTTCTTTGCCATTCGCTCCATGTAATCTTTTGTAGGAGCTTGTTTTAAGTCTTTTGTAATATCATTATTTCCCATAAAAACAACAAGACTATCATCTGGTTTGATCGGTTGTGTTTGATAGTTTGTTACTTTTTGTCCGTTGATAAATCCTTCAGTTTTGCTGTAATCAAGAGGGAATTTAATGTTTGTGAATAAATCTTGCCAAACTGCACCACTTCTTTCAATATGGACGACATCCCCGACATTATCGTGCAAATGTGCTTTTTCCAGTTGGTCATTTTCATTTGTCGTATCTTCTTTTCCATTAAGCGTGCAAGGTTTCGTATACATGTATTTCTTATCGGAAAAACTAAGCTTTGTATTGTTCTTAAACACCACAAAACCAGCATGATAATGGATTTTTTGTTGAGCTTGCACCCTGTTATAGAGGATAAATGCAATGCTGGCTGCACCAATAAGAAGTATTGTGAAAATAATAATAAAAAAACGACTTTTCTTCATATGTTCATGATACAATTTTATCATAAGAAAAAGTGTGATTAAGATCACTATATATATTCTTTCTCAGAGGAATAAGGAATCAAGTGGTACTTTATTTACTTGACAATTAAATTAGTGATAGTGTTACAATAATTATATGAAACTAAAACGTTTTCGGGGGGATCCAATTCTTGAATTGAATCCCAACCATGATTGGGAAAGAGGATCTGTTCTGAATCCTGGGGTAATTTATGAAAATGGATTTTTTCGAATGATGTATCGAGCAACCAATGACGTCCATCCTGACCAGGAAGGCGCATATATATCGTCTCTCGGATATGCGGAAAGTGTTGATGGTATGCATTTTGAAAGATTTGAAGAACCCCTTATTGCCCCTACAGAAAGTTATGAGAACGGTATGGGATGTGAAGATCCCCGGATAACCAAAATTGATGGAGTATATTACTGCTATTATACAGCTGTGGGAGGCTCGGGACATGAACAAAAGGTGAGAATTGCTTTGGCCACCAGTAAGGATTTTATTCACTGGAACAAACACGGAATAGTAGGACCGGATCTTTTTTCAAAAGCAGCATGCCTTTTTCCTGAAAAGATTAATGGGAAATACACAATGCTCTTTACCTTTGAGCTGGAAAGTCCAAAAGCGACCATTATGATGGCTCAATTTGATGATCTTTATGACTTGTTTTATCCCTCACAAGAAAAAATGAACCGGATCGTGAATGAAGAATATGAGGATCAAGTAGTATTCCGGCCAAGTGATGGCAGGGGAAATGAAGTAGGAGCGGTGCCTATCAAGACGCCTCATGGATGGCTTTTTATTTATAGCGCGCTCAGTACGGTCAATGACCATACAGAGTGGTCAATCAGCGCAGCGCTTCTTGATCTGCATGACCCACGAAAGATCCTGGCAAATGTTGACCATGTTCTCAGACCTGAAACAGAACGTGAAAGGCACGGGGTGGTAAATCATGTTGCTTTCCCGGAAGGAGCTGTGGTATTTGGAGAAAACCTTTATGTATACTACGGATCAGGCGACCAAGGAATATGTCTTGCAATGTGTGATTATCAGGAAGTACTGGACCACCTTACTTCTTTAATGTAGACTTCAGATATATTTTGATCTCGTTTCGTCATAGCACCTATTCTACTAGAAAATTCGAATCCAGTTAAAATATCTGCAGGGGCTAAGTCGAGGGTCCTGAAGTATCGAAGGACAACTTTGTAGGAACCTATTTCTTCTTTCAAGAAGTTCCACTATAGTTAGGTTTTTTTTGAACGTATGCCAACTACGAGTGGGAAGCCTATGAAAATCATGAGAAATACGTCGACACCTATATTGAAATAAATACCATAATAGAAAGAAAAGGATGCTTCAACAATCAACCAAGATGCCAATCCATAAAGAAGTGCTTTCATAAGAAATTTATCCTTATTCTTGAATGCATGTCTGCCGATTAAGAAAAGCAACACACTAAAACCGATAAAAACAGCTCCGTAAAGTCCGTTGCTCCAAGATGTATAGACAGTAGCAGGTACTAATTTTTGATACACCGGTAGGCCATTAAGTCCGAAGAATGCATAAAAGATACCAAAGAGTGCTCCTATTATTCCTGCTAAGCTAATCCAAGTGATAAGGTGTTGAGATTTCATGATGACCTCCCAAATAAATTATAACAGAAATTCTGATGCACAGTAGAGGGTTAATATATTTTGATAATCAGCTTTTTTTAAAGAAAATATTTGTTCCATGTTTTTGGTTTGTACCAGCAACCTCATCTTCAAGTGTTTTGGCAATCTCTCTTGGATTATGAATATTCATCAGATAATAATCTTGTTTTAAAAGGGGGCTAAAGATCTTAATGGTGCCATAATTAAATAATTTACCTAATAAACCTTGATTTAATGTCGTTGAACCAATCTGTTTGAGAGAGTAAGCATCTTCTTTCATATGAAAAATTCCTCTTCGATGAAAGATTACCCCTTCTTTAATTTCCCATTCTTCATTAGCCCATGAAAGCACAATCCAGGTGCCTAAAGTTAATTCAGCAACAGTTATAATGATAAAATAAACAATATCGATGATGCTGACTCCATAAAAACCCGCAGTACTTACCTGTAACAACTGAAGGACAGTAATGGAAATTCTGAAAAAAAGATAAAGAATGGTTATTATTATATCCAACCCTATTAAGCGTGCTACGAGTATTAGATGACTCTGCCTGAGCAATTTATATTGCATAAATGTATACCAATGGTAATTCAATAAGAATAATTTTACAATGATACGAATCACGTAGAGTAGGGTATTCAAAGCTAAAAATTGTCAGCAGGGGATAAGTCGTAGCGAATGGGATCTATTACTTCAATTCTGCGATGATTGGATAGTGATCTGATGCTTTATCAGTTATTTTATTTTTTACTACTGAATAATCTTTCAGATGAGGAAGAAGTGAGTCAGAAATAAATATGTAATCCAATCTCATCTGAGAATGAGAAGTATCTTTACTAGTAGGTGTAGGAACAGTATTTTCTTTATTTTTCTCCAGTTCCTTTGCAACGTCATAATAACCAACTGAGAGTATTTTATTTATCGCATCAAAACGTATTTGTGTGTCGGTTGTAAATTTTTTAAGCTGAGCCACAGTAAACTGTTGTATTATTTGCGAATCATAGTTGTCACTTTGTGAAAGAGAATTCATATCTCCCATTAAAATTCGGTTTTCATATTGTTTTTGGGCTTTGATAATTAAGTCTATTTCTGGGTGTCGTAGATCTTCTGCATAAGGAGTAAGATGTAGACTGGCGACCGAAAGCTCTCCCAAGTCTGTATCAATGAGCGTTATTAGGCAAGCTCTCGTCAACGGGTGGGGTTTGGTGGTATGCTTAAAAGGATATTTAGAAAAAGCGGCAACATGGTAATCATATTCCTCTGATAAAGCAACATCGAAATAGGGAAGATCAATCTGTTGAGTCAATTCTTTCAAAATCTTATTATCATCTTGCGCAAACGTATTTGCTTCGTTTATGGTGAGATAATCAGGAGCTTCTTTTTTAATAGCATCAATAATGAGAGGGAGGCGATCAACTCCGCCATCAAGGATATTGTAGGACATGAGTTTCATAAGAGAATTATACCAGAGGTGCTAACGTATAGTTGTGGATAGGGGATTTTTTAGGCACAAATTGAAGCTAAAAAGTCATCAGCAGGGGCTCGTGTACGACGTTAGAACCTTTTACGCACAAAATGGTAAGTTTTATATTCCAAATTTTTTATTTTCTCAATTTGTTCCAAAATTGGAATAATCGACGGGTTTTGAGATTTTCCATAATGTTTCAAAAATAGATTTTTGTGTTTTTACCAGTTCGGGATTCTCTATCTCCACACCTACTATTTCTCCTTGTTTCCAATAACTAACTGCAAAGGTATTATTATAAATCGTTGTGTCTCCAGAGACATATAACGTATCCTCGGGCAATGTTCGGGTATATTGATAGACCATTCTTAAAGCATGTTGATCTGTTTCTAAAAAATGACGAAGTGATTCAGGTTTTGGGTTAATAAGTGCTTTCTCAATAATCTTTTTTTCAATTATTTCATGAGCCCATGATAAGAAAAATTTTTTCCCTACAACTTCAATTCTGCCGTATTCAGGATACCGGACAATTTCATCTTTAGCTGAAAGGGTATTCCACATCATTTGCATAAGTCCTTGCTTGCCATGATAATACTTGATTTCTGTATTGTATGAAGGGTTAAAAGAAAGCTGGATGTTTTCTTTTAACTGAATGAAGTTCTCTTCCAAACGTTCAATATTCTCTTTTTCTTTTGTGATAATTGTCTGCAATATATCGATAGACAAAGCTTGCAACTTCTGACTTTTATATTTTTTAACACTCGTAACAAGACCTTTTGTTAGCAATTTTTGTGAATTATCATAGACGGATGTTCGCGGAAGCTCAAGCTCTTTTGCAATCTCAGTTGTTGTTTTCGGCTCTTTATTGAGTAAATGAAGATAAATTTTTGCTTCAACATCACTTAGTCCAAAAGCACTAAGTTTTTCTGCTAATCTATGCTGAATTTTATCTAATTTATCGGACATATCCGACGATAATTATACAGTATCTTCTGTTTCAGGTAAAGTATACATACTATGGTTATCGTTGGCATTTTACTTTTAGGATTACTTGCAGGTGTAGCTAGTGGGTTAGTAGGAATCGGTGGAGGCATTATTATTGTACCGGCTCTAATTTATCTTTTCGGTCTCACTCAAAAAGTTGCGCAGGGAACTACACTAGCTCTTCTTTTACCACCTGTGGGCTTACTTGCCGTATTAGCTTATTATAAGCAAGGGTATGTTGATATTAAGATAGCTTTGTTTTTAGCTATTGGTTTTCTGGTCGGAGGATGGTTGGGTGCTAAGTTTGCTACTAACTTATCTTCATTATGGCTGGAGAGAATTTTCGGCTTTTCGGTTTTACTGATTGCAATTAAAATGCTGTTTTTCAAATAAATCTTCTTATACTGATATGTGTTTGCTGGCGTATTTTTTAGTTTGAAGAAAAAAGTTATCTGCAGAGGCTTGGGTACAACGTTAGAACTTTTTACGCACGAAATGGTGAGTTTTATATTCCATCTTTTGCCTGATCTTTGATAAAATACTCATGTAATGATAAAAGCAATAATTCTTGATGTCGACGGCGTTATTATAGGTGAAAAGATCGGATACAATTCTCCTCATCCACATCCAGATGTAGTCGTGGCCTTAAAAAAGGTCAGAGAAAAAGGAATTGCCGTCTGTCTTTGTACTGCGAAGCCTCACTATTCGATAGCAGAAGAAATAAATCAGCCGAATTTGCATAACCCGCATATTGCAGATGCAGGAGCCGTAATTATTGATCCGATCGATAAGATCATCGTTGAGAAACATGTGCTTGATAAAGGCTTGGTCAAAGAAATTTTACACACATTGCGGGAGGCAGATGTTTATGTGGAGTTCTACACAGTAGAAGATTACTTTATTCAAAAAGATAGTGTATCAGAAACAACAATAAAGCATACACACATTCTCCAGCGAGATCCGGTTTTGCTTACCGATATTGTTGAAGAAAGTGGCGATTACGAGATTACGAAGATCATGCCAATTGGGGCTGATAACGAGGATAAAAAGCGGATTTCAGATGTTTTGGAGAAGTTTAACGCAAAAGCATCAATCAGTTGGGGAGTGCATCCGGTCGCGTTGCCGCTGCAATTTGGCATCATTACAGCGCCCGAAAGTTCGAAAAAAGAAGGAGCAGAAGCGATCGTTAAAAGTCTAGGAATTTCTTTCGATGATGTTTTGGGTATCGGTGACAGCACGAGTGATTGGAATTTTATCCAGTTATGCGGTTACGGTGCAACCCTTTCAAATGGAACGGAGGAATTAAAAGAAAATATAAAATCAAAAGGTGAAGGAAAATATTTTGTAAGTAAGGGTTCCGTAGATGAAAATGGACTTCTTGAAATTCTCCAATACTTTATAAAATAAAAAAGGTTCGAGTCTGTGCAGCAGGGGTAGAGGGAATCGAACCCCCAGTCGCGGTTTTGGAGACCGCTGGTTTACCGTTAACCGATACCCCTAGGCGCAATTAGTAATAACTAATTGCCTTCGTATTATACAAAAAAAGCGTATCGTAAGCTATCTTACCATACGCCTCAGTAAAAAGTTTGAAAATATATCTATTTCAATTTCTCTACTTCTTTGTGATCAGTTACTTTGCGGCAGTGTTTGCAGAATTTCTTCAGTACCAATTTCTCAGGTGTTTCCATTTTATTTTTTTGTGTAACATAATTCCGGTTTTTGCAAACCTGGCACACGAGTCCGATTGTTATGCGATGTTCTCCTTTTTTTGCCATATCTTTTTAGCGTTTATCACTGAGCGTCTAGTTTATAGATCAAAGCTCATAACGTCCACATATTTTATCATATAAGAGCCGTGAAGGGAAGAGTTGATGTATTAACCGTTTATTTTCTGAGCCGACAATGGGAATCGGACCCATGATCTAGTCATTACCAATGACTTGCTCTACCACTGAGCCATGTCGGCAACTTAGCTGTTGGCTTTTGGCAGTTAGCTAAAAGCTATTCTTGTGCTGGGTGAGAGATTTGCACTCCCGTAGGCCGTACGGCCGCCTCGTCTACAGCGAGGTGCGATTGACTACTCCGCCAACCCAGCGGTCTATGGGACAAAACCTCACGGTTTTGTCCCAACGATTTTCCCTTTAGAGAAGCGCGGCGGCATTTGATCGTGTTGCGTCGCCGCGACGCGCAATTATTTTATTCTGCTATCAACTTCTATTATAACTCGAATCGTTATCTCTTAACTCTGCACGTTCGTGCAGTTCTCTGAGCCGTCTGTCGGATTCGGACCGACGACCTGCTGTTTACAAAACAGCTGCTCTACCACTGAGCTAAGACGGCATTCTGCATAGCAGAATGGAAAAGGTATATGCAATTTTATCAAAGTGGAGGAACTTGAGCAAGGCTTACTTACGAAGAAACAATTTGCCGCTCCGGGCAAAGGAGATTTTTTATCAGTTTCCAAAAAGTTAACGAGATAAAAAAGATAAGTTCAGTGCTCTTAGATACGGACTTGGTTGGCATTTTTCCCAAAGTTACAATTAGGAAGGTTATGCATCTTACCTCAGTAAGCTACAAAAACGACCTCGTCCCATCAAGAGTTCACACTCCAGACAGTACCTCAGGAATGTAGAAGTAGAGAAAAATTAAGACAACCAATATCCAATATCAAAGAGCAAATACAGTATATTTCCGGACTTGTGAAAAGTCAAGATCTTGACAAAAGAGACAGATGCTCTGTGAAGCTAGTAAATAATTTATTAGAACCCGAGAATCCTGATCGCGCCATATATAAGGGAATAAAGAAGACTGCCAAACCCCAGCATGTAGAAGAGTACAACAATTAAGATTAGCCCCAATCCACCATTACCAAGCGCAAGATACGATGCTGCAATTCTTTCCGGAAGCAGCAGCGCAACGAGTTTGGAACCGTCAAGCGGCGGGATCGGAACTAAATTAAAGATTCCTAACGCAAGATTAATTTGAATAACGTAGTAAAGAATTACACCAAAAAAATTTACTGTGCCTAATTCTGCAAACGACATATGCGGAAAAACGAGATGGGCGATAAGACTTGCGATGATCGCCAAAGAGATATTGGTCAGAGGGCCAGCAACAGAGACAAGCGCGAAATCTTTCATTCCGTCGCGGAGATTGAATGGATCTACAGGAACTGGTTTGGCGCCTCCGATAATCGGTAAATGACTGAGGAATAACCCAAGCGGGAGAAGTAAACTATAGAAGATATCAAGATGTTTGACGGGATTTAATGTAAGCCTCCCTAACAATTTTGCGGTAGGATCTCCCAAACGATAGGCAATAAATCCATGCATGATTTCATGAAGGATTGCTGAGTAGAGAAGAATGAATAGAACTAAAATAATATCCATATATAATTTCGGAAAACTCGGAGAGCCGGAATGTCTGAATTTCAGAAAATCTGATTATCAAAAATTCTGGTCAACTGAGTTGTCTGAGTTTTCTGGGCTTGAGATAAGCTCGGTTATATGATATCATACTATTCTATGGCAATGAAATGTATGTATTGCGGCAAAGGTGTAATGTATGGGCACAATGTGTCTCATTCCAAACGCCGCACACCACGAGTATTCAAACCAAATTTGCACAGTGCACGCGTCAAAACCACGACCGGTTTTGTCCGTCTTAAGCTGTGCACAAAATGTCTGCGAACACTTAAGAAAATTCGGGTAGAAGAGCCTGTTGAAATTCCCACAGAAACAGTTCCACAGACAGCCGCGTAATAAAATTAAGGAAAGAACAGTAAGATTAGTTTCTAAGTATTCTCTTAAAAGATCAATCTAAAAGACAGTCTTGCGTAAGGGTGTCTTGTGCGGTATTATTCTTACGGTGTAGGGATTAAGTCAATAAGGGCAGCATCGAGGCTGCCATCGCCCTCTATAGCATTGGTATCTTCAGTATCAGAACTTGAATCACTTGTAGAGCCTTCTCCACTAGCAATTTCTACAAGTTGGTTGTCAAGATCTACTTCAGGGAGCTCAAATAGTCCGCCTATCGCGTCGGCCATGGCATCACCTGTTGCGCCGGTAAATGGGTCACTCATAAGTTGCTATATCATAGCAAAAAACAAGGAACTTGTCAATATATTTAGGCCTGTAGTTAAAATATTAATAAAGTTTCCCTACGGATTTTTCCATATACGGATAGCCGTTAAGAAAGTCTTTAAGACTTATCGGATTTTTTCCTTCGACCTGTAGTTTTTTTTGTGGAAGAAAATTAATTCGCGTCTCCCGGTCGTTTATTTTAGCTTTTGTACATACTGTCGGCCATGGATAATAGGCGCGAATTTTTCGCTCATTTTTCAATTTCCAATTTTCAATTTCCACTGGTTTAAGAGTTTCTAAATCTGATAGATCAATATATCCATCTTGTTTGGTGATTATTTTTGTATATGTTGCTTTGGTTTCATCTTGCTGCTGAGGTGTGATTTTACCGGAGACAAAGTCGTGAATCACATTCGGCAAGATTACCGCAGCTTGGGCAAACATGCTCTGCATGAGCCAGTCAAATGTATCTGTTTTTTCCAAAGTAAATGGAATTTGATGTAAAATCGGACCGTGATCCATTTGTTTATCCATTTTGATAAACGTAACACCTGATGTTTGATCACCATTAAGTAAGGTAGTCTGGATCGGTGTTGGGCCCCGATATTTTGGAAGAAGCGACGGGTGAATATTTATCGCACCATATTTTGGCAGATGCAAAATCGAATCCGAGATTATCGCTCCGTATGCTGCGACAACATATAAATCAGATGTAAGATTAAAGAGTGAAGATTTAAGAGAATTATTATTTTCGGGTTGGATGACTGGAATTCCTAACTTTTGCGCTGCGGTTTTGACAGGGGGTGCTGTCAGTAGCTGTTTGCGTCCTGCTTTTTGGTCTGGAGCTGTGACTACGGCGATAACGTCATACTGTTTGGATATATTTTCTAAGACCGGAACAACTTCTTTTGGAGTACCAAAGAATATGACTTTCATGTAATTAGATTAAAGATTAAAGATTGAAGATTTAAGTATTCTTTAATCCTAAATCTTATATCTTACATCTCGTTTAGATTTCTATTTCCTCAAATTCCACTTCACCCTTCTTATTTTTTACTGAGTGGTAGAGGTGATTATGTTGTTCAAGTACTCTTTTTGGGAACAGAATTCCCTGCAGATGGTCAACTTCATGTTGTATAATAGTCGCAAGAAAACCATCAAATGTTTTTTTGTGTTTGACTCCCTGTTCATCCACATAGGAAAGGATGACTCCATAAGGACGTTTGACAACGCCCCAGACATCTTTAAGTGAGAGGCAGCCTTCTAGTTGGACTCCTTTATCTATTTTTGCTTTCTTTTTTGCGGCTGTTGTTTTTATGCTTTGTTTTATAGCTGTTGATTTTTCGACCGGTTTTTCAAATGTTTTTTCAATGACCGGATTGATAAAGGTCATAAAAGGGGAATCGGGTTCTTGTTTGACAATAAAAATCTGAGACGATATACCGACTTGCGGTGCTGCCAGACCAACGCCTTCAGGGTCGGTTTGGCTGGTCAATGTTTGTTCCATATCTTTCAGCAGTTTTTTTATTGTTTTATCTACTCTTTCGACAGGTTTTGCAACTTGTGAAAGTACTTGATCGGGTGCTTGAACAATCTTCATTGCTGCCTATTATACCTCATCTGGTACGTGAAATAAAATACTTGACTTATTTGCCGGTGCGCCACTGTTCTAAGCTTTTTTTAGCGGTAGCGTTATTCGGGTCAAGGTGCTGGAGAATAAAATTATATGCATCGATTGCTTTTTGCTGCATATCAGGATTGATGACTTTACCGTTTTTATCAATTGCAGCTTCATGATAGAACAATCCAAGCGCAATATAGGCATCAAGATAGTATGGTCTGAGTTTGATGGTATTATTCAGCATTTGAATTGCCTGTGGTAATTCTCCAATCTGCCCATACAAGACACCTTGATTGTAAGCAATTTTTGCATCAGTTGGTGCTAAGTTTTGAGCTATATCGATCGCTTGGACAGCACCGTGAAGATACGTTCCTGCGTCTTTGGTATCTCCTGCAGAGAGTGTATAAAAGACTCGTACTCGGTCTTTCCAAAAGACAACATTATTTGGATGATTGGTTACGACATCGGTACTTAAACCGACCGCGTTTTGTGCCACTTGCGATGCTTGTGCAGCATCATTTTGACTATAAAGTATAGCACCTAGTGCTGCAAGATTAATTGCAAGTTCATCTTTATAGGTTGGTTCGTTTGGTTCCATTTGTACCGCTTGCAATAACTGAGGATATGCTTGTTTGTAATCTCCAACTTTGTCAAGATTATTTCCAAGTGCATATGAGATATCTGCTTGACGGAACCAAATCAGTCCGATAATCATCCAGCAGGCAATACCGACAAAAATTACAATCATTGTCCATTGAAACGGTTTTATTTTTTCAACATGCTGCGTTGTCTTCTCATGCGCTGCGCTTGCGGGTAATACGAGTGGGTGTCTACTCTTTAACATTCCTAAAAGGATAAAAACAAATCCCGGCACCAAAAAGACATACAGATTAATAATAACAACAGAGAATCCAAAGAAGTTGGAAATGAGTATTGTGAAATATCCTGCGATCATACTGATGACGAGCAATGTAGTCGCCAGGGGCTTATCAATTTCCTTAAACGCCTCTTTATCTTTCTGGGAGCTTTTATTGATGTACCACTTACCTGTCATAAATAGAAAGACCCCGATGAATCCAAGATAGGTTCCCAAACCGAAAATTCCGGTTGTCGCGAGGTAATTAAGATATTCGTTGTGTGCTTTGTTATACAGATAATCCCATTCGGATGTGAGATTGTGCGCAGGGAGTTTGTATTTATAGTACGCAAACGCATATGTCTCAACACCAGTACCAAAAAGAGGATTATTTTCCCATGCGTTGATGGCTCCTTTCCAAACCAGAAGCCGGATTTTTCCGGAATCAGTTATATTTATACTATTGGGAATTGATGCAGTAGATGCCGGTGCCGTGGTGTTGCTTCCGGTTTGGGCAGTTTGTGTTTGCGCGGGAGCTGCAGTGGGTGCGGGTTTGGGGAACAACGGACTGGCATAATTTCTAAATGAATCAAGCCCATGACCGAAAACGAAACTTGAGAGAATTAGGAAAATATTGATGATAAGCAGCTGCTTGAAGAATTGTTTCTTGGGGTACATTTTTTTGAAGAAGATCGCTGCCCAAAATAAAATATTTGCCGCCCAAAACGCTATATAACCGGCTCTTGTATCGGAAAAAAGAAGCAGGAGATAAAAGAAGATTGTTAAGAGCAAATAACTGATATATGTGACTTTGTTTGTACTATTCTTCACTGTATAGGCCATTGATACTGGTATAAGAAATGCCATATATGCTGCAAGCCATGCCGGTTGTCCCAATGTTGAAAAGGCGCGAATCGTGGGTTTGAATGCATCGGTCCAGCAGGAAGTATCTAGCGTCCCACGGAACACAAGACAAGTCGGATCGGCACCAAAATGGGAAGGAAATCCCCAGAGCGAAACAAACAGTCCGGAGATAAGGCTGACAAGTATTGTCCTGAAGACTTGTTTGGCTTCCATGTTGCTGACAAAGGCATAGTACAGGATGATATAACAGATTGTTGAAAGCAGTCCGCCGTTAAACCTTGAATAATACCCCCACCAGGATACATACTGATCAAGTGAAAAAATACTGGAGATGATTTGCGATACAAGAAACAGCAGCAGCAGGATATCTATTGGCGTCCGTTGGATTACCATCTTTTTCTGAAGAACCATTTTTGAGGCCCACGCAGCTCCAATAATTGCCGTTATGGCGAAAGTCAGCCACATTTTGTTCAGTTCAAAGAGTTCCGACGTATCGCCTGAGAACACAAGCGGTACGAGGAAGAAAAGAGCATAGAAGGAATACTCGATAACCTTATTGCAGTAAGTCAGCAGCTTCATTTTTTAACTCTTTTTCATCCTATCATATTGGCAAAACTTGAGCAAGCTGGTAGAATGACGGAAGCGTCTAGGGTATAGCATCGAGCATCTAGTTTTTATGTTTAAAATAAATTTTTTTACTAAACGCTAGCAGCTAGACGCTAAACGCTCATTAAGTATGAACTTTTCTCCCGTCAATAAATTCTTCAGTCTCTTCTCCCATGACATCGGCATTGATTTGGGGACAGCCAATACACTAGTGTTTGTCAAAGATAAAGGAATCGTGATACGCGAACCGTCTGTTGTTGCCAAACACAAAAAAACAAAGCGGATTATCGCAATTGGTACTGATGCAAAAAAGATGCTTGGCAAAACGCCGGCATCAATTCTGACCATCAGGCCGCTCCGCGGCGGTGTGATCGCTGATTTTGACGCGACCGAAGCGATGATAGCCCATTATATAAAGCAAGTTCATGAGATGGGAAGTGCGCTGCCGCGTCTTTTGGCAAGACCTAAAGTCGTGATCGGTATTCCTTCCGCTGTCACTGAAGTCGAAAGGCGGGCGGTATGGGAAGCTGCGCTTTCCGCAGGAGCACGGGAAGCATACCTTATCGAAGAGCCTATGGCAGCTGCGATTGGGGAAGGCGTCTCGATATTTCAGTCAAAAGGTTCAATGGTCGTTGATATTGGCGGAGGAACAACCGAAATCGCAGTTATCTCACTCGGCGGTATTGTTGTCGGCCGGTCAATCAAGCTCGCCGGAGATGATATGGATCAATCAATCCTGCATTATATCCGCCTGCGGCATGGCTTGATTATTGGAGAGAGAACATCAGAGGAAATAAAAATGAGAATTGGCAGTGCGTATAAAAAAAATGCAAAGTTCAAAGTTTCCCCTCAAGGGGAATCCTCGCGACAAAATTCAAAATTGAAGGAACAGATTGATAGCAAAGATGAAAAAGATAAAGTTATTGAAGGCAATCCGCATCTTGAGAAAATGATGATAATCCGGGGACGGGATATTGAGACCGGTTTGCCGCGAAGTCTTAAGATTACCGAAGCTGAGATTCGCGAAGCGTTATCACCAATTCTTACGCAGATTACCCAAACAGTTGCTGACGTTCTGGAAGAGACACCGCCGGAACTGCTCCCCGATATCTTGGAACAGGGAGTTTTATTAACCGGAGGAGGAGCACAGCTTTCCGGTTTGGATTTATTGTTGGCAGAACGTATCCATATGCCGGTGGTTGTTTCCAACGATTCTTTGACGTCAGTTGTCCGCGGTACAGGAAAAGTTCTTGAAGATGATTTACTCCTTGAACGGGTTAAGGTAATCGGTGGACTGCGGTAATAATTCTTTAAGAAAACACTTTGACAAGCATCGGGGAGCGTTTGGTGAAGGTATACATCTGCGCAGGACGGGCATTGTCTGTCCGTTTTTCTCCGGTTTGCTTGAGAAATTGCAGCGAAAGAATTTTTTTCCTGAAATTCCGTTTATCAAGTTTTTTGCCAAGGATAATTTCATACGTCTTTTGCAGATCACCTAAAGTAAACGTTTTTGGGAGCAGACTGTATACGACATTGGTATATTCTATTTTCCATCGCAACCGCTGGATTGCGTATGCAATGATTTGCTGTTGATCTTTGCCTGAAATTTTTTTCCAATGCTCTGTTCTTGCTTTCACTTTGTCACTATCAGATAGCAAAATATAATACGCGATTGTTATCTCATTTTTCTTTTCTGAAACCGTATAAAGCTGTTCGGCATAATTAGTGCCAAGCAGGAATCCGAGACTAGCATGAAAAATTTCTTTTACCTGATCATCCAGGGATACTGTCTGTGAAATATTTTCAGAAGGAAGTTTGCCGTTGGGTATATATACACAGAGAGAATCCGATTCAATCCGGAAAATAACGAGTGATACTTTTATAGAGATCTGTTGCATAACTCCAGTGTATTGTAGCAAATCAGTTTGAGAATTCGTTATAAAATGTGTACCAAGACTTTTTTTCCGTTTTTGAGCAGCTTTTGTTATAAGAAGAGCTGTAGCCAGTATATTTTTTGTCTGCATGATCGATGCATTTATTCCATCCACTTGGTGCATTTCCAATTGTAACGCTTCAAGTTTTTTACGAGCAATTGCCAATCCTTGAGAAGTTCGTATGATTCCCACATATTGCCACATAATTTTCCGGACTTGCTTGTCGATATCTTCACGGTTTTGTTTGGTAATACTGACTTTTTGTACCGGGATTATGTGTGGTGTTTGTGGTAAATCAGCGATACAATACTGAATTTGATCCGAAAATACCATGCCTTCCAATAGGGAATTTGAAGCAAGGCGGTTTGCTCCGTGCACTCCTGTTGCGGCGGTCTCGCCATATGCAAAAAGATTTTTAATTGATGTTCGTCCATGCCGATCGGTTTTAATGCCGCCGCAAAGAAAATGAGCAGCAGGAGTTACCGGGATGGGTTCACGGGTAAGATCCCAGCCTCTTTTTTTCAGTTCTTTGGTGATATTGGGAAAACGCATCATAATAAAATCTTTTTTTCGGTGGCTGATGTCCAGATAAACAGTGCCATTTTTCTGTTCTTGGAAAATTGCGCGTGCGACAACATCTCGCGGTGCGAGTTCGGCAAGCGGATGGATCTGTGGCATAAAGCGTTCGTGTTTGGCATTTATCAACACCGCACCGTCGCCTCTGAGCGCTTCTGAGAGAAGCAGGAGCGGTGATGCGTTTTCCGCAAGCGCTGTGGGGTGGAACTGGATAAATTCCAGATCTTTCATTGCTGCTCCAGCTCGAAGGGCAATAGCGATACCGTCTCCTGTTGCGACACTCGGATTAGCTGTCCATTGATAGAGGTATCCGACGCCGCCTGTCGCGATAACTACTGCTCTTGCAAAAATTGAAGAGAAAATTCCGTTTTTGAG
>Ga0307374_10005652_pt1 | contig 20126 bp, 17 predicted proteins | sample OX3MG_FD_202532 | JGI IMG/M metagenome (GOLD analysis project Ga0307374, IMG submission 202532) | Soil microbial communities from Risofladan, Vaasa, Finland - OX-3 | ecosystem: Environmental > Terrestrial > Soil > Coastal area > Acid sulfate soil | place: Finland: Risofladan, Vaasa | collected...
GGCAAGGGACTCATCGAAACGATCTCGGCTAGGATGGTGAGCCAGGATCAACGCGGCTGTAGCTCAGCGGATTAGAGCATCGGTCTACGGAACCGAGGGTCGGGGGTTCGAATCCCTCCAGCCGCACCACTTGAAAGCCAATAAGGACCTAGCAAACGGAGGTCCAATATGTCGGCGGCGTTAGTTGGCAAGCGAAGCGATTGTATTTATCGCTGTACTTATCGGAAAAATAGCCATTGGCTGCGGGGGTTTGCATACCCCGGAACGTTGAGTTCGAAAATTAATAGTTGCAAGGTGCAGCTCCTGACTGTCAACCTGGAAGTCCCTCTCCTGAAAGGTAGCTCCGGTACAAAGTTTGGCTGGTGCGGAGGGGAAGTAGGTGGAGAGATAAATGGGGTTTCTTCTCTGAAATTGTTTGTAAGGAGAAGTACCGCAATGAGCGGACAGAAATACCTATATACAATCCCCCAAACGGCTGAGTTGCTCGGACTTTCGAAAACCACCGTTTACGAATTGATCGGCAATGGCGAATTATTAGCCGTTCATCCAACGACTGCGGCACGTATCTCCGACTCTTCCATTGCCGCCTTTGTGCGGACATTGGAGGAGAGAGAAAGAAGCAATGCCAAGGCTCTTCGAAAGCAGTTCGTATGAGTCGGGAACAAAAGGGCACCGGGACGATTGTTCCACGAGGCAACAAGTTCATGGTGAAGGTTCCCGTCGGCAGTTATCCGAATGGTCTTACCCGATATCGGACCAAAACCTGCGAAACGAGGACTGAAGCGAAGAGGGTGCGCTCGCAACTCATAGTTCAGCGTGATGCCGGAAAGCTGCTGGCGAATTCGGAGCAACGCCTCGAGAAATTCGCTACCAATCTTTTGTTACGACAGGAGGGAATCGTCGCGGAGCGAACGGCAGATGGCTATATCCGTAATTTGCAGAAGCATGTCTTCACGAAGTTCGGCGGAAGATACATGTCTGACATCAAACCACTTGAATTGGAGCAACTCTTTAATGACCTCGCGATGACTCACAAACCGAACACCGTCAATCACGTGCGGACAGCATTGAGCAAAGTGTTTTCTGAGGCCGAGCGCCTTGAAATTGTTGCGAATAATCCAGTTCATCGGACGAGGAAGATGCGATCTCAGATGAACGAACCACTTCATCGGTATCCTCCCCTTTCACTCTGTGAAGCAAAGAACCTCATCAAAGTTGCGAATGGCCATTGGTTACAGGACTATCTCAAATTGGCGCTCGGCCTAAGAATGCGACAAGGTGAGATATTGGGCCTTCAATGGTCGGATATTGACTTTGACGATGGAGTGTTGCGGGTGCAACGGGCGATTAGCTATGACTCCATTCGTCAGATAGATGGCAGGACGATTTATACCCTTTCCGTCAAGCCTCCAAAGACTCGAAATAGTAGGCGCGACCTCAAGCTTTCCGAGGAGCTCTTGATGATGCTTCGAGAACGTTTGAGGGACCAATTAGCCAATGAATACGTTTCACCGAATTATGTCTTTCATTGCGCGAACGGAAAGCCGCTTGCGGCTTCATCCGTTCGGAAGCAATACAAGAAATTGATTTGCGAGCACGGGCTTAGATACGTGCGAATGCATGATTTGCGCCACACATTCGCAACGATCTTGCTTTACCAAGACGGCGGAAATCTGTCGGGTGTCTCCCGTACCCTAGGCCACAGCAGTATCAGCGTGACATTGGATGTTTACGGACAGTCAGCGGGAGTTGCCGACCAGGCCACTGCAAAGATGGACGCCATCCTCTATGGAGAAGAAACGGACACATCTTCGGCAGCCTGATCCCGAAGGTTCAAGTTGAAGGGAGGTTTTGGACATCATCAGCAATTTAGAACGGGACTTGACAGAGACTGTCGCGACATTCGCGCTCGCAACTTAGGAAAAGTTCTTATTGAACCGATGTTCGTGTTTCGCAGAATGATTGCGCCGCACTTTGGCACCCCACAGAGGTTGTAGTTCAAACTCCTGTAAACGAGTGGATTCAGTGGCTAGCGAGCCTTGGAGATTTCCTAGAAGGGTCACGGTACCGGCAAATACCGTAAGGACTGTGCGATTCAATTCTCATCCCAGTAGGGATCAGAACCGGAATGTAGGACGAATGAGACACAGCGCTTTCGTGCTGCTTTTGCTTATCTATAGGGCCTGGGTTTGTGGTTTCGGAGAGGAGGAGGTTCAGGGCCTTTTCGTTTCCAAATTCCGTTACTTGGCCGTCCGGCGCCTAATGATGCGACGGACGAATGCGTAAGGAGTACAGGCGGGGGCCAATCAATTGGGCCGCGCCAGGGCCAGATTTGCGGAAGCAGATATTCGTCGGGGCGATCAATCAGAGCTACCTCGCTCGCTCGATCTTTGCGCACCATGACAGCTTGCAACACCAACTCGTTAATGAGAAGCGTCAGGCGCCGAGCCCAAGACCGATCATGGGGCGATGTGGGAGAAGATGTTGTCCCGTACCAACCAATATTCCAGACTGCAAGCGGATGAAACTCGCCCGTGAAGCTGATTTGCTCTGACTTGGCCATCCAAAGTTGAAACATCGGTGGCGGTAAGCTGTCGTAATAGAAGTCTTGGCATTCGTCCCGCCCGAAGACCGAGGGGGCGAGTCGATCGAAGCAGAGCACTTTTAGCGTCATCCAAGTTGCGATCGCCTGTGCCTCGTTGGCTGAAAAAGTTGAAGAGTCGTCAACCCCCCTGATAAGAGGTGTGAGCAACGGAATTACAGCGTTTTCGATACCGCGCATCCATCCACCGTTGCACTCTCTGCAAACCGCCTTCAACTTGTATATCGTCGGACCCCCGGAACGTCTAGCGCGAAGCGGGACTTGACCATCGAGGTTGCTTACGCGGTCTACGACCGCCCAACGACCCACGTCGGGGAATATTTCCTTGAGCACGCGACCGACCCAAATTGGTATCACGTCTTCCTTTGTCATTGGGCGAGTGTGACCACAAAACATGCACTCTCTGCGAGCCGTATTTTTACCCATTCGTTACCGGTGACGAATCGAGGAAGTGGTCGTCACTTCCATCGTTCTTCGAATTCGTTTACTATTCGTCGGAGCGCCGACATGTACAGCGTCGACAGTTGCTGAGCCGAACTGTCCCCAAGTTCTTTCCCGTCATGCATTGTCGGACCGCCAGTGAGGTGAAACGAGCTTTGGATATCGAACTCTGTAGGGAGTTCGAAATAGATATTCACCTTAGAGCCGTCACTCATCTCAACCTCCCACCCGCTGCCCCCGGTTGTGCCCTCACCGAGAAAGATGCCGACGGTGTGCGGAGGGGCGTTTTTCGAAAGATTTCTTATGAGAGACCCCATATCTACCGGACCGTCCTTCCCAATTTGTACAGACGAGGAAGTCTTGAGCGCCCCTTTGTGAGTGATATCGACTCTGGCATCGTTGAAATAGCTCATCAGAGGATCGTTTTTCATCCATTCCTGGTATGGGAGCCACCATTCGTCGAATCCGGAAACCAAACCTTTCACGGTTTGAATCGCAAAAGTCACGCTCCGCCCGTAAGTCATCAGATTCATTAATCCGGGACGACGACGGTTCGGATTAGCACTCACAGCATCCTCACATCCACTTTCCGCCATCGAAAGCATTTCTCGCACGTTGGCGAAGACCTCAGCTTTTTCGAGCACAACGACATTCAACACCAGTGACCGTGTGACCACAAACATGCACGGCTGCCTCATCAAACTTCAGCCCTAACGAAGACCACTTCGACATGAGACAACAACACACGCTCCACTGCTCCACGAGCCCGACGTGACTGGGGGGGTGCGCCTCTACAATGCAGCAATGCGATGCACCGCGCCCGTTCAAGGCCACCGCACTGCGAGCGGTGCTGCCGCCTGCCCCGTCCATGGCCGGTCGTCGTACGGGTCGTACTCGTCTCCGGCCTACTACTCCTCGCCCACGTTGTCCCGCAACGGCGGCGTAGGCAACTCTTCCGGTGGCGGAGGTGGTGGCCGATCAGCGCGGCCTCGTTGGTCGCCTGCCAACTCGCCGGTTACGTACACCTCTAATGAGCTCGCAGCGCTTGACCGTTACCGCAACAAGGTCGAGGCAATAGGACCGCGGGCCGACTCCTATGACCTGTTCCTTTGTCACGCCTGGGACGACCGGCGTGAGTCTGCGGCTGAATTGCACGACCTCCTCGAAGCCGAGCATGTGTCAGTGTGGTTCAGCGAGAAGGACATCATCCTCGGACAGCCGTTCATTCGGGAGATCGACAAGGGCTTAGCCAAGACTCGTATCGGTCTCGTCCTCATCACACCCGCATTCCTTAAGAGAATTGAAAGCGGTGGAGTGTCCGAGAAGGAACTCTCAGAACTGCTGTCACGTGACCTGCTCATTCCCGTCGCGCACGGCGTGAGTTACGACGAGATCCGGTCGGTGAGCCCACTTCTTGGATCTCGAAATGGACTGAACACGGACGAGGACTCACTGGAGGAAATCGCCAAGAAGATCGCCGAGCTGGTCGCCGTCTAGCGACTTGCAGCTGTAGCCGACTGTTAGCGACTCGGGCACGAGTGGGGTACAGAGCGAGCACGGTTCAGATTCGACTTTCAAAGGTCCAGACCTGAGACGCTTACCTTCAACCGAAATCGACGCTCACGCAACTCGCTTCAAGCCTTACTGCGACCTTTGGTCGTCGTCATTCAGCCTTCGGTGAAATCCCTTTGCACCGCAAACCCTGCGAAGTTCGAAACGACGAAATAGCTTGGCTTCTTGCGGTGGACGAGCTTTCCATCTCGCTGGGAACCCTTGGGAAACCCCAGGTTTCGCTGGGAAAGGAGTTCCTGCTCTTGGCCATGAAGGATTAGAAACGTGTGGACGGGCACTATTAGGGGTATTGGATTCAGTCGGGCCCTTTGATCATGAGGTGGTGTGAACGATCGGTTGGTGCTTACTATGGGCCCACATAGGTCACGGTCATCTTTCCGTATCCATCAAACGTTTCACCGGGCATCGAACCTTCAGCGAGGACCCGCAGCGAGCGGCCCACCCTATGCACCATGTTCACAACACCACCGGCCTCAAACGAATCGAAAGAGAATGGCTGATAAACCGGCGGACTATCCGTAGCTGCAAGCATCCTCGTAAAGGTGATGGGCGAGAAACCTATGAACGGTTGATTGCTATTTCCTGATCCAAAGATGCCGGGATCTTCGACGATGAAGTCCTCGGTGGTCGCGGGACCGTCGTATGGAACGGGGCTAGGTGCCACCAACGACTGACCGGTCGTTGCGTCGTCCACGTACCACCACCAGCCGGTTTGACTATTGATGGTCTGGTAATAGACCTCCGCAAGTACGGTGTCACCTGGATTGACCGCAAGTACATCGTTCGACAGGTTGACTGGATTCCACTCCCACCACATGAAGTCGTACTGCTGACCTTGTGAACATTCGCTCTCTGATCCTGCCTGAAAAAGATTGTTGCCAGGACGGAACTCCGAGTTCAACTCCGGGCGGCCGTCGATGCCGATCCATGCTGCGAGGCCGCCGTCTCCCGATGCGCAGTGCATCTCGGGAATTGTCCAACGGGCTGAAACAAAGGTGAGTCGCTTTGAGCTCTTTTGTACGTAGCCCGCCCAATTGGACGATGGCTGAGCTGTGGCCGGATAAACATCAATCGTGAATCGGCTTGGATGAGATCTGGCTTTGCCATCGTGCGCGACGACTTGGAAATGCAAACGCAATTCCTGTTGAAGTACATTTGGTCCGATTGACACCCGCGCTCGAAAACGATCGTGCGCACAGTTCTCAGCAGGTTGACGCACTGAAACAGAGACAATGGACTGAACCGGCAGTTGACGCACCATGCACGAGCGCGCGTCATTTACTTGACCGGACAGCTGAACGGACCCGCCCGCTGAAGGCAAAGCCGAAGTGGACGGTGAGAGTGACAGAATCTCAGGTTTGGCATTCTGAAGTAAGCGGATTCCGATTACGAATCCGGCAACTCCGAGGAGAACGACGAAAGCGACAATCAACAGGACGTGTTTGCGGAGAAAGCGATGCGGAGAGCGTAAAGACGAATCAGGTGAAATTACCGCCTGGTTGATGACCTCTGTTCTTGAAGCTAGAGGTCGACCGCAGGACACACAGAATGTCGCCGCCTGGGTAACGGGAGCACCGCACTCGGTACAGAAGCGTTGAATGTTGCGGGGCGTGACTTCTGAGTCACTCATCTGCTCAACCGGGCCCAGGACCACTCGGGAGTGATCCCACAAGTGCTATCGGCCCGGATCGGGTGTAGCCGACTGCGACGCAAAGCCCTTCTGGTGAGCACGAGACCGAATCAAACCCTGTCTTTGCCGGAATCGAAGGTACAGACGCTGAGAGGTGCCATGCGGAATCCGCGAAAGTCTCGACAAAGAGCGACGTGCCTTGTACTCCGACTATCGAACACCACGTTTGACGGCAGTCGAGGGCGTCGAATGAGACCCCGGCGAACTCGGAAGAGTTTGGTGAAACGAGATCTTGCGATTTGCCAGAGCGAAACGACTCGACAATGGGACCAAACTCCGTATTGGTGCCAGAATACTGACCAACCTCAATGGATCCGATAGTCACACAGCGACCATCGGAAAGACATGAAGCGTCCGCTAGATCTGAGACTCCCGCCGCCTGTTGTTTGGCCGTCAAAGGATTGTCGAGCTCCCACGAGTCGCCCGCAAACACGGCCGCCAGTGCCTTGCTACTTGCGAATGTTCCGAAACTGGAAGTTCCAACGGCAAGGCAGTGATTCATGCTTGAACAGAAGAGGGAGTTCAGATTATCGACAGAGTCTTTACCTACTCCAGCAAATGGTACGGACGTCCAAGATCCACTTTTGTACTTGTAACTGATCAATGTTTGCAGTACTTGAGGGCTCGCTGCGGTTCCCACTACGAAACAGCTTCGTGGTTGCAGACAGGCCACGGCCTCGAGGTAAGCATTGGCATTGCTCTTGGTTGATGCTCGCAGCTCAACTGTGTGCCATGTCCTACCGTTGAAAATCTCGACGAGAGCACCAGAATCCCCCACTCCGAGTCCCGTTGAAATGCTCAATCGACCGAAACTCCCCACCGCCATGCAGAATCGAACCGTTGGACATGAGACATTCGACAATTGGTCTTCGGGAAGTTGCCCGACTTGCGGAGTACTATCCGGCGACCGAACGGGCTCCATCGTCCATCGCGATCCGTTGAACCGTTCAACAAGAGGCAGCTCGGAATATGAGGAGGCTTTCGAGTCGTAGTACTGACGGGTACCGACCCCAATGCAAAACGAGGACGTAGGACACGACACGCTGACTAGACCAGCGGAGGAGCCCTTGAGACCTGGCAAGGTTGGGACATGCGACAGGCGCCAGGTCAGATTCTCTGCGTCTGTCGCCGAGAATCTGAAGGAAGGCTTTCCTGGCACAGAAAACGCTGTGATTGCAACCGCAGCTCCAGCGACGACTACCAAGCAAGCGAGGCCAACACCGATACGAACCCGCCGTCTTGAAGGAGACAATCTTTCTCGTCGCGCTGGCGAGGATTGGCTCTGGTCTCGCGGAGCAGGCGTCTTGGTGGTGCTAGTAAGCGAAGTACCGCAGGCCCGACAAAACTGGTCACTAGTTCCAGAGTCGAGCCCGCAGCTTGGGCAGTAACGGAAGCGGGAATCGCCGACCTCGTCGTTCATGCCCTAGTCCTCCACTTGCTTGCGTTGATGCGAATACGGAGTGATTACGCAATCGTACGCCGACACTCTTCTGAGGCTTGTGCCGGTCAAAACTCACTTCCAACTTCTTGCTCATCTCAGGGCAGGGCCGCCCTTGACGTTTCTCCTCGAAGCTCAGATCGGAGTTGTTGGTGAACCCTCTCGGCCTGTGCCACTAGTTCACCGGCGGTCCTCGTGCGACGTTCGATGGATCGTTCGTGATCTGAGCCAGGACCTCGTGGAGCTCCGATCCGCTCCTCTTCCCTTTGAACCCCTCCAACTGCAAGTCGATACTGAAGGATGGCGGTGGCGAAGCTGTTCATAGCATCAACGACTTCATCAGAGGCGAAAAGGGAAACGCGTGCCTCTTCGGTGTTGCTCACGTTCGGGAGATTCGGCTCTTCTTGACCGGCCAGCCTGAAGGTGTCAAGATCCCACTTTGCTCGATCCGCCCAGCCACTGATGTAGAGCTGAAGTGTTACGTATGCGTCGGCGAATCTGCTCTGGAGTATCTGCTGTCGAGCGAGTCTGCCCTCGTGACGGGTAGTAATCCAGGCGGCCAAACACGCCAGTCCGCCACCAACTAGTGCGCCTACAAGTGCGTCTCCCATCGTTCCATTATGCAAAATGCCAGAGGAGTCAGGTCGGACGCGTTAGTTCTTCTGTCGTCGCCTAATGCATTAAGCACAAAAGAGTGGGTTGCCAATACGCGTTGCCGCTCGCCGAGGGGCTGTGAGCGCCAGATCGTCTTGAGTGCGATGATGAAACCTGATGGAGCAAGCACGGTAACTAGCTAGTTTGCATTCACTGTTTCGGTGAGATGATTCAACGATGAACCTTGCGTCGTTGATTTTCTCCAGTCTCAGCCTTGTCGTGGTCACTTTGATTTGGTGTCCGATCAGTGAAGACCGGAGAGCGGTCCGCGCTTGCATCGGAAAAGTCTGCGGCTGCTTCAGAATCAGCTTCAAATTCGGCTAGTCGAGCTGCGGACGCAACTCAAATTGCGACTGATGCAACGCTCCGATCCGCTCTTGCCTCCGAGACTTCTGCCGCTTTGGCGAATCAAGACGCGAGAATTAGGCGACTGGAGTCGGTCCTTGAAGTAGTACTTGAAATGAGGGAACTATTCAATGACCAGGTGATAGCCAAAGGTGAATCTGCGACGGATTGGGGTGAACCAATTTACTCTCCGAACGCCCTCGCGCGACTAGCTCTGTCGAGAAAGTTAGAAGGGCGCATTGTGCTCTTTGAGAAGGAGTTCGACCAAACATCGGTGGTGTGGCGTCTTTCTCACGACTCACTGTTTGGTTGGCGAAGCAACATCTTCGAAGAAGCAATCGAGAGCATAAAAGAAATGCTGAGGTCGGCAGTAAATCAGAGTGACTGAGTCATCGCTCTGATTGTCGCTGGCCACCATCGTATTCCACCTTGTGCAGTCGGAATTCGCTCTACGTTCAGTTGAGCAGCGATCGCCGCAAACGTCATTCCCGACTGGCGCATCGACAGAATGCGATTGCGGACTTCTATTGGCAATGTCTGAGGGCGACCGAGTTGCACACCCTGCGACTTGCGTACGGCTAGAGCAACCTTCGTTCTCTCACCTATTAGCCGTCTTTCCAACTCCGCGAAGACGGCGAGAACTTGTGCCATCGCTGCACCTTGCGGTGTAGTTGTATCGACAGGTGCATCAAGTGCGACTAGGCCCCAACCCGATTGCTCGGCTTTCGCCATGAGACCCGTTGCATCGTGAACCGATCGGGTAAGTCGATCAAGCTTGGCAACCATCAAGACCGACCCCTGACCAGATTCAAGTTCCGAAAGGGCAGTTTCGAGAGCAGGTCGCTTCAATGTTTTTGCCGAAAGTCCTGCGTCCTCGTGGAGCGCGATCAAATCAAGCCCCCGTCTCTGGCATTCGCACCGAATCGCGTCCTTTTGAGCATGTAGGCCCAACCCGGACACTGCTTGTTCTTCAGTGCTCACGCGACAGTATGCAACGACTCCTGGTGTTCGTGTCTTCAATTTGGACGTTTTGATCATCCCAGAAGTATAACAAACGGTCATTTGCTATATAGTGGTTTGTCTAAAGATTCTGAGATCCTGCAGTTTATCTATTAAAGCTCTTGACAAGATGTTAAAGTTGTGCTTAACTTATTAATAGAAGAATTAAGAAGTTATCCAAGACATCTATAAATAGTAGATTTGAGAGGAAAGTGTATGACCTCAGAGGACCCGAAGATCGACCGGATGCCTTCCGGTTACAGCCAATATGACGAGTACATCGCTCAGAAGACTGTTCAAGGGCAGCGAAACCACTACCTAATCTCCATGCCAATAGTGCAGATCACGACGGTACTGCCCGTGCCTAACCCTGAAGAGGAACTTGAGGACAATCGCGTGATTCGCCCCAGTCATGCGAAAGCCTTTGCCGACTACGTGAGGAGAAATGAGCATTGGCACTGTGGTCCTCTTACTGTCCGCACGAGTTCCGACGTCGTCAGCTTTGAACCGCTCAAGGATGGTCAATTCGGAGTTCTCACTATCGGCTACCTGAAAGTTCCTCGTAATGCTCGTTCTGCGTTTCGGATCATTGACGGACAGCATCGCGTACTCGGGATCGACATGATGCTCAAAGACATCAATGAGGAACTCTTGGAACGTCGGGCCTTGCTCCATGACGCGGAGAGTATTGAGTCGGCGCCACAGGTTCTTGAAATGTACAAGGAGAAAATTGACAAGCTCAAGAGACAGCAAGATCGCACGCAACAGGAATCAATTGCTATCGACCTCGTCATTGAGGACAGCCCAAACCAAGCTCGTCAGATCTTTGTCGATGTAGCCAACAATGCACTTGGGATCTCGAAGTCCGTTACCTCGCGCTTCGACTCGCGCAAAGTCGTTAATCGAGCTCTGTCGTTCATTCTGACCGATCCGAACGCGCCGGACTTAATCATTGATCGTGTCGATCAAGAGAAGGACCGCATCTTGGGTAACAATCCGAATCTCATCGGAGCGAACACGCTTGCTGAAATAGTCCGCATCGTTGAAGTGGGAATTGGCGGGCGCGTTAGTGAGGCTATGGAGAAGATTCTTGACGAGCAAGAGCTAGCGAGAAACGCCGAATGGTTCTTTGATCTTCTCACTAAGGGCTTCAGTGACCTCAAGGCGATTGCCTCCAACGCGAAAACTGTCGAGGAGATTCGTGATCACAGTCTTCTCGTATCCACAACGATGCTGCGGGTACTTGCGGGTCTCTACCACGACCTGGTAGCTGAAGGAGTCTCTAACGAAGCGGTCGTTGCGTACTTCAAGAAGTTGAACAAGTTCATGGATGCGCCGATTGACTCAAGGACGCCCGCAGGCAAACTTTGGCTGAGCTCGACCACATCAGAAGCCTTCAGTGACGGGGCGACTGCACCGGGTGCGAGAGCTCAACAAGTGAAAGAGTTGGTGACCGTTCTTGTCGAATGGTTTAACAAGCCGCCCGCACTCTTGAAATGAGCGGCGAGAATTTGAGGGATTCCTTCACTTCCAATCACGCGGGAGTCCGAACTCTGAAAGAGGTGATTTGCCTAGTACTACGTGGAGCATTGTCAAAGCGCCTTCGATTCGGTGGCGCATGGCAATACTGGACTCCAATTCACCGTTGACAAGGAGTTTGAAGAAAGCGTGCAGGTCGCTTTCGAGAGATGTGATTTGAGAATGTGTTAGAGGTCGAGCCATTGGAGAAGGCTATGGCGTCAGGAGCTGCTGCGGAGTGGGATGAGTTCACAACCTCTCCGCGCGGTGACTTGCAATGTAACGTTTTGGGAATCTGCCCTGCGAGCATGTCAAAAAGGCAACTCGCTCGGTCTGCGCGGGAGCTGAATGGCAAACTGGATCTGGGAAAACACGAGCACTGACCGCAGTGGGTCGTCAGGGGACTTGGCGAAACTCTTCAGAAATGAAGAGGTGAAGCAGCCAGGTTTGCTCGCAGTTGGTGCTCCAACTGTCGATGCGACCATAGTTGCTCGCGAGGTTATCCAAAACTCTTGGGACGCTGCGACGGAATTTCAGAGGGCCCGGCGCACCCAAGGACTTCCGGTTCCTCATTTCGCCATTCGATTCAAGTTCAGTGAGGCGACTGGAAAGAACAAAGTCAATTTGGTGGAACGCTTGGATCTGAATGGCCTCGCCATGCGGGCTGATGAGGTTGGAGATCCGACGCGACTCGGCATAGTGAATTCACGGGTCTTGGACTCGCTCAAGTCGAAGAAGCCACTCCGGCTATTGGAAATACATGAATCTGGCACAACCGGAATGTATGGACCGTTTTCCAGTCCGACTTCCAAAATGTACTTGGCACTTCTAAGCGTTGGGTACACGAAAAAAGACACCGGAGCCGGTGGATCGTATGGATATGGGAAAGCCGGATTGATCCGTGCGTCAGCGCTCCATTCGGTCGTTGCGTATTCACGGTTTGAACCACGGGAACCCGAAGTTGAAGTGACGCGGCGAGCGCTCGGCGTTACGTATTGGGGGCAACACGAGTGCTTCAATGAGGTGTACACCGGCTTCGCTCGACTAGGGAGTGAGGGTGGGGGATCAGTTACTCCTTTCTCGAACGATGAGGCAGACCAGCTTGCCAATGACCTCGGGCTTGAAACTCGGGGAGAATCAGATGGGGAAAAGGGAACAACATTCTTGTTGCTAGAGCCAACTGTAAATCCCAAGGATCTAGTGAGGGCAGTTGAACGCAATTGGTGGCCAGCACTCAAGGACTCACTCTTCTCAGTTGAAGTTGAGGACTACGACGGATCGGTCCTTCATCCAAAGCCACGCCAAAATAAGGAACTGGCCTCATTTATCCGTGCGTATGAGATTGCGATGACGAGTCAAGACAATGTGGTTGAGAATGAAAAGCGAATCACCTTCAATAGATTTACGACCAGTGAAGGAGAGTCGCGAGAAGTAGGAGTGCTCGGATTGGTCGCTGACACATCTACATGGTCGTATGACGACGAGGTTGCTGGGCTTGACGGAGATGCATCGAGAAGACACCGGTCACTCGTTGCTCTCATACGTGGCCCAAGGATGGTCGTGGAGTATTTCGACGTAACGGGCGAAAAACCGCACGTGCGCGGAGCTTTTGTGGCCGACGAGGGGATTGATGACCTGCTTCGCCAGACTGAACCTAAGGCGCACGATGCTTGGTTGTCCGATGCAGCTGACGTTGACGTATATCCGATTGCAACTGAAGTCGCGAAACAAGTGATGGCGAGAGTGCGTTCCAAGACAATGGAGTGGCGGCGCCTGCTGAAACCGAAGTTAGACCGGTCGGGTACCACACGACTTAGAGAGCTTGATCGCTTGGTACAAAAGCTTCTCAGTGGTACTCGCGTGACGCCACCTCCGCCGTCCAATCCGAGAGTTATTGCTCTCAGCCTTCGCCAAAGGCTTGTTGAAATTGACAAGTCCCATCAACTCATTGGGCTTGAGGCTGAAGCGGCGGTCAACCTCAATGACAACTTCAACTTCTCTGACACCGATTCAACTCAGGTTGATGTGCGATTCCAATACTTGATTCTTGAAGACGGATCAAGTGGAGAAGCCGTGGAGATCAAAGTGAGCGCTCCCGGAACATTCACTGATCTTGGAGAGAAAGGCGGCGCACAGGTCTTTCGAGGTGAACTGGGTCGTGTCGAGAAGATGTTTGAAGTGAAGTCCGCCTCTTACAGTTCTGATTGGACAGGAAAACTTGTGGTGTCGGCAGAAGTCGTGCGGACGCCAATCGAAGCATCTGAAGTTCGGGGTGATGAGTGACTCCCGCCGTCAACGCCATGAGCAGTGAGTCAAGAATTCTCAGGCCATACAGCGAGCTTGCTTCCTTCGAGAGCCTGTTTCAGAGAGTGCGGTTGCAGGTCGGCAGAACTTTGGTTGATCCAGGTCAAAGACTTCAGATCACGCCCGTGGAACTTCTTACAGAGTCAATGACTGTGGTCGTTGCTCATGGTCAAGCTGATATTGAGTTGGCCGAGACTGACATCCTGCACGGACTGGATGCGAATGATCTTGAAGAGGGCGACATTCAATTTCTCGTTACGGCTTCGTCTCCATATTTGAAGATCTACAACGTTGTATGGCAAGGAGGTCTCGGTGATGTCAGAGAGTGGGACTGGAGGATAAGGGTCGCGCAAGGTGCGGACAACAGACCACCTGCAACGAGGGCGATTCATCACGGTTGTCAGATATCGATCTCTTTGATATTTGCGAATGAACGCGAGTCTGCTGCGTTGAAGGTGTGGCGTTCCGGTACTTGGATTTCGCGGGCAGACTTTCGACTTTCGAACATAGATGGACCATCGGGATTCATTCCACTTCCACTGAACGATTCATTGCGAGAGAAGTTCGGTCTTCCTAGAGGGACAATGCGTTATATAAAGCTTGACGACAGCCCGTTGAACATTCGTCCAGAGGACGACGCCCTTGAGCTTTACATTGACGAGGAGGTTTTCGCGCAGTTGGCACTTGACCAAGATTCCGCTCACAGCAAGGCCTTCCAGAATCAACTATTCATTGACATCGCTACAGCAGTGATCACAAAGACGGCCCAGGACGAGGAGCTTGACTCGCTTTCAATGGATGACGAATCCGTGCGCAACTCAATCGTTGGCGAGCTCGTGAGGTCTGTAGCTGGGAAGGTCCAATCCGAATCCGAAGGCGAGTTGAGACAACGCCAAAACGAGATATTCAAGATGATCAGAAGCCACCCATTTGATGTGATTGCGCGGGCTGAAGGACTAACGGACATTCAAAAGAACATGCGAAGTCCGTCTACTTTCGAGAGGGAGGAGTGATGAAATATCCAACACTCGGCCTAAGTCAAACGCATGCGCTCACCGAGTTGTTCCTTGAGTCTGGTCCTGGACCAATCGATTCAGAGGTTGCGTGGATCGGTAGGGATGATTCGTACGACGTCTCAACCACGCTTGTCTCCGAACAACTTGCATCCAATGAGTCAGTGGAGGAGATGCTGAAAGCAGGACTAGGGAAAGATCAGGTTGAAGGCGTGATCGCCGTCCAGCTTTACAGCGACCTCGGTGGCGTCCCCGTGGAGATTTTGGACGATGCGGGCTTCTGGAGATTTCTGGCACTCGCGCGATTTTGGGAATTCGTTGCTTGGCGAGAGAGCAAACCGTTCGCAGATGGAAACGCGGAAATCTACGTTGATGCTCGAAATTCAAGAGAATCAGTGCTCCTAAGAATGTTCATTCGCGGAAGGCTAATGGTGGAGTCAGATTCGTCCGAACTCGCATCTGAACTTGCTGGCGCCGTTGACTTTTGGAGAAGCCACGTAATTCGAGTCAAAACTGGAAATGCGCCTCTTCTATCTTCTGAGTTTGCTCGGAGGCAGAGAACGTTAAGGATGAAAACTCCCGAACTCAGGAAATTCGCTAAGAGACTCAATCGATTATGGCTCAATGTTGAACTTGCGACGTATGACAAAGACTCCTCCGAAAGACTCATCGCTTCGCTAGCTGATGATCTTTAACTCGACTTTTGAGTCCTTAGCGTTTAGTCTGTAGAACGTGGATCTGAAAGTTGACGCAGAATCAAGGCTGTTGCACCAGTCATTTTCCCTCATCGATGGGTGTATTGTGCGGACATTGTCCTTAGGTGAACGCGCATATAGCTCTCGCGTTCCGGCCAGCTCGGAGACTGCCGTTGCGAGCTCGTGGTGGCAGAAGTACATGAGAGGCGCCGTGCCGATTGCCGAAGAGAAAGTCGGCAAAACTCTCACTTCGATTGATCTCTTCAGTGGCACAGGAGGGCTCACTTCGGGACTGAGACAAGCTTGCACGGAACTGGGATTCAATTTAAGAAGTCTGTGCGCTGTTGACCAAGATGTTGATGCCACTGAGGTGCATTCGAACAATCATGCGACCGAAGAGCGAATCACGAAGTCGGTATCTGAGCTTGTTGACTATCAGATCCGGGGGATTCGCGACGCCGCTCGATTTACATATGCGCCTGACCTTTTGGATTCAAAGCTTCTGGCGCTGATCGGATCTGTGGACGTCGTTCTCGCCGGACCACCGTGTCAAGGTCATTCAAACTTGAACAATCAGTCTCGCCGCACTGATCGTAGGAACGAGCTCTACCTCACGGTGCCAGCTATAGCTATCGCTCTTCAAGCGCGAATGGTGGTCATCGAAAATGTCCCGGCGGTGATTCATGATGAAGATGGAGTCATTGACGTCACGACAGCGCTATTCAATGAAGCTGGCTACAAGGTCTCTGTTGGAGTCCTAAGGGCAGACTATTTGGGCTGGCCGCAGACACGCGAACGGTTTTTCATGGTTGCCACCCTTAAAGGTGCGCCGATCGGAATCGGCGAGGTCGCCCAAGCTTTGGCGGCGAGTCCTATGTCAGTGTCCGAAGCCTTACTTGATTTGAAGTACCACGTCCATAGTGGCTCCTTTCTAGATCAACCAACGAATCTCTCGCCAGACAACAAGCGACGAATCGACTACTTGTTTAACAACGATGTTTACGACTTACCAAATAGCGAACGCCCAGATTGCCACAAGGATGGGACTACTTATAAGGCTGTTTATGGGCGAATGTATGGAGACCGACCTGCTCCAACCTTGACCACAGGATTCCTTACACCTGGACGAGGTCGCTTCGTCCACCCGTTCGAACCGCGTGTTTTGACCTTACGAGAAGCAGCACGAATTCAAGGATTCCCTTCGGACTTCCAATTCAATACCGTCTCGGCCCCCGTTCCCCTAAGGGCAAAGCTTGTGAAATGGATCGGGGATGCCGTGCCGATGCCACTTGGATATGCGGCAAGCCTTGCGGTACTTCTTCCCGAACGGGCCAGAACCCAATCGGCCTAATTCTCCAAAGTCGCTCGCGACGTTAGTGCGTTTGTGTTGGAATGAAGACGAGATGAAGGCTCGCATCGCCGCAGCTCCGCACACTGTGTCTTGCACATAGTGGGGATCGAATGGTTGGAATTGTGGATGGAAGCCGTGCGAACGTGGTGCTCGATTGGGAGTTGCTCGATTGCTTGCCGTCCATCTGAAGGCAAACCAATGGCCATAGCCTTGACGGTTATTCCGTTCGCGGAACGTCGCATCATCAGCGATCCAGAACGGGTTTTTCACGGGCAAATTGCGATATCAGGTCGCGCAACTCGGTGGCTTCCAAGAATGAACAAAGGTTCGACCTTCTGAATTAAACCTTACAGATGACTGCCACAGTTCTCCGAGAGCCCCTACTTTGCCCTGTGGGGCCTTCGAACGGCTTGCTTGACCAAAGTGCCACGGAAACACGACAACCAACTGGGCGCTGGATCACATTAAGCATTTTCCTCGTCCTGCGGGCAGTAGTTCCAACCTGGAGTCACTCTCTACTTCATGGAGCTTGGTTAAGTAGTCTTGTCTCGTCTCATTGGGTCACCGATAGACCAGCAATTGTCGGCACTTTCAGGTTGGGCGTATGTACTTCTGGCGCGCCCCACAGTTCTCGCGTGCGTATAGGGAGTATTCGCAACTACGGGTCATGGCGGTGGTCTTCGGCACCGAAGCGAAGGCCTCGTTAGCTCGTGAGATCCAACCTAATTGCCAACTCATAGAGCATTCCGAAATGGTCAAAGCTTCCGAAACGTTGGAACGTCGTCCCCTAGCCCAACTACTTGAAAAATTGTTGCATCGCTTGTGTCCGAAGACGCGCCGAAGACCGACCTCGTCACGAACTACGCGAAGCCTATCCCCACATCAAAGTCGATCGTTGAACTCTGCTGGTATCTTCTGTTTTCGTGACGCTCGCCTGAAGGAGTCAGTAACGTCGTCCTTCCCCAGATCTCGATGATCAAAGCTTTGCCGTTTCGGAACGCTTGGACGCTCTCAATCAGGTCGTCGTGCTGGTCAAGTTGAAACCCATCGGGATTCTTGTTGCGTTTTCCGACGGTTGTTGTACACCCATTCCGATTGAAGTTGTACGCCGATTCCGACGTAGCTGTACACCCCGGAGAGGTCGTGACGCTGGCTTTGGCGTGAGAGTGAGGGCACCGACAACGCTTCTTTGATCCATCACGATCGAAGGAGTCGCCGGTGCCCCGTCCCCATCAAACCATGCGCAAGGTCCGCGAGCTACTTCGACTCCGTTGGAGCGAGCACTTAAGTCTGCGTGACGTGGCGAGCGCGCTCGCCATGCCCCACGCCACGGTGGCGCTCTACGAAAGGCGCGCCCTCGACGCCGGACTCACCTGGCCGTTGGGCGATCTCGACGACGACGCCCTCGAAGCGATGCTCTTCACGCCCACCCCTACGAAGGTGACGCGCACCCAACCCGAATTCGCCTACCTCCAGCGCGAACTGCGTCACAAGGGCGTGACCTTGCAGCTGCTCTTTGACGCGTACCGCGAAACCCATCCCGACGGCTACGCCTACAGCCAGTTCTGCCTGCTCTATCGTCAGTGGCGGCGCCACCTCGACGTCGTCATGCGCCAAGACCACCTGGCGGGCGAGAAGCTCTTCGTCGACTTTCCCGGACTCACCATTCCCGTCTACGACGAGGCGACGTTGCGGGTGAGTTACCGCGCCGAGCTCTTCGTCGCGGTGCTGGGCGCGTCGCACTACATCTTCTGTGAGGCGCTGCGCAGCCAGGAGCTCGAGCACTGGGTGAACGCCCACGCGCACTGCTTTACGTTCCTTGGGGGCGTGCCGAGCATCGTCGTGTGCGACAACTTGAAGTCCGGGGTCACCAAGGCCTCTCGTTACGAGCCCGACCTCAACGCGACGTTCCAGGAGATGGCCGCGCACTACGGCACCGCGATCATCCCCGCGCGCCCCTACAAACCCCGCGACAAGGCCAAGGTCGAAGTGGGCGTGCAGATCGTCGAGCGCTGGATCATGGCCGCCTTACGAAAAGAGCGCTTCACGAGTTTGGCGGACTTGAATGAAGCGATCGCTTCGCTGGTCGAGCGCGCCAACGCGAAGCCCTTTAAGTAGCTGGAGGGCTCGCGCGCTTCGCTGTTCGAAGAGATCGACCGGCCGGCACTGCGACCCCTGCCCGACACCCCTTACGAGTTCGCGTCGTGGCGACGAGCGAAGGTCAACATCGACTACCACGTCGAGGTCGAGCGTCACTACTACTCCGTGCCCTACCAACTGGCCCGCGAGGTCGTCGAGGTTCGCCTCACCAGCACGACCGTCGAGGTGTATTTCAAGAACAAGCGCGTGGCGGCGCACCTGCGCCGTTACGACAAGGGACGTCACTCCACCGAGACGGCGCACATGCCCGATTCGCACCGGCGTTACCTCGAGTGGACGCCGGGGCGCATCGTGCATTGGGCGGAGAAGAACGGGGCCGCGACGGGTGAGTTCATCAACGAGTTGCTCCTCAGTCGACCTCACCCCGAACAGGGTTTTCGCTCAGCGCTCGGCGTGATGGGGCTCGCCAAGAAATACGGACCCCAACGACTCGAAGCCGCGTGCGCGAGGGCGCTCGCGCTGCGCTCGTTCTCCTATTCGTCGGTCACCTCGATCTTGAAGCACGGGCTCGACCAACGACCACTCGCCACGGGGTCCACTCGGGTCCACCCCGTGCACAGCAATATCCGGGGCCCGAACTACTACCACTAGGAGAACCATGCTCACCCATTCCACCATCGAGGGCCTCAAGTCCCTGCGACTGCCTGCCATGGCGTCGGGGCTGCTCGAACAACGAGAGCACCCCGACTACCACGAACTGTCCTTCGAGGACCGGCTCGGACTACTCGTCGAGCGCGAGCTCCTCCAGCGACAGAATCGTCGACTGGAGCGAATCTTGAAGGCCGCCAAACTACGCAGCGGCGCGGTCGTCGAGGACCTCGACTTCTCAACGACCCGAGGACTCGACAAGACCACGTTGCACTCGCTGGTGAACTCACCCTGGGTGAGCAATCACCACCAGGTGATGATCGTTGGTCCGACGGGCGTCGGCAAGACGTTTCTCGCCTGCGCCATTGCGAACCACGCCATTCGCGACGGAGCGACCGCACTCTACGTGCGCGTGCCGCGCCTTCTCGACGATCTCAGCGTGGCGCGCGCCGACGGACGCTTAGCCAAGATGATGGCGAACTTGGCGCGCGCCGACGTCCTCATCCTTGACGATCTGCTGCTTCGCCCGCACTCCGATGACCAGGCCGCGGATCTTCTCGAAGTCGTCGAAGACCGTCGCGGGCGATCAGTGATCGCCACCTCGCAGCTACCAATCAACCACTGGCACGAGGGTCTTGGCGACCCGACGATCGCCGACGCCATCCTCGACCGGTTGCTCGAGCGGTCCCATCGCATCGAGCTCGCCGGCAATTCTCGGCGTCGAAACGACGCCACGCCCCGCGCTAAGAAATCAAT
>Ga0307374_10005654_pt1 | contig 20121 bp, 16 predicted proteins | sample OX3MG_FD_202532 | JGI IMG/M metagenome (GOLD analysis project Ga0307374, IMG submission 202532) | Soil microbial communities from Risofladan, Vaasa, Finland - OX-3 | ecosystem: Environmental > Terrestrial > Soil > Coastal area > Acid sulfate soil | place: Finland: Risofladan, Vaasa | collected...
TCGAGGACGTTCGGTCATCGCGACGTCACAACTACCCGTCAACCACTGGCACGAAGGACTCGGCGACGCCACGGTCGCTGACGCCATCATGGACCGCCTGTTACAACGAACACACCGAATCGAACTCACCGGCCCGTCTCGACGGCGTGAAAAACCAACTGCTCCAGCACCCGAATAGTCGGCGAAATGTTCTGCCCTACGATGACACGAAAGGAGGTGAGTTAGGGAGTCAACCACTCACACACACGTCGGTCGCTACGCGACCTCCGACCGCACCGCAAGGTGTCCGAAAACACCGGACTGAGTGTCCGAAAACGCCGGAATGCGCACCCGGTGAATGAATCAAATGGGATCATTTCAAAAGGACAGCAAACTCCGACCGGAAGAGTTTGAGACGTCCGATTATCGGGCAACGACCACTGTCATGCGGTCGTTTTCGTGCGATAAGAGTATTCCCCGACATTTGTACTAGAAATGTCTCTCAACGGGGTGATCTTCAAATGAGCGGGGAGTGAAGCGTTGCGCAGAATTATCGTTACGGTCGTGGCGCTCCTCGTCGGCTTCGCGATGCCCCTTGTCCCTGCAATATCCAATGCGATGGCGAGCATTGCCATTTCGCAATCAACACAACCGAGTCAGACGTCACACACCTCAGCGCTGACCGCCGATGAGGGCACCAATCGTGGCGGACTGTCGCGAGACGGCTGGTATCCGGAAGCCTCGCAGCTGACACCAACGAACGTCGCCAATGGTGGGTTTGGCCTACTGCTGAGCGTCCCAATCACCGGTCAGGTGTACGCCCAACCGGTGATGGACGGCTCAAATGCGATTGTCGCGACTGAACAGAACTGGGTTTACAGCATCAACCAGTCTACGGGAGTTCGTGAGTGGGCGGTCCAGGTGGGAGCGAACATCGGCGCTGAGCCCTTTAATGATCAGCACCCAACAGTTTCATCTATCGTACCTTGGAATTGCACCAACTTGGAACCGTATGTTGGCATCACCTCAACGCCCGTGGTTGACCCGACCACAGGTGTCATTTACGTGGTTGCGATGGAACAACTCTTCGACGGCTCTCTTGGATACTTCATGCACGCTCTGAATCCGGCGAATGGAAATGAAGAACCCAGTTTCCCCGTGAAGATTGACGGTGCGACTCAAAACAATCCGAAAATTATCTTCAATGCGTACGAGGAGCTCCAGCGAGTCGCGCTAACTCTCACCAATGGAGTAATTTACTTCGGTTTCAGCAGTGCTTGCGACAGGGGGTATTATCAGGGCTACGTCGCCGGGGTCGCGGAATCAGGACACCTGGCCGTGCTCTGGACCGACGTTATAAGCGGCACTTCAAGGGGAGGAGGTATCTGGCAGGCTGGCGGGGGCTTCGCATCCGACGAAGCGGGCCAAATCATCGTTGCTACAAGTAACAGTGCTCCCGGAACCTCACCTTCGGGCGCTATTCCGGGAAAGTCTCCTCCGACGACGGGGACGTTAGGAGAGTCGGACCTCCGTCTCGTTGCACAGAAAAACGGACCGCTCAAAGCCACTGATTTCTTCACACCCTACGACGCGGCCACCCTCGACCAAGACGACCTCGACTTTGGATCGGGCTCACCCGTGCTTCTACCAAGTCAGTTCGGAACGTCTGCCGTCCCTGATCTTCTAGTTCAAACTGGCAAAGAGGGCTATGTCTACCTCCTAAATTCCCGGAATCTTGGTGGAGTCTCCCCAGGCGATGCTGGTTCCTTAGCGCAGCAGGGCCCCGACGGTAGTGCCTTGTCCACGCCAGGGGTCTGGCCCGGCAACGGGGGCTATATTTACATTCCAACTTCGGACGGAGGAACTAAGTCGCTGGGCGATGGCAACCAGGGAGACTTCAACGTCCTGCAGATTACGAAACCGTCGGCAAGCACACCGTCCTTTGGGCTCAATCTCGTCGCCAAGGGTCCCCAAGCGGTCGGCTACGGCACCTCTTCCCCAATCGTGACTTCCAATGGCACGACCGATGGGTCAGCCGTTGTTTGGATTATCCAACTCCAGGACGGCGGGGGCGGCACGGCTGAACTTCAAGCCTATGATGCAGTGCCGAGTGCTGGCAACAGCGCAAATCCTGGAACGTTGACACTGATCGGACAATGGCCGGTGACGAACGCGACGAAATTCGCCTCACCCGGAGTTGGCGACAACAGGCTCTTTGTCCCCACCAGGAACAATCAGTTGTTGATATACGGTCTTCACTCGTCTCCTGTCGTCGCGGGCCACGACGCGAACTTCACACCAACGACCGTTGGCAATGCCAGAAGCATGACACTTTCGTTTGTTGCTCAAAGTTCGTTCACGATCTCATCGGGTGCGAATGGATGCGGCGTGTGCACCAATACTTCGCAGTTCTCAGTTGCCGCAACGTCACCGACATTCATTAACGGAGAGATAACCGTTAACGCGGGACAGACATTCTCGGTCGCCGCGACGTTCACGCCAACTGGTGTCTCGGGATACCGCACTGGCGTGCTACAGATGGTTACATCATTAGGCGAAGTCGACTTCTCGCTCGACGGGACCGCTCGAGCGGCGACGCCTTGGGTGACACCATCTACGTTCGGACTCACATTGCCCGGCTACAAGGTTAGCGAGTCTCATCCATCGGTATCGACGATGACCTTTACTAACTTCGGATCTAAGGCCGCAACCATCACTTCCATCAGCTCAAACCTGAAGCCATTCATCGTGTCTGGACTACCAAAAGTTGGAACTTCACTCGCGCCAGGTGCATCGTTCGAGGCGAGAGTCTCATTTACCTCACGTAGACCGGGTTCCTTTCACCGCGTGCTGATTGTCAAAACGAACTCACCGACCGCCGTCGCCGACTCCGTGGTCAACCTAGACGCCATCGCGAGCAAGGTACCGACGCTCTCGGTGCAGCCCTCGTCCCTTGCACTGACATTTGGATCAACGTCGTCACCTGTGCCCGTGGGAAGCCCGCTTTTCAAGTCGGTCACCGTGAGCAACAGAGGGGGATCGATACTAACGCTGGCGTCGGCAACAACCAATGGCCCTTACGTCGTAGTGAACGTACCCGTCAACGAGCAACTGTTGCCGGGCGCGTCAATGACGCTCCACGTTCTCTTCGTCCCGAGCAGGGCAGGCTTGATCACCGGCTCCCTAACACTGAGGGCCGATAACCTACAGACTAAGAAGATCGATCTCACCGGGTACGGTGCGGGGACAGGGTACACCATCTCCGGACCAGGCAGTAGTGGTTGGGAGTACGCTGGCAGCGCTTCGATGTCGGGTCCGACATTGGTTCTCACACCAAACGAGCAATTCCAGATCGGCTCAGCCTTTACGCAGACGCCAGTCACCAGTGGAGGTTTCACAGTAAACTTCACGGCAAGCGCAATCGGTGGCAACGGAGGGGATTGCGAGGCGCTCGTTCTCGCCGATACTTCACACCTCGGTGAGGCCTTTCCACTCACACCTCTTGGCGGGTCGGCTGGCTTTGGCGGTACCGCTGGCATTGGGGTCATCATCTGCGAGGACTTTTCGCCCGTCCTCAACAGCATTCGGTGGATAGCTGTCACCACTGGAGGAGATAGCAATACAGGCGCACTCAACTACGTAGGACCTCCCGTGAATCTCAACGTGAGTACCCAGGACGCACCCAACGACGTGACAGTATCGCTACAGAATGGGACGCTGTCCTTGTGGATTGACGGTGTTGAAGAAATCAATGAGTCCGTTGTCGCCCCCTCGTCTTTTCTGGTCGGATTTGCGGCGGGCACTGGGTTGTTAACGAACACCCACGAGGTCTCCGACGTTTCCATTATCGTCGGCGGCGGTACATCTTAAAAATTCTGAAACCAAGGTAATCGTTGCCGGAGTTGACCTGTTACAGCGCAGTGTTACTGCGGCGATTACTTCAAGGTCGGCGGGCGGTGCGAGATTAGATGCCGGGCCGCCTAGAATTTTGTAGCGCGCAATCCCGAGAGTTCACTTGGGAAATTGGCAAACCCCATTCGTATTGACCGACGTTGATGAGTGCTTCAACAAGAAACGGGACTGTCAAACAGACACCTAGGACTCACGCTGAATTCGCCAGCGTTCGTTGCGAAGCCAATGGCGAGCCTGTCGGACGCAGCGCGGCAAAGACAACAAGATATTCATGCGCTAGGTGTGCGAATCTACCTAGACCATGAAGATCCACACGGTTACGGATCGGCAGGCATCACCACAGCGACGGCGCTCGTCTTCGAAAGGACCTAGAGTAACTGGCGTCGTCTCACGTTTCGTGCTCCTTGACGGCCTCGTGAGCAAGGTCGCGAACACACATCGTTCCGAACGAAGCGCGCCTCTCACGAGCGCGCCCTCACCGTCGTGCAGATGGTCCTCACTCAGTGAGACCGCTTCAATGAGCCAGCCGATCTACGGGCTGGGGAACATAGTGAAGATGACTACCTCGATCAGCAACAATTCAGAGAACGCGTGCTGGGAGATAGTTGGTGGGACGTTCCCGTCGTTCTCCGTCACGAACTCGAAGGACACCAAAGTGTGGGGCAAATGCAACGCCGCCGTCCCACTCGTAGCCTGCTCGCTTTACCTCATCGACGTAATCCTCAAGCCAGGTCACACGTACTCGAAGACGCTGACGCGGGACCAGCGCTCTGTCGCGCCGTCGAACTGTGCGGCCGCCGGCGTCCACGAACTCACTACTCATTCCATCGTTATCGTCGGCCACGCCTCAACCAGTTTCACATTGACGTCGAATTCGTCGGCGACAACCGTCACGGTAAGGCAAGCCGACAGTTGGCGCCGGTACATCTTGTACCAGGCGACCTCTTGGTCGTCCGCTTAACGGGCCCGTCGATCTATAGCTGGACTGTCGCCGTCTCATCGAACCAGGCCATACTTCAACGCACGGCAAGTTCACCCGGCAGCGCTTCAGTCGCCACGTTCGTTGCTGACGCGATTGGTTACGTGAAAGTAGCGGCGACGCATAACTCCACCCAGTCGCCTATTCGAGCAGAGCGCTTCGGTGGTCGGCTAGTCCCAGTCGGTTGGCGATGAGATATCAGGGCCCGCGACCTGCAAGGGTGGCTTCTTTGAATCCAACTGATATTCGGTCGCGCGAAGCCATCGATTGAGTGTTTTGCGTCGGATACAGGGCGGAGGTGCTCCCAGCAGCCGTGACCTCGTTTGTCGGGTGAGCGGCCAACGGGATCTCCTGGATGAGTGGTCATGAACAGAATGACTCACCACGTCCAACGCCGACCCCTTCAAACTGCTTTTGACAACTTAAAGAATGAGTATCCGGAATCGGCCCGGCGGGATCTTTTCAATTCGATCGAACCGCCCGTCAGCCCGCGCGACGTTGGGGTCGTCCGCGAAAGCCAAAGACCAGAAACACTGGCCCGAATCTGACTTCCAGTGGACCCCAAAACCAGGTGAGAAGAGTTACTTCACTTCCAAAGAGGCAAATTCTAATGCGACTCCATTAGCGAGGTTATCCGTGATAGGGACTGCTGTCTTGATAGTCTTCGCGCAGAATTTCCAATCGCGGCGAACGTGTGACCAACTAAGCGTCGAGTTTCTCGGACACAATGTCGCTCTTCAACCATTTGCTGATTTCCAAGTAGATACTAGGCGTGGTTGACGTCCGTCTTGACATGTCCATTTACGTTTGTGTTATCAGAGGAGGATGCGTGATGTAGAAAAGGAAGATGCAATATCGCTGCAATTCTGCGAACTCTCGCATCGACAATCATCCGATCGCTGGCTTTTGAAAATCGCTCGACCGATCCCTCTTACGAAGAAAAAAGCTGGCGCCCTTCTCGCACTCATCTCGCTGATTGTCGGGATCTTTCCACTGGCTGTTGCTACTCCGACCCCAGCTGCACGCTTGAAAGATGGCCGTCCAACGCTGGCCGAATTGAAGTCGTACATTGCGAAGTCAGTGATGATTGACAAGGTCCCGAATCTCTCGAAGACGATTCCACCTTTGCAATCGATGCGCAGTTGGGACACCCACATTGACCCCTTGAGCACAAGTTGCTTCTTACAAAATGGAATCGTAACCCCCGCAACACATCCGGAAACGTCGTGCGTTTGGGGGGACCCGAAAGGAAAGCAATCAATCTTCCTGCTCGGAGACTCGCTGTCGTCAATGTGGCTTCCGGCACTCAATCAGTTAGGAAAGGACCTCGGCTGGAAGATCTACTACCTTGGTGCACCCGGATGCCCTCCCTGGCCTTATCCGTACAGCGTCAGGGAGAATGGCAGTTCCGGAGTGACGTGCAACAACTTGGTTCGATCCGAAGTCAAGTTTATTTTGAGGGTCCATCCTACCATCGTCATGCCGGTTGGCTTTTCGTTGGATTGGGGTGTCGGGAAGTACGCGAACGTCGCACAGAATGTGGGTCAAATTCAAGATTGGCTGAAGCAAATTGCTCCAAGCCATTCTCGCGTGGTACTCCTTGGCCCAATCCCCCAGTACATGATGAGTCCGTACTACTTCGGCCACTTTGCACTCTTGAATCCCGACAAGTGCCTCACTCAGACCAACATCCCTCTACACAGTTGTTTGGAGCCACCATCGGACGCGATGGGCGCGATCGTGGCCCGGTCGCTCAAGGCGATTGCACAGAAGGACAAGATTCCCTTCATTGACACCACACCCCTGTTCTGCACGAAGAAAATCTGCGCGTTGTTCGTCAAGGCTCCCAGCGGGGTCCATCTCGTCTACTACGACTACGACCACATGAATCGCTACTACTCGGTATGGATAAGTCGAGCGTTCGAAATTCTGCTCCAGCCGACGCTTCGCTCCATATCGGGTGACTGACCGAAGCGGCAAACCAACGCCAGGAATGTCGGTACAGCAATGATCCATGAGCGAGACCGCGAACGCTCGGAGTGCTTGGACTGAATCGGCCTGGGTATTCCGGAGGCTCGTTTGATTGGTTTTCTCATGCCGCACTGGCGCGAGATTGGTCAGCGTAGTTCTTTTCGACCTCGGCAGGCGAGAGGTCGTCGAGTTCGCTATGGATGCGCTCCTCGTTAAACCACGACACCCACTTTGCGGTCTCTATCTCGAGGTCGTCCAGGCCCTTCCAGTGGCCTCCGACGCTGGCGAGAACGGCCGGGTTGCGAAACAGTTCGGTCTTGAAGAGTGCGAACATCGACTCGGCCATCGCATTGTCAAACGAATCACCGATAGTTCCGATCGAGGCCGAGACGCCCAACTCCTCGAGGCGCTCGGTGTAGGCAAGGGAGACGTATTGACTGCCCGCATCCGTGTGGCACGTCAATTGGTCGAACGAGAGAAGGCGTCGTGTCCAGGCCGCCATGTTGAGCGCATCGATCACGAGTTCTTTGGTCATCGAACGAGCAGCCTTCCATCCGACGATGCGTCGGCTGAAGACGTCGGTGACAAAGGCCACGTAGACGACGCCGCTCCACGTGGAGCAGTAGGTGAAGTCGGCCACCCATAACTGATCGGGTCGAGCAGCCTTGAAGTTCCGATGGACGAGATCCGCAGCACGCAGCGCGTCTTTGTCGGCGTGGGTGGTGAAGCGTTTCTTCGCGCGTGACGCCCCACGAATGCCTTCGCGTTTCATGAGCCGAGCCACCTGGTCGCGTCCGACGCAGAGGCCCTTCTTCTGTGCGGCCCGGGTGAGCTTGCGCCGGCCGTAGACGCAGTAGTTCTTCTGGAAGAGCTCGACCAACTGGGGAGCGATCTGGTCGTCACGCTGGGTGCGCTTGGAGGGCGGGCGGCTCTTCGCCTCGTAGTAGGTGGAGGGGGCGACCTGAAGTTGCTCCAGGATCGGCTCGATTCCCCAGCGAAGCCCACCGGTTGACTCCTCCCGGTGGGCTTCGACGTAGGTGATTACTTCTGTGATCGGCGGTCGAGCTCCGCCCCGAAGAAAGCCGACGCCGATTGCAAGATCGCGTTGGCGCGACGGAGTTCGCGCACTTCCTTTCGCAACTCTTTGAGCTCGGCCATCTGTTCACTGTTCAGCCCGCCCCTGGCACCGGCGTCAATCTCGGCGCGCTTCACCCAGGCGCGCAGCGACTCATCGCCCACCCCCAATTGGCGAGCCACCCGACGAATGACGCCATGGTCCTTGGGATCCGCTCGCTGCAAGTCGAGCGCCATCTTCACCGCACGTTCTTTCAGCTCAGCGGGGTATCGCCTCGACGTTGGTTTCTCTGTCATGCTCCATCCTCACATCCAAGGTATGGAGTCTCCAAGATTTCCAGGCCGATTCAGACACCTGGGCGAAACTCAGTTAGGCAATCCTAAGCGTCATGTCCATCAGTTAGGGGTTTGGCAAAACAATTTACTCATTTCAGAGCCTTCAAGACTGCGCCCGCAACGACTCATGAAATGAACCAACTATGCAGATTCGTTACATCATCGGAGGCAGAATAGACCACCGCATTACAAATGAGGGTTGAGCGATCATTCTTGTAACTGAAGAACCGACTTATACAAGTTAATGTTGCTTTGAACCACTCGCCAAGTGTTGCGCTCACCCCATGAAACCGCCATCGCTGGTCACTGGCCTAATGTTGACGCTGCCTATGAAGTGCATTGAGTCTCGCCATCTATCACTCGGGAGATGATGAAAAATATAAAAGGGCTTTCCAAGAGGTTTTCTACTTCGACGAAGTACGTGACGACGATTGCGCTTCTTTCCTCGATGGTCGCGGTGCCGTCGAAGCCTCTTGAAGACCATATTCTCGAAATTGCCTCGAATCTGATACATACTCCGTCGAGACTAGTTTCGCTGCGCCCAGCCTATGAGTCCTCGAGAGGACTCATCACGGCAGGTCCCTCGCGAAAACAATGCGTTGAGCTACCTAAGCTTCCATTGACGAGCGCTGGGTTTCGCGTGGCTTCTGAAGTCACCGCCTTCGAAACTCAAACCGGAACTTCAGTGTCGTGCCTAACGGAATATTTGAATGATGCACCAACGTGGGCACAGTGGACGGATCCGAGTACCTCGCGAAAATATGAAGGAGTCACAACGTGGGTGGCGGCAGCTCCTCAGAGCCGCCAACTCGTCCTTCAAGTGGACTTGATCCCGATAAGCCTTGAAAATCAAAGTAACCCGTTGGGGTGGGAGCAGTCGTGTGCCGCTGGACAGTTCAACACCTACGCACAACAGCTCGGGACGAGCCTCGTCGCCGCTGGATTACAACATTCCGTAATTCGTCTGGGGGCCGAAATGAACGGCCCGTGGGAAGCGGACTTCATCGGAACGACGACCGTGGAGCAGAATCTTTGGGCATCATGTTTCGCGAACGAAGTTACTGGCCTTCGCCAAGCCCTCGGGGAGCACTTTCTAATTGATTGGAACCCCAACGCGTGCTACGAAAATATTCCGTACGCTAACTACTATCCTGGCAACGCGTACGTCGATATCCTGGGACTCGACATCTATGACGGAACATGTGAGGCTCCAAGCACGAGCACCACGCCAGTTACATGGAATGAACTTGTCAATGAACCCGCCGGACTGGCGAGTTTTGTGACGTTCGCGATTCAACAGGGAAAACCCATGAGCTTTCCCGAATGGGGACTACTCCAAAACCCCAATGGCGACGACCCCGCGTATATCAACGGCATCGGGGCAACGGTCGCAATTGGGAATTTCGCATTTGAAGGATATTTCGACTCTGGCTCTGCTGGCAATCTGTCTCTCGGACCATCAACACCGCTGTCCCTGGTGGCATTTCGCTTTTGGTTCCAGAATCCCCCCAAAAAGCATTCCCATAGAATCAAACGCAGTCCCCGGAATGATTCGCCCAGGGAAAGTTGGAGAGTAATTCGTTTCCAAACGGCCACGCTCTCTGACTAGTTCGAGCCATAGTGGTGAGCCTCGAGCTCGATCGGCGGCACGTAGTCGAGTGACTCGTGGGGCCGTCGGTTGTTGAACCAGGCGACGTAATTGAGCGTGGCCCAATCGACGCGCTCCCCGTTGCGCCAGGGGCCCTCGCCATGAATGAGTTCACTCTTTTGGAGGCTGTTGAACGACTCGGCCAGGGCATTGTCAAATCTTTCACCGAGAGAGCCAACTGAAGCGACCGCGCCGGCTTCGTCGAGTCGCTCGGAGCAGCGAGTGCTGAGGTATCCACGAGGTCACTCGGACGGTGCAACGCCTCGTCGCTCCGCCGTTGGGCAGATTCGCGGCGGGTCCGTCTCGCGTAGCAGGTAGCGAGGACGAACTGCAGCGCCCTGCAGATCGGCTCGACTCCCCACCTTTCTCGTCGTGCGTCGATGTATCGAACTACCTCTTCGTTCGACCGTCGAACTCTGTCGCGAAGAAAATCGTTATGCGGATTTCTCCATATGGGAATGTCAAGTCAATTTGGCCCCAGCGTGATCACTTGATTTGGCCCCACCGAGCGCGCTCGATGGAGAATCTCGGCTCGCGTAATGTTCAGGGATGTCGTCCGCCCGGAAAACTCCTGTCGAAAAGCCCATAATCCAGTTGAGAATCACTCTGGACGATGTGCTGCCCGCTGTGTGGCGCCGACTTCTCGTTCCCGGTGATCTGCGGCTTTCAGAACTTCATGCCGTATTCCAGGTTGCCATGGGCTGGACTGACTCGCACCTTCACAGTTTCTCCATCGGAAGCAAAGTGTTCGGTGCGCAATACGAAGATCACCCCAAAGAGGAACTCGATGAAAAGTCAGTCACCCTCTCGGAAGTGCTCGGGGACCTTCGACGTTTCCACTACGCCTATGACTTCGGCGACGACTGGCAACACGAGATCGTGATCGAGGACCAGTCGATGTCGATTGTCGGTCTCAAGTTCGCGGTGTGCCTCGACGGTCAGCGAGCTTGCCCGCTCGAGGACTGCGGTGGCCCTTATGGCTATGTCCGCCTGCTCGACGTGCTCGCCGATCCCGATCATGAGGAGTTCGACGACATGACCGAGTGGATCGGCGATTACTTCGATCCTGAATTGTGCGATCTCAGTGAGATCAATGTGGCGTTGCAGAGGTTCGGTTGATCAATCACCGTCGACCGGCACTGACTCCTCCCCAGTGGTGAGGCGGCTTCTAATCTGACGGAGTGATTGAAAAGCGCCAACTTTCAACAGCGAAGACGATCTTCCAGTTGCGGATCTCACTGCGCGAGACTGATCCAGATATCTGGCGCCGTGTCCTGGTCCCCGCGACGATGCCGCTGGACAAACTCCACGACGTGATCCAGGCGATCTTTGGCTGGTGGGACTATCACCTGCACGCTTTCAACATCGGCGACTCGCGCTATAGCGTCCCTCACGATGAGTGGTTTGAGGACGACGAGGAGGACCTCGACGAGCACGGCGTCAAGCTGCACCGACTGCTCGCTCCGGGCGACCGATTCACCTATGAATACGACTTCGGCGACTTCTGGGTGCACGACATTGAAGTCGAGTCCGTCGAGAACGTGGAGGTCACGCTGCGCCGGGCGGTCTGCATCGACGGCGCGCGAGCGCGTCCCCCCGAAGACTGTGGTGGGACTTCGGGGTTCGAGGAATTCAAGGCCGTTATGGCTGACCCTCGTCACGAGGAACACGAGTCGATGACCGAGTGGTTCGGCGGTCCGTTTGACCCCGAGCGTTTCAGCGTCGGGCAAGCGAACGTGACGCTCCAGCGACTGCGTTGAGTCAGAGCTTCGCGGCGCGCTTGGCTTTCGTGGATCGCAGTCGGTAACTGTCGGTGCCGGTCTCGATGATGTGGGCGTTGAAGGTCAACCGGTCGATGATGGCCGCGACCAGCCGGGCGTCGTTGATCACCTTGCCCCATTCGGAGAACGGCAGATTCGACGCCGTAGCGACCGAGGAACGCTCCTCGCGTTCGGTGAGGATCTGGAAGAGCAGTTCGGCGCCACGCGCGTCGAGGGCCACGTAGCCAAGTTCATCGAGCAGCAGCAAGTCAACGCGTCCGTAGCGGGCGATGAGCTTGGAGAGGCGCTTCTCGTCGGCCGCTTCGCAGAGTTCATTGACCAGTTGTGCGCAGGTGACGTAGCGCACACTGTGTCCGAGTTCACACGCCGCCACCCCGAGACCAATCAGCAGGTGACTCTTGCCGGTGCCCGAGTCGCCGAGCAGCACGACGGGGTCGCCGCGCTCGAGGTAACTACCCGAGCGCAGCATCGCCACCGTGGCCGCGTTCACGAGTGGCGCAACCGCCAGATCGAACTCCGCGAGCAGTTTCATGCGTGGAAAGTTGGCACTCTGCACCCGGCGTTGGCGACGGCGCTCCTCGCGGTCGTCCAGCTCCGCACACAGCACCTGGCTCAGGTAGTCGAGGTAGGTCAACTGGTGGCGCTCGGCGTCGCTCGCCAGGGAACTGGCGACCTGGCGCACCGTGGGCAGACGCAGGCTGCGCGCACTTAGCTCGATCGAGGCCAGTGCGGCGTCGGAGGCGGTGTTGGCCATCAGCTAACCCCCAACAGCTCGTCGTAGTGCGCCACGCTCGGCGCGGGGCGGTCGTAGTGCGCCAGGGCCGGGTCGCTCTCGAGAACGACGCGGGCCTCTTCGAGTGAACGACGCGCCTCGATCGCCACGAGTGCCGGATCGAGCGTTCCCACGCGCAGACAACGCGCCACGCCCTCTCTGACCGCTGAGGGTTTCATCGTGCGCTCGAGCAACAGCACCTCGATCATGGCCCGGGTTCCCGCGGTGTCCCCGTGCGCACGGCGCGCACGGGACAGGAATTCTTCGTGGGTGGAGTTGAAGCGACCACTCGCTCTCGCCAGAGCGAGCGCGCTCGAGCCGGCGAGTGCGCCAGCCTTGACGGCCAGAGTCTCCAGGTAGTGATCGAGCTCTAACACCTCGCGTCCCTTGCCGGGGGCCCGGTCGTGACGCGCGAGCACGCGGGTGCCGTCGTAGGCGGCGACGGTGTTGGCACCGAGGCGCACCGTGATTCGCTGGCCGGCGTAAGTGACGGGCACCGAGTAGAAGTTCTGGCGCACGCAGATCCGGCTCTTGGTGTCGACCCGACAGGTGAGCAGTAACTCAGCGGCGAAACGCTCGGCGGGCAGCGCCGCCAGGTGCACGGCCTCGAGGGCGAAGTGCTCGCCCACGCTGAGACGGCGTGCGTCCACGTGACGAGCGTCGTCGAGCACGTCACCGGCCTCGATCAACGCGTTCAACTCGGCGAGACTCGCCACGTCGGGCACCGGCACGAGGTGACGGCGACGAAACCGTCCAATCTCGCCCTCGACCCCACCCTTCTCGTGGGCTCCTCCGACCCCGGGCAAACAGAAGAACGAGTCGAATAGGTAGTGGCTGCGCAGCGCCACGAATCGCTCGGTCTCCACGCGGCTGCGCCCCTTCAACACTCGCACGACCGCGGTCTTTAGGTTGTCGTAGCGCACGCGCTTGACTACGCCGCCAAAGTGCGCGAACGCGCGCACGTGACCCTCGATGAAGACCTCCTGGGCCTGGTTGAACGAGGCGAAGTGAAACGCCTTGCCACTGGCCGAGAGGCGCATCACGAACATCCACGCCTCCACCATCACGCCGTTCAAGTAGAAGTGGAACTGTCCGAAGTCGACTTCGGCCTCCTCACCGAGCGGGTGGGTCTGGGGCACGCAGACCTTGTCCACACTCAACGAACGGTTCGCCTTGAGTAGCGCCACGTAGCGGCGAACCGACGACTCGCTCACCTCGGCGCCGTGCTCGATCACCAGGCGCTGAAAGACCCGCCGCGCCGTGTGTCGCTGCTTCTTGGGCACGTCGCGGTCAGCCTCGATCCAGTCCTGGATGGTCTTCTTCCAGGGCTCGAGCGACGGTGCCACCCGGGGGGTGACCTTGCGCGCCGGCGGCACCGGGTCGCTCAGTGCCTGGCGCACCGTTCGACGGTGCACGCCGTACGTGCGCGCCAGTTCTCGAATCGAGGGACTCTCACTTCCGACGTGGGCTTTGCGAATCTGCTCGAACAATTCCACTTTGGTCCTTATGGTCATGGCCCAAGACTTCCAGCCCGCCGGGTCAGCGGCGAACCTCACCGATGCTGGATGCCAAGTGGGGCCAAATCAGATGATCAAGGTGGGGCCAGAACAGGTAATCACACTCATCCATAACGATTTTTCTCTCGATCGCCTGTGGGGGTGTCCTCCACGTTGTTTTCTAGTGTTTGAACTCTCGTCGGCGACACGTTCTCTTGATTGTCTACGACGTTGATTCCGTGGCGTCGTTGGCGATGCTTTCCCATCCCTCGGCTTCGCCGACGACCTCGACCGAGAGAGCCTGGAGCTCACTGACGAGTTCCTTCAGTCTGCGGGTGTTGTCGAACCACGGCCGATAACGTTCCGCTTGGGTCGCGCTGAGCGTGCGGGTGAGCGTCTTCGCGCCGACCTTGCGCATCCACGACGGGTAAGGGCCGTGGCGGAACTTCGGGTCGCGGTGACATCTACAGGTCGGGGTGCTGCAGCGGGTCGTTCGTTCAACGAGGCTGCCGGGAAGACAGAAGTCCAGTCGTGCGATCTCATCGAGGATCTGGCGTTTACGGGTGCGAGCTTGCCGAGAGGTCATAACGCCTTGCTAGCGCCTGAGCGAGGTCCCCCTCTCGATGGCTTGCATCCCTTAGGCTTCAAGCAGTGGAACGGACCGTTCGTCGGCCACCAACGTGGCGCCGTGTCGTGAGTCTCGGACCTGACGCTCCTCGATTGGCGGCGTCGACGTGCGCGCCAGGGGTCGCCAGCTGATGCGAGTCCAGCGGGTGGTGATGCCCGACGAAACCGAGTCCTGGACGGTCCTCGACGACGTCGGCGAGCTCGTGACCGCGATTGAGGCCTATCTCGCGCACCTCCACGCTCTCAATCGCTCACCCACGACCGTTCGCACCTACGCCACCAGCCTCAAGCTGTGGTTCGAGTTCTTGCACCAAGCACGGCTTGGCTGGGACGAGGCGAGGGCCGAACACGTCTCTCGGTTCGTGGCCTGGTTGCGCGCTCCCGCCGACAACGTGGTGGTGCTCGACGGCGGGAGCGCTCGGCGCAGCGTGGCGACGGTCAACAAGCACCTGGCGGCCCTGTTCTCGTTCTACGACTACCACGCACGCAACGGCGTCACGCTGGCCCAAGCGCTGATCACGTGGCGACGCTCGAACCGGGGCGGCTACCAGTCGTTCCTCCACCACGTGAACGCTGGTCGACCGGTCGTCACTCGACCGTTGCGACTGCGACAACCTCGCCGCCTACCGCGCACGCTCAGCGCCGAGGAGGTCGGCGCGCTCGTCGAGGCGTGTGAACACCTACGGGACCGGTTCTTGCTGGTGCTCTTAGCCGAGACCGGCATGAGGATCGGCCAGGCCCTCGGGCTGCGCCACGGCGACGTCATCTCTCATCGCCGCGAGCTGCGCATCGTGGCGCGCGAGGACAACGCCAACGGGGCGAGGGCGAAGACCCTCGAGACGACGACCATTCCCGTCTCGCCCGGCCTGACGCGTCTCTACAGCGCCTACATGTTTGACGAGTACGGCGATCTCGACTCGGACTACGTGTTCGTCAATCTCTTCGCCGAGCCCTACGGCGCCCCGCTGCGCTACCAGGCGGTCTATCAGTTGGTGCGTCGACTCCGCGCGCGCACCGGCGTCGAGTTCACCCCGCACATGCTGCGCCACACGCACGCGACCGACCTGCTGCGCCGCGGCGTCGGCCTGGACGTGGTCGCCACGCTGCTCACCCACCGATCCTCGACGACGACGTCACAGACCTACGTCCACCTCGACGTCGCCGACCTGCGGAGCGAACTGGTGCGCTCGGGCGCGTGGGGGGAGACCGGTCCGTGAGTGTCGTCGCTCGCTCGAGTGTCGCGCTCAGCGCCGTGGCCGGTGACCTCAACCTCGACGCGCGCTACGACGCCGACGTCTGGCGCGCCGACGAACTCGGGGTGGGTGCCGCTCGCGGGCGCGGCACGCTCACGTTCAGCGCCGTCTCGCCGCCGTGGCTCAAGACGGCGACCAAGGCCTGGGCCCGCCAGCGACTCACCCTCGACGCGGCCTTTAACACCGTGCAAGCGGGCGTCGCGGCGCTACGACGCTTCTCGTCATTCATGGCCTCGTGCCAGGCGCCCGTTACCCGTCCCGAGCAGATTGATCGGCCACTCCTCGAGGCCTACTTCGCCTGGCTCGGTGTCCAGCCGATCGCGAATGCCACGAGAGCCCTGTCGAAGGTGTTCTTGCGATCCTTCTTGGAGGAGAACCGTCGCTACGGCTGGGTGGAGGGCATTCGCGCTGGTGCGGTTATCTACCACGACGAAGTGGGCAGTCGCCGGCGCAGCCTGCCTCGCTTCGTCCCCGAGTTCGTGATGGCCCAACTCGAGTCCGACGCACACTTGGCGCGCCTCGCGCCGCACTACCGCCATCTCGTGGTGGTGATCACCGAGACCGGGCTGCGCGCCGGGGACGCTTGCGCGCTGCGCGCCGACGCCCTGGTCACCGACACGGCCGGTTGGCCCTGTCTGCGTTTTGAGGCGCACAAGATGCGAGCCGAGCAGATCGTGCCGCTGTCGGACAGGGCGGTGCGCGCGCTGAGAGACCAGCAGCGTCTCGTCGCTGACACGTGCAAGCAAGGATCGCCGTGGCTCTTCCCGTGTCGTCGAGACCCCGGCCTCGCCCAGGGTTACGACGCCTTCTTAGCCGCGTTCACCCGCTGGCAGCACGTGATCGCACTCCACGACGAGGGCGGACAGCCCGTGCACGTGGTGCCCCACCAACTTCGCCACAGCCTGGGGACGCGCCTTATTAATAAGGGCGTTCCCCAGCACGTGATCCAGCGGCTCCTCGGGCACGCGAGCTCGGAGATGACCGCGCTCTACGCGCACCTGCACGACACCACTTTGCGCGAGGAGATGGAGCGCTACTGGAAGAGTCGGGTCGACGTGGAGGGACGTCTCCTCGGCTTTGACCCCGAGGCCGTCACGGCCGACGCCGAGTGGCTCAAGCACAATCTGGGTCGTGCGGCCGACAGTCTGCCCAACGGCTACTGCGGCCGGCCGCCTCGCCAGGAGTGCCCCCACCCCAACGCCTGTCTCACCTGCCCCGACTTTCAGACGACGGTGCAGTTTCTTCCCGTCCACCGTCGCCAGGCCGAGGCCACCAAAGAACTCCTCGACGCGGCCGACGCGGCCGGGCGCGAGCGCTTGGCGGACAACCACCGTCGGGTCCTCGCCAATTTGGAGAAGATTATTCCCGCGCTGGAAGCGCTCGAAGGAGACGGATGACGGACCGCAACGAACGACTTCGCCAGGCGGCCCGGGCGCGCCACGACGCCACGCTCGCCAGGGCCAGCGCGTCACTGCGTTCTCTCGCGTGCGCCCCCGAACCCATCACCTTCAGTCGTCTGGCTCGCGTCGCCGGGGTCTCTCGGTCGTGGCTCTACCGCCAGCCCGAGCTTCGTCGCCAGATCGACCAACTTCGCCAATCATCATCGCCACCCAGCCGGTCGAGAGCGTCCGTGGTCCAGCGCGCCAGTGCCGACTCCAACCGAGAGAAGCTCACGATCTATCGCCAGGAACTCACACGCCTACAGGCCGAGAACCGCGACCTGAGGGAACAACTTGCCCGTCGGTTCGGTGCGGAACGAGCCGCCGCAATACTCAACTTGCCCTGATGCTCGTCGTGGACATGTCTACGACGAGGAAGCATCGCTTGAAGAGGGAAGGCGCTTTCGGCAATCAAGAGAAAAACTGTTATGTCGATCGTGCGGTTATGTCGATTTCCGGCCAGATCGATGTCGTTCGACCTGTTCGGCGCTGGTAAGCGGTGAGAAGAGAGTCGGCATAATCCCGGCCTAGTGATCGAGACTCGTTTCCTAGATCAAGGAGAAGGAGTTTCTATGCCAACACGCAATCCCCATTACGGGGCCGGTGAACTTGCTGAACACGTTTCGGGCTATTACACCCACCTGCTCGAGCTCGGTTACTCGCGGTCAGCGGCCAACAAGCACCGCCAGTTGGTCACGCACTTGAGCAGGTGGCTCGAGCACGAAGGCGTGGCGACGTGTCAACTCTCGGCGTCGGTGACCGAGGGGTTCTTCCGCGCCCGTCAAGCGCAAGGATTCGCGAACTTGCGCACGTCACGTTCACTTGCACCGCTATTTGACTACTTGGCCCTTCGCGGCGCACTCGACCCAGTCGGGCTCGCCAAGCCGAGCGACCCCGGGGAAGTCTTCCTCGATCGCTATCGACGTTTCCTACGCGAAGAGCGCGGGCTCGTCGAGGGGACTATACGCTTCTATCTGCACATCGCTGGACTCCTCGTGGGCGAGCGACGACGAGGTGACAGTGTCGACTGGTCACTTCGCGCCAGTGACGTGACGAGCTTCGCGACCCGCACATGCAATGGGCGTAGTCTGTTCTCGATTCGACAGGTAATTTCGGCACTGCGGAGCGTTCTGCGGTTCTTGGCCCTCGAAGGTGTCGCCGACGTCGCGCTCGATCACGCAGTACTCTCGGTCGCCGGTCGGCGCGCATCACTTCCTCGAGGGATCAGTGCCCGCGACCTCGAAGCACTCGTGGCGGCGTGCGACGGCGGGAGTGCGATCGAACGACGGGACCGGGCGATCGTGCTCTTGCTGTGCCGGCTCGGGCTGCGTGGCGGCGAGGTGGTGGGTCTGCACCTCGACGACGTCGATTGGCGGACCGGCGAGATCATCGTGACGGGAAAAGGTGGACGTCGCGATCGGCTACCCCTGCCTGATGACGTGGGCGCCGCGCTGGCTAACTATGTGAAGATCCGCCCGCGTGTCGAGGATCGAGCCGTCTTCCTGCGCCAATGTGCTCCACTGAGGGCCTTGGCCGACACCGGGTCAATCCGTTCCGTGCTCGAGCGGGCGTGTACTCGAGCGGGGATCGCCTACGTGAACCCGCACCGCTTGCGTCACACCTTGGCGACGTCGATGCTGCGCGCGGGGGTGTCATTACGAGATATCGGACAAGTGCTTGGTCATCAGGCGACGGCCGTCACCGCCGTCTACGCCAAGGTCGACGTCGCGGCCCTGCGCTCCGTCGCTCGTTGCTGGCCGGAGGTGCGCTCATGAATGAGCTGCGAACGGGACTGGCCGACTACCTGGCGCTGCGCCGATCACTCGGCTACAAGCTCGCACGATCCGGCACCGTGCTCGAGGACTTTGTCAGCTTTGCCGAAGCGGGCGGGTGGAGCCACATTCACACTGAGGTGGCACTGTCCTGGGCGCTTCGCGCCCCCAACGCCGAGTCGCGTTGGCGAGCGGATCGCCTGGCGATGGTGCGAGGACTCGCCCGCTACCTGCACGCCATCGATCCAGACCACGAAGTTCCTCCCACCGGGCTCATCCCCGGTCGGCGTCGACAGCCTGCACCGTTTCTCTACTCCGATGAGCAGGTCGCCGACCTTATGGCAGCCTCGCGCCGACTCCGCTCGCCGATCCAGGCGGCCACGCTCGAGGCGGTCTTGGGGCTGCTCTGGGCGACGGGCCTTCGTGTCGCCGAAGTCATCCGCCTCGACACCTTCGACCTTGACCGAGGAGACCAGAGCCTTTTCGTGCGCGAGTCCAAGGGTGGCCGCTCGAGGATCGTCCCGGTGGACCAAAGCGTCATGGCGGCTCTACTGCACTACCAAAGGGTGCGCGACGAGGCGTTCGCGCACCCTCGATGCTCGAGCCTCTTCGTCTCGACAGTCGGTCGTCGGTGGCTCCGCGGGAACCTCGGTGCCGCCTTCAAGACGGTGGTGGCCATGGTTGGCCTGGGGACAACGCCTGCCGGCAGAGCGCCAAGGCTCGGTGACTTTCGCCATAGCTTCGCCGTGTCGACCCTGCTCGCCTGGCACCGCGACGGTCGCGACGTCAACGCCCTGCTGCCGGTGCTCTCCACTTATCTGGGCCACGTGAGTCCGTCGTCCACGTACTGGTATTTGTCGGCGTCTCCCGAGTTGTTGGCGGCCGCTGCGCAGCGTCTCGGAGATCTCGGGGAGGACCGCTTGTGACACCGCTTGCTCCCACGCTCCAGGCATTCTTCGTCCAGCGCCTCGGCGCTCAACGCAACGCCAGCCCGCACACCATCGCCGCCTACCGTGACACCTTTCGCCTGCTGCTTCGCTTCGTGCAAGAAACGAAGGGAATCTCGCCGGCCAAGCTCTCGC
>Ga0307374_10005658_pt1 | contig 20114 bp, 19 predicted proteins | sample OX3MG_FD_202532 | JGI IMG/M metagenome (GOLD analysis project Ga0307374, IMG submission 202532) | Soil microbial communities from Risofladan, Vaasa, Finland - OX-3 | ecosystem: Environmental > Terrestrial > Soil > Coastal area > Acid sulfate soil | place: Finland: Risofladan, Vaasa | collected...
CGCCTCAGATGTATCGACTTGACATTCGTAAACTCCCATTCTAATCTTGACGTGTGGAGAAAGGGTTTGCCGGGCGGTTGAACGCTGCCATGGAGGGAGCGGGACTGAGCGCTGCCGAGCTCGCGGATCGCTCGGGCTTGACGGAATCGGCCATATCGCTGCTGCGTGCCGGACGGCGCGAGCCTTCCTATAGAACGCTGCAGCGCTTGACGCATGTCATCCCGGCCCTCGCGTCGGAGCTGACAGGGGATTCGAACCCCTTCGATGCGATCGAGGGAGCCGTCGCCGATATCCGCGTCGGCAAGATGGTCGTCGTCCTAGACGACGAGGATCGCGAGAACGAAGGCGACCTCGTGATGGCCGCGCAGATGGTGACGCCGGACGCTATCAACTTCATGCGCCGGCATGGCGGCGGCCTCATCTGCGTTCCGCTGCCGGCGCGAAGGCTGGACGAGCTCCAACTCCCTCAGATGGTGAGCGACAACACGGCGCTGCACGAGACGGCCTTCACCGTCTCGGTCGAGGCGCGGGGCCTCACGACGACCGGCATCTCCGCTCCCGACCGTGCGGCGACCATCAAGAAGTTGCTCGATCCCGAAGCGCGGCCGTCTGACTTCCTACGCCCGGGGCACACGTTTCCGCTGCGCGCGCGTGAAGGCGGCGTGCTCGTACGCGCCGGACAGACCGAAGCCGCCGTCGATCTCGCGCGCCTTGCCGGGCTGTACCCGGCGGGCGTCATCTGCGAGATCATGGCCGACGACGGAACGATGGAGCGGCGCGACGGCTTGCGCAGCTTTGCTGATCGCCACGGCATGAAGCTCATCACCGTCAAGGACTTGATCGCGTATCGCATGCGCAATGAGAAGCTCGTCAAGCGCGTGGCCGAGTTCACGCTTCCTACGACGAACGGCACGTGGCGCGGGGTCGCCTACGAGAATACCGTCGATAGCAACGCGCACGTCGCGCTCGTCATGGGGGAGATCGGTGACGGAAAGGACGTTCTCGTGCGCGTCCATTCGGAGTGCTTGACGGGTGATGCCCTCCACTCCCTGCGCTGCGACTGTGCGGCACAGCGCGACGGCGCCATGGCGATGATCGCCGAAGAAAAGCGCGGCGTCTTCTTGTATCTCCGCCAGGAAGGCCGCGGCATCGGGCTTGCGAACAAGCTGCGCGCGTACGAACTGCAAGATCGCGGTGCGGACACCGTCGAGGCAAACATCGCGCTCGGACTTCCCGTGGACAAGCGGGATTACGGGATCGGTTCGCAGATCCTGCACGATCTCGGCGTGCGCGCGATGCGCGTGATCACCAACAACCCGAAGAAGATATTCGGGCTCGAGGGATACGGCCTCACGATCGCATCCCGCGTTCCGCTCCACACGCTGCCGACGCCGCACAACGAGCGCTACATCGCGACCAAGCGCGCAAAACTCGGTCACCTGGTCTCGTGAAACGCGACCGCGGAGCAGCTGCGCTCCCGGATTGCGGCGGAAAGCGCTTCGCACTCGTCGTGGCGCGCTTCTATCCGCAGATTGCCGATCGGCTGGTCGAGGGGGCGCGGCGCGCGCTGCGCGATTGCGCCGTGCGCGACGAAGACGTCGCACTGTACGAAGCTCCCGGCTGCTTCGAGATTCCGCTGCTCTGCCGGAACCTCGTTGCGGCGGAGCAGTTCGACGCGCTCGTCGCACTCGGGGCGGTGATCCAAGGCGCAACGCCGCACTTCACGTTCGTCGCCGCAGAGTGCGCGCGCGGCATCATGCAGGTGCAGCTTTCGACGGGCGTCCCGATCGGCTTCGGCGTTCTGACGACGACGACGCAGCAGCAAGCGGAGGAGCGCGCGGATCCCGGGCGCGGCGACAAAGGGTACGACGCCGCGCTGGCCGCCGCGCTCCTGACGGTCACGCCCTCGGACCTTCCCCGCGCCGGCTTCCGAGCGTAGCGCGGGGCGCAGGGATTCGCAGTCCCGGGGCGCATAGAAGGGGCCTCGATCAACGACGCAGAGGGTCCTTAACGTGGAAGACAAGATTCTTACCTGTAAAGATTGCGGCGCCGAGTTCGTCTTCAGCGTCCGCGAGCAAGAGTTCTTCGCCGAGCGTGGATTCGTGAATCAGCCCGTGCGCTGCCGCGATTGCCGTCAGGCGCGGCGCTCAAGCGGCGGCGATGCAACGCGCGGCTCGACGCGACCGAGCTTCGAAGCGGTCTGCGCGCAGTGCGGCGTCAACACCACCGTCCCGTTCCGTCCCCGCGGCGATCGACCGGTCTACTGCCGCGACTGCTACGCCGCCCGCGTTCCTGCCGGAGTCTAAGCTTCCCGCAGCCGTCGCCTGGGCCGGCGACGCCGTACGCTACGTCGATCAGCGCGCGCTGCCGATCGACGTTCGCGTCGAGTCAGCGCGCACGGTCGAAGAACTCGTGGATGCGATCGCATCGCTTGCGGTGCGGGGAGCCCCGTGCATCGGCATCTTTGGCGCGTACGGTGTTGCGCTTCTTCGCCGCACGATCGCCGACGACGCAGCCTTCGCGACTGCGGCGGCGCGCGTGCGCGCAGCCAGGCCGACGGCCGTCAATCTCGCCTGGGCGGTCGACCGCGTCATGGCGGCCGACGACAAGCTGGCCGAGGCAGAGGCGATCCACCGCGAGCAGGCGGCCGTCGACGCCGCAATAGCACAGCACGGCCTCGAGCTGATTCCCGATCGCGCCCGCATCATCACGCACTGCCATACCGGAGCGCTCGCAACGGGGGCCGGAGGGACGGCGCTCGGCGTCATCCTGGCGGCGCATCGCGCGGGAAAGCGGCCGACGGTCTTCATCGACGAAACGCGCCCGCTGCTTCAAGGCTCGCGCTTGACCGAGCTCGAGCTGCGCGAGGCCGGCGTCGACGCGATCGTGCAAGTGGACGGCGCCGCCGCCTTCGCGATGGCGCGGCAGAACGTGGATCTCGTGATCGTCGGAGCGGATCGCATCGCTCGCAATGGCGACACCGCAAACAAGATCGGCACGTATGCACTTGCCGTGCTCGCCGCGCACCACAGCATCCCGTTCTACGTCGCCGCCCCGCGCTCGTCGTTCGACCTTTCGATCGAAAGCGGCGCCGGCATCCCAATCGAGGAGCGCGATCCCGATGAGATCACGACGATTCGCGGCACGCGCGTGGCGCAAGCGCAGGCGCGCGTTTTCAACCCGGCCTTCGACGTGACGCTGCACCGGCTGATCACGGCATTCATCACCGAGCACGGCGTGCTGCGACCGCCCTATGCCGAGAGCATTCGGTGAAGTTCTATGAGTTCGTCGACAAAGCGCCGGCAATCGGCCGGCTCGTGATCGTCGAGGGAACGGAGCAAACGCTCGCGGAGCGCGCCCTCGGTGCCCTGCTCGACCGGTTGCTTCCGCTCGAGGTGCGGGATCTCAACCTCGTGCGAATCGCGGCGAGCGACGTGGGCGACGCTGCCGGCGTGCGCGAAGCCGTGCAGGCGATGCCGTTTCTCGCCGAGCGTCGCGTCGTCACGGTGAGCGACGCGCAGACGCTTCGGGCGCAAGAGCGGCGCGATCTGTGGGAGGCGGCGCAGAGCGTCCCCGAAGGCAACACGCTCGTCGTGATGGACTTGCTCTCCCCGCGATCGCAGCGCCCGCAATCCTTCGGCGCGCTCGCCGGAAGGACGGCGTTGCGCATCGACACGACGGCAACGCAGGACGTTCGCCGGCGATTCGTCGAGGAGACGCTCGCGACGCTCGGTGCGAAGGCCGAGCTGCGCGCGATCGCGGCGCTGGTTGCAAGCACTGCAGATCTTGCCGCGGTACGCAACGACCTCGAAAAGCTCTCGCTCGGCGGCAAACGCATCGGGCTCGAGGATCTCGAGCGCGAGAGTCTGGTCGTGGAGGATCCGAAGGCGTATCGGTACGCGGGCGCGCTCGTCGAGGGCCGAGTTGCCGAAGCGTTCTCGATCGTCGAAGAGCTCTTTGCGCTCGATCCGCGCGGCGCTGCGATTCCGCTGCTGTCGGCGCTCGCGACCGAATACGCGCTGCTTTGGGATCTTGCGCGTCCGGGCGGGACGATTCCGCAGCGTCTGGCGTGGCGGGAGCGCGCGCTGCGACCGATCGCGCGGCGCATCGGCGCGACCCGCGCGCGTAACGCTTACGAGCGGGCGGTGCATGGCGTCGAGGCGATCGTGACCGGACGAGCCGGAAGCGACCCCGCCGACTATCGTACGTTGGTCGAGCGCATCAGCGCAGAGTGCGCCATGCTGGGGCGCCGTTGACGTTCGACCGTTACGCATCGCCCTTTTCGTGGCGGTACGGCAGCCCGGAGCTGCGCGCGCTCTTCTCGGAGCGTGAGCGGCGCAGGCTCTGGCGCGCGGTGTGGATAGCGCTTGCCGAGGCGCAGCCGGGGCTCGTGAGCCCCGCGCAGCTTGCGGATCTTCGCGCGCACGCGCACGACGTGGACGTGGAAGCGGCGCTCGAGATCGAACGGGAGACCCATCACGATCTCGTCGCGGAGTTGCGCCTCTTTGCGACGCAGGCGGCCGTCGGCGGAGGGCGCCTGCACCTCGGCGCGACGTCGATGGACGTCGAGGACACGGTCGAGATCTACCGGCTGCGCCGCGCGCTCTCGGCGCTCGGAGCGGCGCTGCGCCGGCTCCTCGGGCGGTTTGGCGAGCGCATTCGGGAGCACGCGGACCTCGCGTGCATGGGGTTTACGCATCTGCAGCCGGCCGAGCCGACGACGGTGGGGTATCGCCTCGCGCTGTACGCGCAGGACCTCCTTGCCGACTACGATCATCTGCGGTTCGTCTTCGAGCAGTTGCGTGCGAAAGGAATGCGCGGAGCGGTCGGGACGAGTGCGTCGTACGAGGCGCTCCTGGGCGGTAACGGCGCGTCGGAGGAGATGGAGCGGCGCGTACTCGCACGCTTCGGGCTCGAGGCTCGCGACGTGAGCAGCCAAGTCTACTCCCGCTCGCTCGACTACATGCTGCTTTCAGCGCTTGCCGCGCTCGCCGCGTCGCTGTCGAAGTTCGCGGCCGACGTTCGCATCTTGAGCGCTCCACCGTTCGGCGAGCTCTCCGAGCCGTTTGAAGAACGGCAAATTGGCAGTTCTGCGATGCCGTTCAAACGCAATCCGATTTTGAGCGAGCGCATCGATTCGCTGGCGCGCCTGCTTCCTGCCTATGCATCGGTCGCCTGGCAGAATGCCGCGACGAACTATCTGGAACGCACCCTCGACGACAGTGCTAACCGGCGGACGATCTTGCCGGAAGCGATGCTCTGCACGGACGAGCTGCTGGCACTCGCGTATCGCGTGGTCGATCGCGTTCACGTCGACGAGCGGCGCGTCGCGCAGAACCTTCGGACGTACGGTCCGTTCTCCGGCACGGAGGCGGTCATGATGGAGGGCGTGCGTGCCGGCGCCGATCGCCAAAAGCTGCACGCCGAGCTTCGCGATGCCGCGATGTCGGCATGGGCCGCGCTCGAGCGTGGAGAGGACAACCCGCTCGCCCAGTTGCTGGCCGAGAACGCCACGCTCAGGGCGTGCGTCGACCCCGCGGAGATTCGCCGGCTGCTCGACCCGGGGGGTCACGTCGGCACGGCGCCCGTTCGCGCGCGCCGGCTCGCGGAACGCATCGATGCGCTCGCGAAGTTCCCGGAGCAACGCGAGGTAGGATGATGCAGCAGAGCAAGGGTGCGGAGATCGCACGCGGCAAGACCAAAGTTCTCTACGAATGTGCCGGCGAGCCGGAGCGGCTCATCGTGGAGCAGATGGATGCGATCACGGCGGGTGACGGAGCGCGCCGCGACGTGATCTCCGGCAAGGGCCGCCTTGCCGCCTTGACGACCTCGCGCGTCTTCCGTTTTCTCAACCGGCGCGGCTTGCCCACGCACTATCTCGGAGGTGGCGAAGACGTAGACCACAACGCGATGCTCGTGCGCCGTTGCGCGATGATTCCTCTCGAGGTCGTCGTGCGCCGCGTCGTTGCGGGCTCGTATGCGCGGCGTAACCCCGGCGTGCCGCGCGGCACTCGCCTCGAGCCGCACGTCGTCGAGTTCTTCCTCAAGGACGACGAGCACCACGATCCGATGATCGCCGTCGACGAGATCGTCGCGCGCGGCATTGCAAGCCCGCAGGAGGTGGAGCGGCTCGGTGCGCTCGCGCGCGCGACGTTCGACGCTCTGGAAGAGGCGTGGCAAGACCGCAACGTCACGCTCGTCGATTTGAAGGTAGAGTTCGGGCGGCTGACGGGCGGCGAGCGTAACGGCCAGCTCGTGCTCGCCGACGTGGTCGACAACGACTCGTGGCGTATCTGGCCGCAGGGACGCGAGGAGACGATGCTCGACAAGCAGATCTATCGGAACCTGGCGCAGAGCGACGCCGAAGGTCTCGCGCGCGTAAAGCGCGCCTACGAAGAGGTTGCCGAGGCGGTCGCCGGATTCGACTCACGTTGATCGACGTTGCGCTGCACGGTGACGAGCGGCGCCGCATCGCCGAGGCGCTCGGGCGCGAGCCCACGCGCGTGGAGCTGTACGCATTTGACGCACAGTGGAGCGAACACTGCAGCTATAAGTCCAGTCGAGCGCAACTGAGGCGCCTTCCGGCGAGCGGCGAACGCGTCGTGCTCGGTCCGGGTGAGGATGCGGGCATCCTTCACCTCGGCGAGCACGAGGGGGAGCGCTACGCCGTCGTCGCCGCTCACGAATCGCACAATCATCCCTCGCAGGTCGTCCCGTTCGAAGGCGCGGCAACCGGCGTCGGCGGCATCGTGCGCGACGTGCTCTGCATGGGCGCGCAGCTGATCGGGATAGCGGACGCCCTGCGCTTCGGCGACGTCGCGACGCCCGGTACGCATCAGCGGCACGTCGCGCAGGCGGTCGTGGACGGGATTTCGGCCTACGGCAATGCGATCGGCGTGCCGAATCTCACCGGCGACGTCTTCTTTCACGAAGGGTTCAACGAGAACTGCCTGGTCAACGTGATCGCGTTAGGCCTGGTGAAGGAGAGCCAGATCGTGCACTCATTCGCGCCTCCGGGAAGCGAAGGTTGGCCGCTCGTGCTCGTCGGTAAGGCGACGGACGCAAGCGGCTTCGGAGGCGCGTCGTTCTCATCGCTCGCGCTCGATGCAGAGAACGACGCTGCAAACAGAGGCGCCGTTCAAGTGCCCGACCCGTTCCTGAAGAACGTGCTCATGCGCGCGACGTATCGCGTCTTCGCGTTGCTGCGCGAGCGCGGAATCGCCGCGGCCTGCAAGGACCTCGGTGCGGGCGGCGTGATGGGATGCAGCGCGGAGATCTGCGCTTCCGGGGGTTACGGTGCGCGCATCGACCTCGACCGCATCAACGTCGCGCAGGCGAACCTGCCGCCGGAAGTACTCGCGGTCGGCGAGACGCAGGAGCGCATGCTCTTCATCTTGCCGCCCGACGTCGTCGCGGACGTACTGCGCGTCTACAACGAGGAGTTCTCGCTTCCCGAGATTGCGTACGACGCGCGTGCCGTCGTCATCGGCAGCGTGACGAAAGAGCCGCGATACGTACTCAGGCACAACGGGCAGACGGTGATGGACGTCGACATCGAGCTCCTTACGAAGCCGCTCGAGCTCGCGGTCGCGCGCGGCGAGTATACCAGTGCGCAGAGGCTCGAGCCGCCGCCGCGCGTGGCCGCGTTTCTCTCGTCGCTCGACGGATGCTCGCGCGAGCCGCTCTACAGTCGCTACGATGCCGTGGTCCGCGGCTGTACCGTTCTGCCGCGCGGTTATGGCGATGCAGGCGTCGTCGCTCCCATTCCAGGGTCGTCACTGGGCGTTGCCGTTGCCGTCGCTGGAAATCCCCGCTACGGAGTCGTGGATCCTCGGCTCGCTGCCGAATGCGCGGTCCTCGAGGCGGTGAGAAAGGTCGTCGCCGTGGGCGCGCGCCCGATCGGTCTCACGGATTGCCTCAACTTCGGCAATCCCACCAACCCCGAGCACTACGCCGAGTTCGTCGCAGCCGTGGACGGCTTGGAGCGTGCGGCGCGTAGCCTCGGCCTGCCCTTCGTCTCCGGAAACGTCAGCTTCTATAATGAAAGCTCGGCGGGCAAAGCGGTTCCGGCATCGGCCATCGTCGCATGCATCGGCGCGATCGAGGACGTCGCGCGCACCGTCACGCCCGCGTTGAAGCGCGCGGGCTCGGCGTTGTGTTTCGCGCAAGACCTCGATGAGGTACTCCACGCGATGCAGGAGGGGCAAGTCCTCGCATGTCGTGCGATAACCGGCGGCGACGCATGCGCGGCAGCCGTGGAGATGGCATTCGCGTCGGCGCGCGCGGGGAGCGCGCTCGGCGTGTGCATGCCGGACGGCATCGCGGGAGTGGATCGCGGCGGCTTCCTCATGGAGACGACCACCCCGTTTGGAGAGCGGGTTGGAAGCGTGCTCGACGAGCCGGCGATCGTATTCGGGAAGACGAGATGGAACGTTCGCGCTGTGCACGACGCGTGGATGCGACCGCTCGCCGAGATCTACGCGTGAAGCGCGTCGCCGTCGTGATCTTCCCCGGCACGAACTCGGAGGAGGAGACGGTGCGGCTGCTCCGCGCATGCGGCGCAGACGCGCACTTGGTGCATTGGAGCCGCGCGCACACGCTCGGAGCGTACGACGGCTACGTGCTTTCCGGAGGCTTCGCGTATGAAGATCGCATTCGCGCCGGCGCCGTGGCGGCGCACGACGCAATGATGGATCCGGTGATCGACGGCGCGCGCAACGGCAAACTCGTCATGGGGATATGCAATGGTGCGCAGATTCTGCTCGAGGCGGGTCTCGTTCCCGGAACGGGGGACGCGCGCCGTCCCACGGCCGCATTCACGCACAACGTTCCGCCGCACTTCATTTGCAAGAAGGTCTACGTCAAGCTGGCGGTCCAGCCGCGGCGCTCGAGCATAACCGCCGCGCTGCCCCGGGATGCGGTGCTGCCCGCGTGGGCGGCGCACGGGGAGGGCCGGCTTGCCGCGCGGGCTTGCGAGATGGAAGAACTCGAGACGGGCGATCACCTCGCCTTCGTCTACGCGCACGCGGATGGCCGCGTCGACGATGCTGCGACGCCGAACGGGTCGGCGCTGCACTGTGCAGGGCTCGTGAATCGGGAGGGCAACGTTCTGGCGCTCATGCCGCATCCCGAGCGCGTCTTTCCGCCGCACGCGGCGCTCTTCAAGAGCTTCGTTCGTGGAGTAGAGGCCTCGTGACGCAGCGCAGAGTCGCCCTCCGCCTGAAGGTTCCCGACACGACCGCGTACACGGCGCTCGTGGCTTTACGGCGCCTCGGCGTGCCGGTGGCGCGCGTCGAACGCGCAACGCTGATTGCCGTACCCGCGGGCGACGACGACGCGGCGCTCGAGTGCGTCCGGCGCGACGAGTCCCTCTTCAACCCGAATCTCCACGAGATCGAGGTCGTGCGGCTTGGCGCGCCCGGGGCTGGCGAAATCTGGATCCGCGCGGACGAGGCCTCATCGATGCAGGCATGGCGTCTCACCGACGAGCAGGGTCTTCCCGTTCCGCCGCCGGTCCTCGAGCGCGCGCGGGATGCCCTGCTGTGCAACCCTGCGATTGAAACGGCGGTCGTCGGCTCGTGAACCTTCCGTACGCAATCGCGACGCTCGGATCGCATTCGGCCCTGCAAATCCTCAAGGGCGCGCACGACGAAGGGTTTCCGACGCTTGCCATCGTCAACGCCGAGACGGAGAGCCTCTATCGTTCTTTCGGTTTCGTCGACGAGGTGATCTCGTTACCGCGCTATGCGGATTTTCCGTCGATCGTCGCGGAGCTTCAGAAGCGGCGGGTTATCATCGTGCCGCACGGATCCTTCGTCGCGTATCTATCGCTCGAGGAGCACAAGCGGATGACGATTCCGTACTTCGGGAACAAAGCCGTATTGGATTGGGAAGCCAGCCGCGACCTCCAACGCGACTGGCTCTCGCGTGCCGGACTGCTTCTGCCGCGCCAGTTCCACAGCGGAGCCGAGATCGACCGGCCGGTCATCGTAAAGCTCTATGGAGCGGCCGGAGGCAAGGGGTATATGTTCATTCGTGACGCGGTGGATTTCGAGGCGCGTGCAGCGCGCCTGCAAGAGGCGTACATCATCCAGGAGTACGTCATCGGCGTACCGCTGTACATTCATTACTTCTATTCGCCGATCGAGAACCGCCTGGAGATTCTCTCGATGGACCGCCGGTACGAGACGAACGTCGACTCCTTAGGGCGCATTCCGGCCGCTGCGCAGGAGGGCATGAACGTCGATCCTTCGTACGTCGTCGTCGGCAACCAGCCGGTGAGCCTGCGCGAATCGATGCTCGCGCAAGCGTATCTCATGGGAGAGAACGTCGTGCGCGTGAGCCGCGAGCTCTGCGGGCCGAAGGGATTGTTCGGCGCCTTCTGCATCGAGACGATCATCACGCCGGACATGCAGTTTTACGTGATGGAGATCTCGGCGCGGATCGTCGCCGGAACGAACCTTTTTATCGACGGCTCTCCGTATTCGTACCTGTACTACTCGGAGCCGATGTCGACCGGCAGGCGGATCGCTCGCGAGCTGAAGAACGCGCTGCTGAGCAATACGCTCGCGACGGTGCTGGATGATTCGAGCGTCCTGTAGCGCGGCGCTGCTCGCGATCGCACTCTGCATCGTCCCATGCACCGCGCGCGCGACGCTCGAGGCCGATCCGCACGTGCTTTACCAGCAGATGAAAGCGGCCTACGCAAAGGCGCAGGCCAACGGTTGGGACTACTTCGATCAGCTCTCGTACTTGTCGACGATTTTCAACGCCGGCCGCGCGTACTCGCTGCAGCGGCCTGACGACCCCGCGTACGGCGAGCTGGCAACGCTGACCGTCCAGATCGGAGCCGCGCTGCATTACGATCCGCTCACCAATCACGACGCTGCGACGTGGTACGTCCGCGAAGCGTCCGTCTGGGTGATGAACCACGTCAACGATCCGGATCTCGTTCAGTCGGCCCAAACCTTGCTCGAGCGGGTCGACGCGGAAGACGGCGATCACCCCGTGGCGCTCGCGCGCTTCGCTGACGAGGACGCCGACGCGCTCGCCCAGCAGTTTCCGCACGAAGTTCAAGCCGACGTGCTGCCGTTGGAGGCCGACTGGCGCGGATGGGAGCTGACGCACGACCCGGCCTGGCGTTCGAAGGCGCTCGCGCGTGCAGCGCAGCCGGCATTCCCCATCGCCAATCTTCCCGACTCGTATGCAGGCGCATTCGTCGATGCCGCACGGGCCGCGATCGCCAACGTTCCCGGCTACACGGCAGACGATCGTGCGAACGCCGCGATCGCCGTCGAGCGGCTCCGCAGGCTCGGAAAGCTGGAGATCATCGCGCATTTGAGCGTCATGCCGCACGACGTCTATATGACGACGCTCGCTCCTGCGGACGAATACTTCGGGCCGCTGCGCATGTCGGTGCTCGGCATCGAGAACGAGATGAAGCGCGTAAACTTCATGCTCGATTATCGCTACGGAAATCGTGAGAGCGGCGCCGCGCTCGAGGTCGCGCGCTCCGTTGACGACATGCATAGAGTCTATCCCCGCGATCGCGACATGGCGAAACTGCTCTACGCGTGCATCCGGATGCTCGGGCGCATGTCGACGCCGGCAGTGGAAGAAGAAGCGCGCCACTTGCGGGGCGTCCTCACGGTCGAATATCAGGACTCGCCGCAGGCGCAGGCACTGCTCGGAGATGCTCTACCGTGAACGTCGCGTAGCGTGAGCGCGGTTCTCGTCGATCGGATGCAGTTCGCCTTCACGGTGATGTTTCATTATTTGTTTCCCATCGCGACGATGGGCCTCGCGCCGTTCGTCGCGTGGTACACGTACAAGGCTGCCGGCGGCCGGGACGAGGAAGCGCAGCGTGCGGCGCGCTTCTGGATGAAGATCTTTGCGATCAACTTCGCTGCCGGCGTCGTAACTGGAATCCCGATGGAGTTTCAGTTCGGGACGAACTGGGCGGCATTCGCAGCGAGGACCGGAGCGGTTGTCGGGCAACCGCTTGCGCTCGAAGGCGTCTACGCGTTCTTCCTCGAGTCCGTCTTCCTCGGCGTCTTGTTCTATGGCCGTCGCTTCGTGGGCGCGAGGCTGCACGCGCTCTCCGCGGTCTTGGTGTGCCTTGGCGCATGGCTTTCCGGGTACTTCATCGTGTGCACGGATGCGTGGATGCAGCATCCCGTCGGCTACACCATCGTCCCCGATGGGCGCATCGGCTTGACGAACCTCGGGGCCGTACTGCTTTCGCGTTTCGCATTGTGGCAGGTTGCGCACGTTCTGACCGGTGCGCTCATCAGCGGAGGCTTTATCGTGGCGGGTGTCGGCGCGTACTATCTCCTCGCGCACCGTAACGAAGCGCTCGGGCGGCGATTCGTGCGAGACGGAACGATCGTCGGACTGCTCTTTTCGTTGATTGCGATCTTTCCGACGGGCGACGGAAACGGCGCCGACGTCACACGGTGGCAGCCGGCAAAACTGGCGGCTATGGAGGGGTTGTTCACGTCTCAAGCGGGCGCGCCGCTGGCGATTATCGGGATGCCGGATGTGAAACAGCAGCGTCTCGTCGATCCGATCTACGTGCCGCGTCTTCTGAGTTATCTGGCGTACGGTAACTGGAAGGCCAACGTTCGCGGAATCGACGCGTACCCGTCGGCGCTACGTCCGCCTATCGAGCTCACCTACTACGCCTATCATATCATGGTTGGGCTCGGCACGATCTTTGTCGCCGTGTGTGCCCTTGGCGGCGTATTACTCGTGTCGGGAAAGCTTTACGGTGCGCGCCCCGTCTTGTGGGCGCTCATGCTGCTGATGCCTTTCCCGTACATCGCAAACGAAGCGGGCTGGATCGTCACCGAGGTAGGCCGGCAGCCGTGGATCGTCTACGGCGTGATGAGAACCAGCGCTGCAGCCTCGGCCACCGTTCCGGCGGGCGAGGCGCTCTTTACGCTCCTAGGCTTCGCGGGGATGTACTTCGTGCTCGGCGTTCTGGTTCTGCATCTTATGCTGCGAGAGATCGGGAAGGGTCCGGTCAGCGCGCCATGACCGTCGCAGCGTTTGCCTTGGTCGCGTGCATGTTGACCGTCTATGTGATGCTCGACGGCTACGACCTCGGCATCGCGACGTCGCTGTCGGCGGTGGCGAGAAACGAGCGCGAACGAGCGGCTGCAATACGTGCGATAGGTCCCTTCTGGAACGGCAACGAGGTTTGGCTCATCGCCACGGGTGCCGTGCTCTTCGCGCTCTTCCCCAAGGCGTATGCCTCGGCGTTCTCAGGATTCTATCTTCCATTCATCGTGGTGCTTTGGCTGCTGATGTTCCGAGGGATTGCGATGGAACTACGCGGACACTTCGACAGCGTCCTATGGCGAGAGTTCTGGGATGCGGCCTTTTCGGCATCGAGCGCGTTGCTGTTGGCCCTCTTCGGCATCGCACTCGGCAACTTGCTGCGCGGCCTTCCTTTGGACGCGCACGGGTATTTCATGGGGACGCTCGCGTATCTTCTCAACGGCTACGCGCTGCTCGTCGGCATCTTTGCGGTCCTCGTGCTCGTGCAGCACGGGCTCGCATTTTTGAGTCTACGTGTCGATGGCGCATTTTCTCAGCGCGTACGCGGCCTCGCCTCGCACCTTTGGTGGGTGAGCGCCGGCGGCTACGTCGCGGTGACGGCCGCGACCTTCGCGGTGCGCGGATCCACGCTCGCTCTCTCACCCGTGGCCCCGGTTGCGCTGCTCTCGATCGTTGCGTTACTGCTGTTGCGGCGATGGATCTTGCGCGAGCGTGACGTTGCCGCATTCCTTGCCTCGTGCGCGTTCGTCTCGACGCTTCTCGCGGAGGCGGCTGCGACGATCTTTCCGTACCTGCTTCCGGCGCGGCCGCTCGGACATGGCGGTCTCTCAATATACGACGCCCAGCCCAATCCGATTGCCCTCGTCACCGCGTTCGTGACCACGATCGCCGGGCTCACCGTCGTCGTTGCGTACTCGGCGTTCGTGGCTCGGCGGATGATGGAGAGAATTCGCGTTGATGACTGACATCGCGCTCTGCTGCATCGGCAGCCATTCCGCGCTCGATGTCGCCGCCGGCGCTCGCGCGCAAGGGTTGCGTAGCCTGGTCGTGACGGCCCGCGGCCGCGAGCGCACGTACACGCAGTATTTTCGGCGTCACGCCGGGCCGCCGCAGCGTGGCTGCGTCGACGAGGTGATCGAGCTCGAGGAGTTCGCGCAGATCCTCGACGCGGACGTTCAATCGTTGCTGCTCGAGCGCAATGCCATCTTCGTCCCCAATCGCTCGTTCGAAGTGTACCTGCGCCAACGCTACACGTACGACGAGATCGAACGAGGCATGCGGGTGCCGTTCTTCGGAAACCGCCGGTTGTTGCGCGCCGAGGAACGAGACGAAAGCGACAACCAGTATGCGCTCCTCCGGCGAGCCGGAATCCTCCACCCGCTGCAGTTTTCTGCGCCCGAGGAGATCGACCGGCTCGTCATGGTGAAGGCGCCGCACGCGCGCGTGACGTTCGAGCGCGCATTCTTTCTCTGCTCGTCGCCGCGGGAGTACCGCGAAGCGGCCGCGAGGCTCATCGACGAAGGCGCGTTGAGCGAGGCCGGCCTCGCGAGCGCCGTGATCGAGGAGTATCTGCTCGGGCCCGCCATCAACCTCAACTTCTTTTACTCACCGGTGTTACGCGAGCTCGAATTGCTCGGGACCGACATGCGGCGGCAGACGAACCTCGAGGGGCTGCGAAACGTTCCACCGAGTGCGTTCGATGCCGTGCGGACGATTCCGATGCGCCTCGAGGAAGCCGGTCATATCGCCGCGACGATGACCGAGTCGATGCTCGAATCGGCATTTGCGATGGGTGAGGCCTTCGTCGCGGCGGCGCGCGAGGCGATGCCTCCGGGCGTCATCGGGCCGTTCGCGTTGCAGTGCGCGATCGTTGCAGGCCCGCCGAAGGCGCTCGTCTGCTACGATGTTTCCTTGCGTATCCCGGGCTCGCCGGGAACGCGCTTCACGCCCTACTCGGGCTACCGTTGGCACCGCGACGTCTCCGTCGGCGAGAGAATCGCCATGGAAGTAGTCATGGCACGCGATGCGGAATGCCTCGACGCTGTTTGCACCTAGGAGTTAGGAGGTTTCGATGACGACCCACGTAGTAACCGAGCGCCCGGGCGCCGTAACGTTCAAAGGCGAGCCGAAGACGCTCGTCGGACCGGAGCTGCGCGTCGGAGATCCGCTGCCGCAGTTCACGCTGGTGGGAGCGGACCTCCAGCCGGTGACGCCGCAGCGTCTCAGCGAGGGAAAACGTGCGGCGCTGCTGATCGTCGTTCCATCGCTCGATACGGGCGTATGCTCCCTCGAGTCGAAGACGTTCAACGCGCGCGTCGGGGAGCTGCCCGAGGGCGTCACGGCGTATGTCGTGAGCCGCGATCTTCCCTTCGCACAGGCGCGCTGGGCGAAGGAGCAGGGCGACGTCAGGCTCCAGATGCTCTCCGATTATCTCGATCACAGCTTCGGACGCGCTACGGGTCTCGAGATCAAAGAGCTCGGCCTGCTTGCGCGCGCGGTAATCGTCGTCGGGAGTGAGGGTCGCGTGCGCTACGTGCAACTCGTGCGCGAGGTCGCGCAGGAACCGAACTACGACGAGGCGATCGCTGCGGCGAGGAGCGCCGTATAGTCTTCATACTCGACTTCGGCGCGCAGTACAGCCAGCTGATCGCGCGCAGGACGCGCGAGCTCGGCATCTACTGCGAGATACTGCCTCACGATACGCCTTGGAGTACGCTTGCGCCACGTGCTCCGAAGGCCATCGTGCTGACCGGCGGCCCGGAGTCGGTGCTCGTCCCCGACGCGCCCAGGCTCGATCCGGCAATTCTCACGAGCGGGGTCCCCGTGTTCGGGATCTGCTACGGCATGCAGCTTCTTGCGCGCGAACTCGGGGGGGAGCTCGTGAAGCTCGACCGAGCCGAGTACGGCCCTGCCATCCTGCACGTCGAGGCGCGCGAGTCTGCGCTCTTCGCGGGCGTCCCGGAGACGTCGCGCGTCTGGATGTCGCACGGCGACTCCGTCGTGCGGCTTCCCGCCGGGTTTGCGACGCTTGCCTCCACCGAGCGCTGCGCCGTTGCGTCGATGGGTGACGCCGCGCGGCGCATCTACGGCGTGCAGTTTCACCCCGAGGTCGTGCACACCGAGTACGGTCGCGCAGTGCTCGCGAATGCTCTGCACGAGATCGCCGCCGTGCCCGCCGATTGGGCGATGGAGTCGTTCGTCGACGAGTCGATCGCGCAGATTCGCTCGACCCTCGGAAACGCGCGCGCGATCTGCGCTCTCTCGGGCGGCGTCGACTCGGCGGTGGCGGCCACGCTGGTGGCTCGCGCGGTCGGCGAGCAGTTGACGTGCGTCTTCGTCGACCATGGCTTGCTGCGCGCCGGCGAAGCCGAGCAGGTCGTGGCGGCCTTTCGCGACGTGCTGCAGCTGGACGTGCGCGTCGTGGACGCCCGCGAGCGCTTCCTGCAGGCATTGCGCGGCGTGGAGGATCCGGAACGCAAACGCATCGCCATCGGGCACGAGTTCATCGGCGTTTTTGAGGAGGCGGCGCGCGCGATTCCCGGCGCGCGCTTTCTCGTGCAAGGAACGCTCTACCCTGACGTCATCGAATCGAAGACGCCGCAGAGCAAGGCCGGTCACAAGATCAAGTCGCATCATAACGTCGGCGGGCTTCCGGAGCGCATGAAGCTGGAGTTACTGGAGCCCTTGCGTTCGCTCTTCAAGGACGAGGTGCGTGCGCTCGGGCGCGTCCTCGGACTGCCCGAGCCCATCGTGAGCCGCCAGCCCTTTCCGGGACCGGGCTTGGCGGTTCGCATCATCGGCGACGTCACCGAAGAACGTCTGCGCATCGTGCGCGAAGCGGACGCGATCGTGCGCGAGGAGATCGACGCCGCGCCCCTCGACCCGCACCCGTGGCAGTACTTCGCCGTGCTGACCCCCGTGCGCAGCGTCGGCGTCATGGGTGACGGCCGCACGTACGCGAACCTCGTCGCGGTCCGCGCGATCACGAGCGAGGACGGCATGACCGCGGATTGGGCGCGCCTTCCGCCGGAGTTGCTCGAGCGCATCTCGACGCGCATCGTCAACGAAGTCCGCGGCGTCAACCGCGTTGCGTACGACATCACCTCAAAGCCCCCGGCAACCGTCGAATGGGAATGAGCGGGCGCCGGTGATGCGCGTGCTCGTCGTCGGCGGAGGCGCGCGCGAAGATGCTCTTTCGTGGCGCATCTCGGAGTCTGCGTCGTGCGAAGCGGTCTTCGCGGCGCCGGGGAATGCCGGAACGGCCTCCCGCGGCATCAACTGGGCTATTCCTGCGACCGACGGCAAGGTGCTCGCGCGACGGTGTTTGGAGGAGCGCATCGATCTCGCGGTTCTCGGACCGGAGACGTCGATCGCCGCAGGCGTCGGCGACCGTCTGCGTGAGGCGGGCGTCGCCGTCTTCGGACCGAACCGCTCCGCGGGGAGGCTCGAGTCGAGTAAGATCTTCGCGAAGCGCTTCATGCAGCGTCACGGCATCCCGACGGCGCGAGCGAGCGTCGCGCATTCGCTGGACACCGCGCTGCGCGCGCTCCAGGAGCGCGGCGATGGCGTCGCGATCAAGGCCGACGGACTGGCTGCCGGAAAGGGCGTGGTGGTCGCGCGCGATCGCGAGTCCGCCAGGGCAACGCTCGGGCAATGGTACGGGCCCTCGCGCGTGCCGGGTGGCGGGAATGACGTCCTCGTGGAGGACCTGCTCGAAGGGCGAGAGCTGAGTCTCTTTGCACTGTGCGACGGCGAGCGGCTCGTTCCGTTCGGCGCCGCCTGCGACTACAAACGCGCCGGCGACGGCGACACCGGACCAAATACGGGCGGCATGGGTGCGTACGCTCCCCCGTGCGGCTTTCCCGAGGACTTCGAGTCCATCGTCTGCGAACGCATTCTCGAGCCGCTGCAGCGAGGGCTTGTCGCGGAGGGAGAGCGCTACCTCGGCGCGCTCTACTGCGGCTTGATGTGGACGAAAGACGGCCCGTTCGTCATCGAGTTCAACGCGCGCTTCGGCGATCCTGAAGCGCAAGTTCTCCTGCCGCGCATCGAAGGCGATTTCGCCGCGCTCTTGCGCTCGGTTGCGAGCGGAAAACTCGACGCCGATGCTGTCACATTTTCGCCGCGGTCGTGCGTCGGCATCGTCCTCGCGACGAGCGGGTACCCGGCAGCGGCAACGCCGATCGCAGGCCTCAGGCCGAACGTCGCGCTACCGGACGCCTGTCGTATGTTTTGGGGAAGCTCCGTTCTGCGAAACGGTGCCGTCGATGCGAGCGGAGGGCGCGTCCTGACCGTAACCGCGACCGGCGAGGACCTCGAGCGTGCGCGCGCGCGTGCGTACGAGGGCGTGCGCGCGCTCTCGGCGGCGTTCGGTGCGTACGATCTCTCGTATCGCACCGACATCGCTAAGGGTTCCTGTTTGCGATCGTGATCTCGGTCTTGCCGTTTTGGGAGTTGATGGCGACCGACGAGTTTCCGACTTTGAATACCGCGGTCTGCTGGCCGCTCGCGGAGGCCCGCATCATCTCGGCTCCGGCGGGCAAGTGCGACCGGTACCAGTTGTATACGGTATCGAACGAGTCGGTCGTCGTGGAGACCGAACCCGACGTTCCGAACGACGAGCCGCTCATCACCGCAGTCGCTCGGGGATAAGCCGGAACCGAGCCGTTGGCTGCGGCGCCGGGCGATGCCGCCGTTGACGCCGCCGCCGCGGGCGCCGCCGTCGACTGCTGCGTCGTCGAGCTCGAAGACGAGTTGCCGTGACTGCAGGCGATCAACGTCAGCGCCGCGAGCAGGGAGAAAGAAGTAGCGAGTAATCTCATGCTCGCTCGTTCCGCGAAGGACCGGGCGGCCCTCCCAGAGCGCGATCTATGGGGCGAATCGCTCTGCGTAGCGCGCGTTGGGCGCGAACAGAATGCGCCGATGCGGGTAGTCGAGATAGAGATCATAATACCGCAACAGATCCTGACCAAGGATCCCGTCGTAGTCTTGGATTTCGAACGAAGAAGGGTCGAGCGTCATGTAAAAGAGCCATCGAGAGAAGGTCCACGACGCAACCGTCAGGGGTCCGAGCTGGACCGGACGGTACTGGATGCGGCCACCGACGCCTTCGAGATGCCCCACGAACGGAGACGCCGCCTCCATCTCGGTCCCGAGTCCTCGATCGAGCATCACATTTGCGTGATTCTTTGCAAAGCTCGAGAATAGCATGCTGCGGTCGGCGCCGGTATCGACGAGAAACCGCAATCCGGATGCCGATCCGATACGTGCGGCGATCGCGGGGACCCCGTCGTCCAGAGCGATGGGAAGCGATACCGTTCCCGCGGGTTGAGTAAATGCATTGGGATCGATCGCTTCGACGGTTCCGTCGGCGTAATCGATGTGGAGCACGACGCAGTCGATGAAATCGAATCCCAGCAGCCCCGCGATCGGATAGTTACCGGCAAGCGAGCCGAATGGAATGCTTTCTACGTGCACGTCGTGCATCGTCAGCGGCCCGATAACGATCGATGGGATGACCGCGCTGCTCTCGACGTACGGGCCCGCGGTCTCTTCCGTGACGCGCCCGTACTCGGCGTAGCCGAGTGCCCGGACGATTCCACGGTCGATCGCGATGCCGCTCGCGCCGCTATCGAGCTGTAGGTTCACCGTTCGGCTTCCGATCTGAACCGGAATGATGATGCGGTCGCCGACGATCTCACCCGGAAGCGATGACCGTGGCTTTGCAAACGAAACGATGGACCGGCTTTGGGGCATCGCGAGCCGCGACGGGTCCACGGGCGATCCGAGCGCGACGTCTTGCAGGCGCAAATCGATCTCCTGGCGGCCGCCGTCGATCGATTCGTGCACGTGCCACGCAAACCGGATTCCGAGGGTCGTTCGATAGTCGTCATAGGCGTACATGACCGTGTGACCGGGATAGCGCACGACGCGCCGGTCGAGCGTCCACGTCCGAGCGTTGATGTAGAGATCTTCCAGCACGCCGCCGGGCGGGTCGACCTGGACGTCGTATTCGTCTACCGGCCGCAAGACGTGGCCGGCGAGGCGGACGC
>Ga0307374_10005659_pt1 | contig 20114 bp, 23 predicted proteins | sample OX3MG_FD_202532 | JGI IMG/M metagenome (GOLD analysis project Ga0307374, IMG submission 202532) | Soil microbial communities from Risofladan, Vaasa, Finland - OX-3 | ecosystem: Environmental > Terrestrial > Soil > Coastal area > Acid sulfate soil | place: Finland: Risofladan, Vaasa | collected...
AGAGAACCTCAATCTGATGACGTGAATCTCGGTAGATTGCGTGATCCTTATAAAACGTGATCTTTCGCACCGGCGCTTCGAGCTGTTTGAAGTTTTGCTCGGGGCGAAAGGATAGGATGCGGGATGCGTAAATTTTCTTCCCGTCTCTTGAAAGATCTCCCGCAACAAGCAACGAACCAAAGCCGCCATATCGGAATAGCACAGGAGACGCGGAATCGTTCCGGAGAGCGTCGTAACAAGCGCGCAGTTCTGGTTGCGCGAGAGTGTTGAAAGCGCGCTCTAACGCACGAAGGTCGGCAGTTGGTGCGTGTGCTGTGCGGAGTTCAAGACTGCACAATTTGAAAGCGAGGCGCAGCTCTGCCGGCGACACGGTGGGACTGACGCGCAAGAGTTCGTAAAATGAGGGCTGCCGATCCCAGGCGCGGCGACGGTCGCCAACGTAGAAATAATCCCTTAGCGTCTCGCAGCGGAGATGGATAGCTGAGATGCCCAGGCTGGGACCGCAAACCTCAGCGGCAACGAAGAGGTTGTCCCGCTTGTCCTTTCGGGGCTGTGTCGCATAGCCGATCTCTGCCTGAAAGATGTCCCTCCCTCTTTTCTCCGGATTCGAGTTGCGAATGTAGATTTGTATGCCTGCGTCCGCTGCTTCAAGCTCGACGGGGAATAGCAATTCGTCACCGGCGCGAATGAAGGACGCCAAGAAATTCGAGACCAAGATGATAGTGCCATCGGCGAAAACGCATTCCGTCTTGCTGCCTTTTGGATTCGTTCTTAGAACCTGCCGGCGGGCAACATTCGGTAACGGGTTGGTTCTGGTCTGGACGGCGAGGCCCATAGCGGCGCGGACTCTAGCATCAGATAAACCGTTTGCCAAATAAGTGGGCACAGGCTCGTAAGTCATTGACCTGCCATAGCCAGGCGAGGACTCGTCTACGGGCTCCGACTGCGGGGGCCGATTCCTCGGGCTCGCCTCCACCACTGACCCCTCGGTTTTGAAACACGTAAGGTGGCCTAAATCGCGAATGGAGCAATCAATGGCAACTGGAACCTGGGAAGATTTCACGGACAAGTATGGGTTTAGTGATGGTGAGGGTGTAGAGCAGCGCGATTTCGAAGCACGCGCAAGATTGGTCGAAATGCTCAACGATCATGAAGCGATGAAGGCCGCTGGGCTCCATGCTCTGGAGTACGACCGACCCGGCCTTCACAATCCATGTTTGGTGGTTTTGGTCAAAGGGCAAGCGAAGGCAGCTAAGGAGCTGTTGAAGCTCTGGCTGGCGGGCGAGATCAAGGAAGCGCCGTTACCTGATGAAGTTGACCGCGAGATCGCCAGTTTCGTGACCGAAGCATACGAGTCTTGAATTCGCATACTCTCGCAATTGCCTGCACGGCATCCGCACGACTATCTTAGCGCTATCTTCTCTTCAATCGAACGTTTAGCTCTCAGATCAAGACGACGACCAGCCTTGAAAGCGCCCCATCGTGAAACCGGGAGGCTTCTCTTGAAACTCTATTGTGCGGACCTGTTTTGCGGCGCGGGAGGAACCAGTAGCGGGCTGATCGAAGCCGCGATCGAGTTGGACTTTGAGGTAGAACTTGTCGCGATCAATCACTGGCCGGTTGCGATCGCGACGCACTCAGCGAATTATCCGTGGGCGAAGCACATCTGTGCGCGGGTCGAAGAAATTCGGCCACGAGATGTTGTGCCACGGGGTCGCTTGCACCTGCTCGTGGCGTCCCCAGAATGCACGTTCCACTCGGTGGCGCGTGGGGGCCGGCCGATCAAGGATCAAAAGCGCGTCCCCGCCTGGGGTGTGATTCAGTGGGCGCAGGAACTCTACATCGAAAACATCATCATCGAGAACGTACCTGAATTCGTCCGCTGGGGTCCTCTCGGAGCAAATGGCAGGCCCCTCAAATCCAAGATCGGTGACACCTATCAAGCATTCCTCCAAGCTCTACGTTCGCTTGGTTACCGCGTGGACGAACGAGTTATTTGTTGCGCTGACTACGGGGATGCAACGACACGCAAGCGTCTGTTCATTGTCGCGACTCGAAAGGGTGCTCCGAGTTGGCCAATGCCCTCCCATGGGCCGCGCGAAAAGATCTCGCTGCAAACCTCGCTCTTCTCGTCGCCGTCCCTCAAACCATGGCACCCGGCCCGAGAAATCATCGACTGGCACCTGAAAGGCGAGAATATCCTTGCGCGCAAGAAACCGCTGGCAGAGAAGACGCTGAAGCAGATTGCAGCGGGCATGAAGAAAATCAATGGCCTGGATATAGAACCTTTCCTCGTCATGTTCTACGGCACCAACAAGACGCGCTCGATCGAACAGCCGTTGCCCACAGTTACTGCGAACGGGCAGCACATCGGATTGTGCGAACCCTTCTTGCTGTCGCAGGCCTCGGGTGGAGCGCCACGACCCGTAGAGGAACCTGTACCGACGATCTGCGCCAAGGGTGCGGTACAGATGGTTGAACCGTTCCTGATTCCATTCTTTGGTGAGCGAGAGGGCCAACAGCCTCGCACGCATACAGTCGATGAACCGGTCCCCACCGTCACAAGTCTCGGAGCGGGCGGCGTGGTCGAGCCGTTCGTTGTTGCCATCGATCATCAGGGAGGCAACAGTCGGTACGTTAAATCAGTGGAAGAGCCGACGCCGACAATTACAACGAAAGCCAGGCTCGGCTTGGCAGAACCTTTCCTAATCGGCGCGGGAGGTCCCGAACGGGCCGGTGAGCCTCGGTCTGTCGAAAAACCCCTGAACACAGTGCTCACCCGTCAATCGATTGCCGTCGTCGAGCCGTTCCTGGTCGCTGCCGGAGGACCAGAAGGCAAGGGCCGCAATCCCAAGAGCATTGACGACCCCCTCGACACTGTATTGACCGAAAACCATGATGCGTTGGTTCAGCCGTTTGTAATCGCAGTCAATCATGGAGACGCCGGTTCCGCTTCGTCCCCCGATCGCTGTCGTCCGGTGGACGAACCCATGCCCACGCTGACCTGCAAAAATGGGTTTGGTGTGGTCGAACCATTTCTTCTTCCTCATCAGCATGGCAATGATACGGAGCAGAACGTGCGCAGCGTTGAGCAACCAATGCCCACTGTGACCGCGACGAGTTCGGACATGTTCCTAGTCGAACCCTACGTTTCTAAATATTATGGAACCGGAGTCTGCCAACCTATCGACGAACCCCTGGACACCGTCACCACGAAAGACCGTTTCGGGTTGGTCGAGCCCTACTTAATTCCAGTCGGTGAAAACCAATATCTCGGGATCCGTTTCCGCATGCTTCAGCCTCATGAGTTGGCCGCGGCGCAAGGTTTCGCCAGGAGCTACAAGTTCCACGGAAACAAATCGACACAAGTGAAACAGATAGGGAACGCCGTGCCGCACTACACAGCGAAGGCGCTGTGCCGAGAGCGACTCAAGCATTACTCGGGACGCAGTGGCGACCCTTCAGTCCGGCAGAAACCGGAACGAACGGGAGAGCAATTGTGAGGAAACTGATTCAACGGAAAAGGCGCTTGATTGTAGAGACGCCTTGCGTGATACAAGGACGCCCCCTGGTGGTTGATGTTGAAGCCTCCGGCCTGCAATTGAGAGAGAAAGGCCGGCGCTCGAAGATCGATATCAGCTGGGCCCAGATTTACAACCGTGCCGCGGAGATTGCTGCGGACCGCTTGCGAGAGGCGAGACGGCAACACAGATCCAAAGCTTCGCGCGGATGAACGAGAGGACTTCGGCGTCCTTTCCAGTAAATTCTCCCTTGATTGGTGTTCCCCCCAGAGGTCCTGTTTCTCCAAGTCTGACCTAGACCAATTCCGAAGTCGGCTCTCGCGAACTCAATCTCCGAAGGAGCATGCCTTCATCTCTATGTTCTCCATATTTCTTGGTCTTCTCTGCTACGGCGCGCAACTCTTCGCAGAGAAATTCTCCGCGCAATTCCACATGGGTGACGCAAAATGTTACACGAATTCCGAGACGTACAGTTCATGTCGGCCGCTCAGAAAACAACGGTCCTGCGGGCCTGGATTCGCTTCCTCAAGAGTGGCCTGCAGTTTGAACGGTTCACAAAAGCGCTTTACGACCACCTGATTCAGCATTGCAGTTTCATCGCTCACTACAATCGGGCTGGATTTTACAGCCACTACTTCGAGGCAGGTGATTCAACCGCTTTCTTCCTGTCGCAATTCGATTCGCGTGGCCAGTGTTTGTCGGTGGAGTACGGTGGTCGCCATTGGCTGTCCGGCGACTATGAGGACATCAACCGGGCAATGATTGCAGAGGGCGAGGCGTTTATCCCATCGCGTCTTGACACTGCTCATCGAAGGCAAGAGGCCGCTGATATAGCTACCGCAACCGCTCTGTTGGCTAAGCATGGAATCTCCGCTGAAGGGATCGGAAGATCGAGCGGGGCCGGGCGTTCCACCGGCGAAGCAGCGAAAGCGCAGCAAGAACTCTTACCGCATGGCTGATTGGCTCGAGGATTTGCACGACCTACAGATTGCACGGATTCCCAAGCGCGCAATCTTCGCTGTTCGCAAGTCGTGTGCGAATCATAAGTAACAACCACTCTTCCACTCCGCGGTATAGCAAATTGTGAAGACTCAATCAGGAGGCTGTCGATGCGTCTTGCTGGTCGTGAACGTTTGGGCTTCTATCCTCTTCCGATTGCGGAGGCCAAACGGATTCGCACATTTCTTCAATTTCCCGAACAGGTCTGCTCGGCTCTTGACCCTTGCATAGGAGAGGGCGTGGCGTTCGCGGAGGTCACGCGCGATGCAAAGACCCGCCGGTATGGAATCGAACTGGAGGCGCAGAGAGCCGCGCTTGCCCGCTCTTCAGCGGATGAAGTGATTCACGGCAACTGTTTTGACGTACAGTGCCCTGTGGAATCCTTTTCATTGATTTACCTGAATCCTCCATACGATTGTGAGATCGGTGAGGACAAATCGCAGCGCATGGAACGGTTGTTCCTCGATCATGTGTATCGTTGGCTCAAGCGCGGCGGCGTGTTGATCCTGGTCATTCCCTGGGACTACATCCGCGATTGCGGCCAGATATTGGCGTATCAATTCCGCGACGTCCGCGTCTACCAGCTCACCGAGCCCGACAGCGTGAAGTACAAACAGATCGCTGTAATGGGGGTGCGACTCACCCGGTCCGAAAGGGATCGACTCCAGGATAGCGAGATCACTCGGGCCCGCACGTGGTACGAGTCCCTGGCGAGGGACCCGGAGAAACTTTTGCCGCTGCGCTCCGAGCCTGACCGCCAATACGTCGTTTTACCAAGTGGGCCAGTACAATTGGTTTATCGCGGGCTTCCCTTGGACCAAATCGAGGACCTTCTTCCACGATCGTCAGCTTATCGCCAAGCCTCAGCTGTGCTTTTCGCGCAGCAGGCAGACGTCAGCGGGCGTCCGCTCACACCCTTGCACGGCGGGCACGTCGGGTTGCTCTGCACCGCCGGAATGCTCAACGGTATCTTCGGGGACGGTGAAACGCGGCACATCGCGCATTGGCAGTCGATCAAACTGGTGGACAAGTCGGAAGAGGAGGAAGACGGGACGACAGTCATTCGAGAGAAGGAGCGTTTCTCGAACGAACTAACGTTGGTCTTCAGCACTGGAGAGACTACCAGTTTGAAGTAACTCGTCTCGTCTGCCGGAGAAAGGAAACAGACCCATGAGTGATCGGTGTTACTCAACGCTCGTTTGTGCCGAGCGAGACAAAGACATTTTTGAAAAAATGGGCTACCGACTCGAAGATTCGCAGGCCCTGACGGTGGACGGAGATGAAATCCCAGGTGCGGTCGTAATGGTGGATGAGGAAGCAAACAACGGACACTACGATGAGTTAACCGCACTGACTGACATTCCCTTCCTGGCGTGCAACGGCTCGTGTCCCGGGGCCTACGGCGACCACCTCATTGTTTCGGATGGCAAAGAATGGCACTACTCCGAAGCCCTGCATGAGAGCAACTATCCGGCCGTGCGAATTGAATGCGGCGGCGTTGTCCAAGCCTCTGAGCTGGACGACGCAAAGAAATATTGGACAATCTGTTTAGCAGCTGTGGCCGCCATTAGCCGGGGTGTTTCCAAAACGAGACGAAAGCTTTTACCTAAATAGGAATCGACACGGCGGATGGCCCCGAGGTCATGTACAGGGAATTAGTTGCGAAGGCTGCTTGCCATCCGACTCAAAGTAAGGGACAATTGTGATGTAAGGAATTCTTACTAGTGTAAGGACCGACGATGCTGCATTCCAAGGTAACGAGCAAGGGACAGACGACCATTCCGGGGAAGATTCGCAGGGCATTGCGAATCAAGCCGGGCGACAAGCTGGAGTACGTGGTGGAAGGGGACCATGTCGCTATTCGCGTGCATCCGGGTACGCGGTCACTGAAGGGTGTGCTCGCCAGCAAGAAGGGTAAGGGGATGTCCTTCGCCCAAATCCGGGAGGCAGCAGCGACAGCCGCTCGTGATCGTGAGGGCATTCGGTGAGCAAGCGAAGGCTTGTCGACACCAATCTGATCGTTCGCTATCTGGTGCAGGATCATGAGAAGCATGCCAAGGCCGCCGGAAGGCTGTTTGATGCCTGCGATCGCGGCGAGGTCGTGATCGTCGTATTGCCAGCTGTTCTGGCCGAGTGCGTGTTTGTACTGGAATCTTTCTATGAGCATCCACGTGGAGATATCGCCTCAGCGCTCGGCAGGTTCATTTCCAGCCCTGGTGTTGAGATTAGCGGGGCGGCGATTCACCTCGATGCATTGGGCCGCTATCGAAAAACGAACGTCCATTTCGTGGACTGCCTGATCGCCGCGACCGCTACAGCCGACGGCATGCCAGTAGCCACCTTTGATCAAGATTTTCGAAAGTTCGCCGACGTGCGCGTAGAAACCCAATAGTTTCCTTTCAGGCCGTCGGCTCTCGGGACCTCTGGGCTCAGGAATCAAGAAACCCGCCGGGACGTGCAATTACAAATCGAGACAGATGGTTTGAGAGTTTTTGTAAAACTGCTCCCCCCTCAAAATATCCCGCCTGCTAGTGTGTGGATACCAAGCAACCTCTCCCTGGAGGACGACGAAGATGCAAAACGCTCACGAGCGCTTTGGAACGCTGGAGTTTACGAAGCGCATGAAGGACACGACCACGCGCGTCCGGGTTTACATTGACCGAGCCGTTCTGGAACCCGCGAAGGAGGAAAAAGGGCAGGCCAGCGCCCACTTGATTTCCATGATCGGGGGAGATTCGGAGATCGGCGCCTTGTGGGCGGCAGTCACCGAGTCAGCGTTGTTGGACATTCACCTTCCGGGACAACCGAGCATTCCTGTCTCTCTTGGTCCTGAAGCACAGTGTTTTCGCGGGAGTCTGGCGGTTCCGGGCCGGAAGCGCCCCGGCCGGCACTTGGTAGCTGTGTCGGCCGAGCTAGCCAAGACGAAACCAGGGACGGACCGAGAAGGCAGACGCACTATTTTGTGCCATGACGATCCGGTGTTTGTACTCTATCGCATCGCTTCCCGATATGGCCTTCCAGTGGTACCAGAGTGGGCGCCGTGGTTTATGCGCGAACTCAATCAGCGAAAGGCGATCCGGCCCTTGACGGGACTGGGATGCTCACCAGTGCTGGTGAGCGGGACCAAGCCTGCCTTCCTCAAATGGATCGGCAAGGCGTTAAGAGAAGGCTTGATCCGCATTCCGAAAGAAAACGGCTCGATCACTTGGAAGTTACCGGGGAATTTCTTGGAGCGGTCGATTGTGCCAGCAGCGGAAAGCTCGCCCGTTGCCCCGTAGCAACGTCATGCGCGAGCGGACGAAGGAGTGGGCCATGATCGTTATTGTAAAAGTTTGGAGCACCAACCCCGATTACAGCGCCGGATGCGATTACGCAGTCGTGGAAATTAGTGAGGACTTCGCGAAAGTCATGCTTCGGCGAATCGGTGTCCTGAGTCAGCAAAAGGTCCTCGATCCCGCAGTCTGCGAGACGTATTACTGGGACTGTTCGCCGCAGTATTTCAGTCCCTGGATCGATCGCGCCCGCGAAAGCCAACCGCGCGAGGTCGAGGCAATGTGTATCAAGTTGGATGACATCCTCGCGGACCTCGAAGTTGACACATGCGAGGTAGTGACTGCACCAGCCGACTTTCGTGTTTCAGACAGTCAGATTGCGGCCGTAGAATGCTCCCAGATGATTGTGCGCGACGGGGGCATCGCGTTCACTGCCATCCCAAAACACACCGGCATTTACCTAACGACTGCGGAGATTCCGAAACAAGTTCTTGAATCCGTCCTGACAACCGCTACTGCTTGATGCGTTCCAGCTCGTCTTTCTTTACCAGCACAGCCCCTTGCTTCGACTGAACGAACCATGAGGAAACAACCATGCAATTACCGAAAGACATTAACGAATATCTGCGTTTATGTTGTGGACCACATAAACGCAGATATGTGGCGATCGAATCTATGTGGTGCACACTCATGGAAGTGCCCTCCTGTCATCAACAGAAACGATTCCAAGACAACATAAGTTTGGTGCGGCGCAGGGCCCGCGGCGCTCAGTGCAGCTGGCACCGAGGTTTGCGCCGCACCTGGAATAATCAGAGGTTTTTGAGGAACTGCATCAGCTTAGGGTCTTGTTTCCACGTGGACTTTGTGAAGGTTCCTGGATCGCAGGCCGCAAGCGCTTTCGCCTTAATGCTCAAGTCCGTCTCCGCGTAGATGTTCGTGGTGTCTACCGAGACGTGGCCGAGCCAAGCGCGAATGGTGTTTATATCGACGCCGGCGCGAAGAAGGTGGGTCGCTGCTGTGTGTCGAATGGTGTGCGGGCTCACCCTCTTTGATCGCAGCGACGGAACTTTGTTGCCGGCTACTTCGACGTGTCTTTCCACCAAGGCGTGGATGCCAAAACGAGTGAGGGGATTACCGTAACGGTTGAGGAAAACCCTCGCCGTGCCTGATCGGTCCTGCGATAGCGAACGAAGAGCCTCCATTGTCTTCGTCCACAACGGGCACAAGCGGACCTTGTTCCCTTTACCGTGTAGCTTTACCGTGCCAGCCCCCGATGAATCCTGGTCGATGTCAGCGATGGTCAGGTGAGCGGCTTCACTCGCTCGGGCGCCGGAGTTGTAAAGAAAAAGCAGAAACGCATAGTCCCGTTGCCCTTGCTTCGTTCGTTGATTTGGGGCGTTGAGTAGCGCGTCCATTTCCTCTTTTTCGAGATAAGGGAGAGGATTTTGTTCGGTGCGTTTGAAGGGAATCATGCGGATTTGGCCACACCAATCAATGTGTTCCGGACTCCGCTCGCCGATAAAGCGGGCCAAAGCATGGATCGCGCCAAGCCTTTGATTCCGGGTGCCGACCTTGCAGCCACGTGCTGACTCAAGGTGCCCCAGAAAAGCCCGGACTATGGCCGCTGACAAATCGTCGATGGTGAGCTTGTCAATTGGCTTTTGGTGTTGCGCCGATGCAAAAGGCAGCAATAAGCGGAGGGTGTCGCGATAACTGTGCTGAGTGTTTCGCGCGAGGTTCCGCTCCGCAACAAGGTGTTCGAGCAAGAATCGTCTGACCCAAAGCCCAAGGAAAGAACGCTCTGTCATTTTGCACCTCCGGACAAGGCGTAACGCTCGAAACATTGGCTTGCTTCCTGAAGCAGCTCCTTGGTCATCGTCAGGTAGGTGCTCGTGTCCGCAATGTGAGCGTGGCCAAGGTAGGTGGACAGATGTGGAAGCAGACGTTGAACGTTTTTCCCCTCCCGATACCAGGTCACCAGCCGTGTCACCGCGAACGTGTGGCGGAAATCGTGAAGTCTTGGCTGGTAGCGTCCTCCATCGGAACGTAAAACCCCAGCCTCGGTTCGGAGGCGATTGAACGCACAACGGACCCTCTGCCTGGTAAGTTGGGTGCGTTTATGTGTACATAGGAACGGAGAATCGGATGTGTGATCTCGCCCGTGCCATTGTTGCTCGTAATAGCGCCGAAGAACATCGGCAAGGTCGGTCCCGATGGGAACAAGCCTTGACTTAAAGAACTTCGTTTCGCGAATCGTGAGGATGTTCTCGACGAGGTCCACATCGCGCAACTTCAATCTAATGGCTTCACCGATCCTCAGACCGGTGCCGTAGAGCAGCAATAGAAGAGTTCGAACCGTATGGGGCTCCATCAGCCATGCGGGGGGATGTATTAAGTCCGCCGCGCGCAAAAGGCGGCGCATTTCATCCACCGAATAAAGGTAAGGTGTCAGTCTTGGTGGCTTCTTGGGCAACGTGGTGGGGACGAGAGAATGTTCCATGTAGCGACGGCTGACGGCATACCGGAAAAAGCCAAGAAGAGCCGAATGCTTTGTGAACCAAAGCCTGGTCACTTGCCCGCTAGTTCCGTTGAGATATTCCCGCACTTGTTGGGCTGTGATCGCGGGGAGTTCTACGTCGCCGATCTGTCTGAGCAAGGCTTTCAGACGGCCTTCGCTGTCACGATAGAGCATCCCCAGCGATCTCTTGTACTCGATATACTCTTGAATTGCGGCGGAAAGTCTCACTGCACACCTCCCAAGTGGAAGCGCGCAACCTCTCGTAAAGCCGCCAAACTTCCCTTTGGAAAGAAAGGCGTTGCCTCTCGTTGACACTGGGCGGCGTACTGAGCCAAAGCGGAGATTTCTCCAGTCGCCTGTCGCAGCGAGGGCAAATCGACCTTCGCATAGATTTTCGTAGCCTCTGAAGACTTGTGCCCGAGGTGGTCGCCGATCTCCTTAAGCGAGAATCCCGCCGCCAGCAGGTGTCTGGCGCAGGCGTGCCGCAGGACGTGCGGGCCATAGTGTGGGAGTCGTACTCCAAGATTTTTGATGTGCGTGATAACGATTGTTCCGAGGCCTGCGGCACATGGAGGGTGATAAGGCTGTTTCAACGTTAGAAAGATTTCACGATGCGCTGATCGTGGCCTCACCTCCCGGATGTAACGCAAGAGCGCTTCGCCGACCGTCGCGATCAGTGGATATTCCTGAGTCTTCCTTTGTTTCGGCCTGTGAAGGTAGATTCGTTCTGCCCTCCAGTCGATGTCGTCAAGTCTCAAGCGACAGACCTCGCCAATCCTGAACCCGTAAATTGCGAGGAGCAAAATAATCGCTCGGCTCCGCACTTGAGTAGGATGGCTCCCGTTCAGACTTGCAATGAGGCGCTGTACATCTGCCCATCTCGGTCCCTCGGGAAGGCCTTCCTGCGAATACTGCCGAGGCTTGTCGATCATGGCGGGGATGCCTTCGTCACACCACGAACGTGAAGCGGCGTACCGGAAGAAAGAGCGCAACGTGTATACATGGAATGAGACCGTGGCCCGTTTCCATGGGCGGATTCGGTGAGCCGAGAAGTATTCCGTGATTTCCCTCGGGCCCACAGTCCCGATCGAGATGCCCCGTTCTGACAACCATCCAAAGAAATGAGCCAGAGACCTCCGGCGGCAAATTAATGTGTTGTCCGCTAAGCCACGCTCATCCCGAAGATGTAGCAAAAAGGCGCCGAACTGCTCCGCGAAAGGTACTTGAATTGGTACCTCTTCGAGTCGTCCAAGGTGTCGCAGCCATGCGGATCCTACAGAGATGAAGCCGGTTCTGGCGCCCTGGATGCTTCTGGGTCTAGTCCCGGGCCGGGTCCTTTGCGCTATCCAGCGGTCGGCTGCAGCGGACAATTCGGCACACGAAATCCTTTTCTGATTGCCCCACTTCAGTCTGATTGCGATCGCCAAAAGAACGTTGTTGATTCGCCGAACGCGGCTGTAACTGTAACCCTGCGCCCTTAGATGAACGAGAAAATGTCGCCTTTCGTCTGCAAGTGGGGCATTACGGTACTTTTCTAGATCTGCTGCTGTTTGTACGTACTCCTCGAACATGGGCTGGCTCCTTTTATAGAGGTGAACTGCACCAGCCCAGTATGAAGTTATGTGGTGGTCGTCAGGCGGACCGCCACGATTTTGAAGGGATTCCACATCATGAACAACATAGATTCGATCGCCACATATTTGCGTGCGGGCAGCTCTGAGTTGGCTGAGCGGATTCTTCGGACCTATCCACCGCTCCACGGCGTCGACGACATAGCTTCGCCGCTCATCGGGCAACTTCTCCGTAAGCCATTTCCGGCACAAACGCTCGCGATGATGGGCGCGGTGAAGCGCTGGAATGAAGCACGGGGTGCTGCGGTAATCGCGGAGTGCGGGACCGGAAAGACCCTGATCTCACTCGGGGCTGTTCATGTGCACAGTGACCGCAAACCCTTTACGGCGCTCGCCATGGTGCCGCCGCAGTTGGTTGAGAAGTGGGCGCGAGAAGCGTTTCTAACCCTGCCTCGCGTGCGGGTTTTCTTCATCGACGGCCTGCGGACTCCGACGAGTTCAGTGGGCCATGCAGGAGTCAACGAAGTCAGATTACGACACGGCCGCATTGTTCGGGAAGGGCTGCGGACCACACTCACCGAGTTGCGACAGCGGAAGGTGGCGCGGACTGCTCGTCAGCGTTGGGATTCCATCTGCGGGCTCCCGGCATTCTTCATCGTGGGCCGCGATCGCGGGAAACTTAGTTACTTCTGGCGGCACGCGTACAGGCTCGCACGCTGCGGCCGATATCAGGGAAGCGTTTTGAATGCGGACTCCGGCTGCCCGATCTACTTGGGCGAAGACGGAGAGCGGGTTCTGTCGGCGGATTTCAAGAAAGCGAAGTTGAGCGAAATTCTGGGCAGTCAGAATGGTGAGAATTCCGCCAAATCGCGGCGGGAGTTATACAGCGCTTTGTGGCAGGCGGACGGGACGAAAACCCGGCGCTTCGCTCCGGTGGATTTCATAGGGCGCTACATGCCCGATTTCTTTGACTACGCAATCGCTGATGAGGTGCACGAACTGAAAGGAGACACCGCCCAGGGAAATGCGCTCGGCACGTTGGCTGGATGTGCGCAACGCACGGTGGTCCTCACAGGCACGCTTCTCGGCGGCTACGCCGATGAGGTATTCAACATCCTGTTCCGTCTCGAACCTGCCAAGATGGTCAAAGAAGGGTTTGAGCATGGCGAAGCGGGAGTGCGAGCCTTCACGGAAACCTACGGGCTGCTCGAAAAGATCACGGTCATTGAGCCGGCGGATAATGCCTGCTCAGATGGGCGCATAACAAAACGCATCCGTCGTCGCCCTGGCGCATCCCCGCTTCTCTTTGGCCGTTTCCTGATGAGCCTGGGAGCGTTCATTTCACTAGAAGATATTTCAGAAGCGCTGCCACCCTATCGCGAGGAAGTCGTCAGCGTGGAGATGGATGCACCGCTACGCGACGCATACAAGAAGCTCGAAGAAGACATCAAGAAGGCACTGCAGGAGCATCGGAGAAATCCGTCAGTGATGAGTGTGGCGTTGAATGCTTTGCTCCTCTATCCCGACCGTCCGTTTGGCCTTGGGGACCTGTATGGATATGAGTACGACCCTGAGACTCAGAAGCGCGAGCGATTCCTCATCGCCGAGACTCAGAACTTGAACGAAGGTCACGTGTACGCGAAGGAGCGCCGCTTAGTGGAAGAAGTGAAAGCAGAACTGGCGCGTGGGCGTCGCTGCCAGATTTATGCCGTGTACACGCAGAAGCGCGACGTCACACGCAGGCTTGAGCGGATCCTCATGAATGAGGGAATCCGCGTCGCGCTGCTCACGACGGATGTGCCGCCAGAGTCGCGGGAGGCTTGGTATGAACGGCAAATCCGCGCAGGAGTGCAAGCGGTCATCTGCCACCCGAAACTCGTTCAGACCGGGCTTGACCTAATCGACTTTCCCACAATCCTGTTCTACGAGACTGGTTACTCGATTTACGTCCTCCGGCAAGCAAGCCGGAGAAGCTGGAGAATCGGGCAGCGTCTTCCGGTGAAAGTGAAGTTCCTGCACTACGCGGAGACGATGCAGGAGAGCTGTCTTCGTTTGATGGGCAAGAAGCTGCTGGTCTCTCTGGCCATGGAAGGCAAGTTCTCTTCCGAAGGGCTGCAATCCATCAACGACGAAGATGACATCCTGATGGCCATGGCCCGCGAACTCGTGACAGAAAAAGGTATCGGTGAAAGCGCCGATGCCGTGTGGGCCACGGTTCAGAAAAAGCAAGACGACATAGTTGGCACACGAATGACTGAGGAAACAGAAATCTCTGCCGAGCAAACCGCCTCTGACATTCCATTGATTGAGCCTACCGTGACTCAAGTCGACCAGTGGTCGGCACTCAGATCGGCAATGGACTCATCCCGCCGGAAGAGTCCCCGGCGATCGACCTCGACGCCAGACGCGCAGCTCGCGTTGTTCTGACTCGAATGTAATTGCCGCAAGAGCTGCAAGACAGAAGTCCTACTGAAGCAGAGACCGCTCACACCATAAAGGAGAGACGTGATGGGGATTCTCGGATTAACACACGATGAAAATGGCACCGCCCTCGAGAAACTCCCGGTGACAATGAAAGTCGCCATCGGGGAGGGCCCGGAGCCTGGCAGCGAAAACGGGCATCCGCGCAGGCTGGATCATTTCGTTTTCAAACGGAAAACACTTCGCGGGCAAGACATAGTTTGGGTGCCAGCCACAGAGATCGCTCAAGTACATGGAGAGAAACCAACCGAATTGGGAATCATCTTCCTCAACGACGATCCACGCGAAGTCTTTCGAACGGAATACGCTCTGTGGACGCCGGGAGGATGCAAATGCCGCGGCGAACTTGTGCAGCTTGCGAATGGTGGCGGGCCCCGGTTCGAAATGCAAGCGACTCGGAGAACGCCAAAGCACCCTGAGGGGGAGCCTTGGCCTGGCAACTACAGGTATGTCGATGGACCAAATAAGGGCCAGCCGGTTGAGCCCTGCGGTGACGGCTGCCCCGATTTGGAGGGAGGAGATTGCCGGCCATCGGGAGATCTCTACTTCATTCTGGAGAAATTCCCAATGTTCGGCGCAATCTGCCGGCTTCACACCAGTAGCTATCGATCAGTTCGCAACCTTTCCAACGGCTTGATGCAGATTCGTCGGCTGAACGGAGGCCGCTTAACGGGCATCAAAGCCACTTTGAAAGCCACCCCGGAGAGAATCTCTTACTCCGATCGGGACGGAACGAGGCATACCTCGGTGGCCTACATCCTCAGCCTTGAAATCGGAGCGGCGAACCTGAGGGCCTTAGTCGCGAATATGACCGAGCCTGTCAGGCTTTTGGGCGAGGGGCGCGCGGCGCTCGATCTGTCACGCGGAGTTCAGTACGTCGTGCGTGAGACAGACGCGGAGCGCGCCGAGGAGATCGCAGGGGAATTCTATCCGAACGGCGAAGCTGCCGCCGAGGAGCCAGTCATCAGACAAAGTGAAAGAGACGAGCAGCTTGCGAGGATATGCGAGTTGGCGCGTCGGCTCGGGTTCAATGACGCCAAGACGAAGATGCTGATCGGGCAATCAGCGGGGGACCTTGCTGGGCTTGAGCGAAAGCTCTTGAATGAAGTAGACGACCAACCGGGAAGGAAGTCGACGGGAAATGGCGCCAATGGCCACCGGAGACAGCCGAAAAAGGAAACAAGCCAAACGAGCAGAACCGCGACCTCAAAACCATGTCATGGAGTCCCGCCAGATGGATCAGCGCCGCTTGCCAGGGGGTTCCTCTTCTGATTCTCTGACTCGCAAAGACTTTCTCTCCAGTGTCTGTTTGCTCACAATCAATGAGTTGTATTTTGATGCGGGCGGGTCGCGACCTAGGATGGGTTCGGCGTCTGCTTTTGTGTCTTGTCTTGATTCGCACAGCGATTAGCGCAAATGGATGCCAGTCTCTCTCAACCACAATCGTCCGAACGTAGCACTCCTGGCTGACAAAATATGTGCATTTCGACTAGATGCCTGGAGGGCGGCAGTAGGGTTTCGGTCTGCTGCCCGAAACGAAGAGTAAGAGCCTGCCTTGGGCGCACCGAACTCGACTCCAACAGCTCCTTCTTCTACTCTTAACTACCAGCGCTTCCAATAAATCGGGGAACCTGCTTTCGCTCAAAAGCTAACCCCAATGAACTGAAAACATTCGATTCGTGCACACTTCGTGTACAGTCGCGTCCCAATAGAAATCCAGGAAGTGAACCCCTCCTTGAGACAGAGGTGTGCATCACACCCCTGGTTCGAGGGGGTCTTTGCCATCGATCGACCATTCATCATCCACTTAAGAACGTTATAACCGCCGCCGCGGAGCCTCTCTGGGGTTCTATCGGCGACGTTCTTTCGAACTTCTCAGGTGAACAATAGCCTAGCGCCGAATGTAACCGAGACTCGTTGTAGTACCGTTCGATGAATTCCTCCACTCGCCCTTGCAAGTCTTCGTCAGAAAAATCGAATAGTTCCCGGCTTGCCATCATCTGGAAGCAGTTCGGGGGTTGACAACTCGGGCGCATGGGGTTTATGCTCTGAGTTAGTTAAATGACTAACTCCTACGAGTCAGAGAATATGCGAACGGCGCAACCGGACAAGCGAACGAGGCTGATTGAGACTGCGACGAAGCTGGCGTATGGACGCGGTTTCCGAGAGACCAGTCTGGCGGACATCGCGGAGGCGGCTCGTGTGCCGGTAGGCAATGTCTACTACTACTTCAAAACCAAGGAAGAACTCGCCGAAGCCGTGGTGGAGCGGCGCCTGGAGGAGTTTCGCGCAGCCCGGGCGGATTGGGACCGCTTGAGTTCTCCGAAGGAGCGGCTGTTGGCTTTCGTGGAGAGCGTTCACCGCAACCGGGAGCAACTGGCGCACGGAGGATGCCCTCTTGGCGGGCTGTGCACGGAGATGCACAAGGAGGGCGGCGCTCTCGCGAAGAAATCCGCGGCGCTCTTCACTGAGCCCATGCGTTGGCTTGAGGAGCAGTTCCGGGCCGTTGGCCATGAAAAGGATTCACGAGAACTCGCGGTCCATCTCTTCTCCGCCTTTCAGGGTATGGCGGCTGTTGCGCTCGGCACCAACGACCGCGAGGTGGTGGTGATGGAGACAAAGAGGCTTAAAGCCTGGATCGGGACCTTGTGACACGCAATCACGATGCGTTGACTCGCGTTTGGGCGGCGGAACTCGATCCCAGGGGCGTTGCGGTAAACGCGGTGGCCCCCGGCCTGGTGGATACAGCGATGCTAGGGCAGCCACCGCCCGGAAGGGCGAGGAGGCGGCGGTGAAGGGAATGGTTGCGCGCACGCCGCTGGGTTACTGGGCAAGTGATCGCCACTACTGGCGGATTGGCCCCCTAAATTGAAAGTGAATAAATAACTCCTGAGATCAGAAACGAGAATGGAGTTTTTATGAAAATTATTTTGATTGGCGCAAACGGAAAAATCGGCGAACTGGTTCAAAAGGCATTGGCGGGTGCTGGCCATGAGATAGTCAAGGGCGGGCACAAATCAGGCGATTTTCAAGTCGAGATCGAGAACCGCGAAAGTGTCAGGAAGCTTTATCAAGCCGTCGGCTCGTTTGATGCCGTGGCCATTGCAGCAGGCCAAGTCGCATTTGCTCCGTTTTCTGAACTCACCGCTGAAAAGTGGCAGTTTTCGTTGGGAAGCAAACTCATGGGTCAGATCAATCTGGTTCAGGAGGCGATCCCGTTCATCAAAGAAAAAGGATCCTTCACTTTGGTTTCGGGCATTCTCAATGACGACCCGATCATCGCCGGCGTCGCGGCTTCAACCGTCTCGGGCGCGTTGGAAGCCTTTGTTCGGGCTGCTGCAATTGAGCTTCCTAAGGGACTGCGTATCAATGCGGTGAGTCCCACGATGCTAAAAGAATCCGAATCTCAATTTGCCCAGTTCTTTACCGGCATGATTCCGGTCGAAGGATGGAAAGTTGGACAAGCCTACAAACGCGCGATCTTGGGCGCGCAAACCGGCCGCGTTTACAAAGTTGATTGAGCTTACTCAGCGTTTATTCGAAGACCGCCTATCAACCTTCTGAGCCGTCTCGTCGACGTGGAGTGCGGCATGTAAATGGTTACATAACTTAGGAGATCTTTAATTATGAAACTTACGAGCAATACGATTTTGATCACCGGCGGTGGCAGCGGCATCGGTTACGAACTCACCAAACAACTCACTGCGCTTGGTAACACGATTCTTATCACGGGCCGCGATCAAGCTAAGATGGACCGTGCGAAAGCGGCCTTTCCCACAATTCACACCTTTCGAAGCGACGTTTCCGATCCGAAAGCGATCGCCTCTCTTTATGAAGAGGTCACCAAACAATTTCCTGAGCTCAATATTGTGATCAACAACGCCGGCATCATGCGTGAGATCAATATTCACGACAAAGCTGGAAGCCTCGAAGACATCACCCGAGAGATTGAAATCAATTTGAGCGGGCCGATTCGCATGGTGAAACAATTCTTGCCGCATTTGAAAACAAAATCAGAGGCGGCAATCATGAACGTTTCATCGGGATTGGCATTTGTTCCATTGCCCATCTCACCGGTTTATTGCGCCACCAAGGCCGGCCTGCATTCGTTCACCGAGTCTCTTCGTGTGCAACTGCAAAACACCAAAGTGAAGGTATTTGACCTGGCACCGCCGGCGACACAAACCGAACTCTTGGGTGGTGACTTTGATGTTGAAGACATGAAAGGCGCTTCTATCATGAAGGTGGAAGACATGGTCAAAGTCGCCGTCAACGGAATGCAAACCGATCGATTTGAAATTCGTCCAGGTCAGGCGAATCAGCTCAAAATGATGAGTCGCTTGGCGCCTGGATTTATTTTGAAGCAAATGAGCCGATCGGTCGATCGTATGCTCACAACACAGAATTGAGGATACAACATGAAACAAAGTGTAGGACAAATCGATAAAACACAATTTGGACCCTGGGCTTTCGTGACGGGTGCCTCCTCCGGCATCGGCGTGGAATTTGCCCGTCAGCTCGCGGCCAACGGAATTAACTTGGTGCTAGTGGCACGACGACTCACACTTTTGAATGAGCTTGGCACTAAGCTTACCAAGGAATACGGCATACGGAACAAGTCCATTGCCTTGGATCTATCGCAAGAAAGCTTCATCGACCGCGTTGATGAGGAAACCAAGGACCTGGACATTGGACTCTTAGTGTCCAATGCGGGAGCCGGACATCCAGGAAGATTCCTGGATCAGAACATAGACGATCTTCGTTCAATCTTCCGGCTGAACGCTCTGTCCCCGCTCGCCCTCACTCATTATTTCGGAAATCGTATCGTGAAACGCGGTCGAGGGGGAGTCTTGCTGGTGGGGGCAATGGGTGCGGTAGACGGAATGCCATTTATGGCGAATGCAGGTGCCTCAAAATCCTACGTGCATAGCTTGGGGCGTGGCCTGCATTCGGAGTTCTTGGATCAGGGCATTCACCTAACCGTTCTTGCGCCTGGCCTAATAGACACTCCTGTTTTGGAGAAGCTTGGAGTAAAAAGAGAGACCCTTCCTGTGAAACCGCTACCCGTTGACCAGTTTGTCCGCGAAGGTCTCCAGGCGTTGAGCGCGAATAAAATGGAAGCAATTCCTGGCAGATTGTTCCGAATTATGAACTGGCTTATTCCGACGCGGGTGTCGAGGCGAATGACCGGCGAGAGGCTCAAAGCCGCCAGCGGAGCCAAATAGATTTAGCAATATGGACTTTGGATCAAGACTAAATCGTTTTGGAAAGCAGCGAAGCTGTTGAGTAAAGCGCTCGCGAGCAAGTCCGCGTTTGCAAGCTCTCGCGGGGAGGCCTGATATCCCGGCCACGGTCGTGCGAGCATGAACTCCTAATCGCATCTTTAATAGTCTCTAAATATTGAGACAACAAAAATTAAGACATGAAAGACTCAAATACTATGAACACTCAATCAACAAATCCCACCATGGATTACGTGGTGAAGAAACACAGCATCTCTTCAGAGTTAGCGCAGAAAATGGTTGATGAAGCGGTGGCGAAAGCGAGAGAACTTGGCGTTGCCGAGAACGTGGCGATTCTCGATGACGGGGGCAATCTCAAAGCCTTTAGCCGGATGGATGGGGCCTCGATGCCTACCATCGAGATTGCTGGGACCGAGCTTGAAAAGAGGGCCAATTTCGATCGTGGAGAGGGAGCCAGTGGGGGCTGGCGAGATGGTCGCGGCTTAGCGGGCGCATAGCATCACCCCGCT
>Ga0307374_10005660_pt1 | contig 20110 bp, 18 predicted proteins | sample OX3MG_FD_202532 | JGI IMG/M metagenome (GOLD analysis project Ga0307374, IMG submission 202532) | Soil microbial communities from Risofladan, Vaasa, Finland - OX-3 | ecosystem: Environmental > Terrestrial > Soil > Coastal area > Acid sulfate soil | place: Finland: Risofladan, Vaasa | collected...
GCGTTCTCGGGGAAGAAGCTCCTGAACTCGCCGTAGAGCTGCGCCGCCAGCGTCTTGTTGGGCGCGAGGATGATCGCCGGGCGCTGGGTCGCGGCGATGACATGAGCCATGGTGAAGGTCTTGCCCGAGCCGGTGACGCCCAACAGCACCTGCTCGCGCTCGCCGCTGGCGATGCCGGCGACGAGCTCGGTGATCGCCTGCGGCTGGTCACCGGCGGGCTGGAACTCGGAGTGGATCGCGAACCGCTTGGCGACATCGTCGAGCGGCCGGGCGGCGGTCACGAGCGGCATCGCGATAGAATAAGACGTGCGCGGCGGCGGCGCCAGAATCGGCTGCGGCGGGTGCTAGCCGGCATGAGGAGGCAGCCGGCAGGGAAAACGGCCGCGGCTATTGACAAATGACAATTGTCGATTTACATCACGGCGTGCGTGATCCGGAACTTCAAACATCGCGGCTTGCGCCGGCTTTACGAGGACGATGATCGGCGCGGGCTCTATGCCGAGCACGTCGAGAAAATCCGGGTCGTGTTGGCGCGGCTCGATCGTGCATCGAAGCCAGACGACATGGCGCTGCCGGGATTGCGTCTGCATCCGCTCAAGGGCGCGCCGGCCGGGTTTTGGAGCGTCACGATCCGGGCGAATTGGCGGATCGTTTTCCGCTTCGAGGGCCGGAACGTCGCCGATGTCGATTCGGTCGATTATCACTAGCGAAATAGGAACAACCCATGCCGATGAAAAATCCACCGCACCCGGGCCGGTCCATCCGGCTCGATTGTCTGGAGCCGCTCGGCCTGTCCGTGACGGAAGCCGCCAAGGCGCTCGGCGTCACCCGTCAGGCACTCAACAACGTCGTCAATGGCAAGAGCGGCATTTCGCCGGAGATGGCCATCCGCCTCTCGAAGGCCTTCGGCAGCTCGCCGGAAACGTGGCTCGGCATGCAACTCGATTACGACCTGGCCCAAGCCCGCCGACATGAGGCCGATATCCATGTCGGGCGAATCCGCCATGCTCGACCGACGCACCCGCAATCCGCCTGATCCGCCGTCGAGCGCGAATGGCGCCAAGCTGCGCGCTGCCAGGGTTAGCCGCGCGCGGCGCCGGCGCCGGAATCGGCTGCGGCGGGTGTCGTGCGGGCCGCACTTTTGGGATCAGTGGCCTGACTTACTGGGATTTTGGCGCCGGCCCGTCGGTTTCCGGCCGGGGCGGTCAGTCGCGCCGGCGCACCCATCGGAGCATCGCCCAGAACAGGCAACCGATGGCCCCTCTCTCGGCGCCCGAGCGCGACCCCGATCTACCGGGAGCCGCCGCTGCCCATCGCCGGCGATGCCGACCGCGACGACCATCGCGCCGGCAATGACGACTACACCCAGGCCGGAAACCTGTTCCGGCTGATGACGCCAGAGCAGCAGCGCCGCCTGATCGCGGCCATCGTCGGCGCGATGCAGAGCGTGCCGCGCGCGATCCAGCGCCGCCAGGTCCGCCACTTCGCCAAATGCGATCCCGCCTATGGCGCCGGCGTGGCCGCGGGGCTGGGCCTCGCGCCGAGCGAGATCGCCGCGGAATAGGCGGGCATGCGCCGCAACATGATTCATGACGAACGACGCGTTCGCGTCGCATACTGGGCCTTCTTTTGTTCCGGCCAAGAGGGAGACCGATCATGCCGAACTACACCACGCAGAACGATCTCAGCGCGAATGCCAAGGCGGTGTCGATCGCGCTTTTGAACGCGCGGCTTGCCGATGCGATCGATCTGGCGCTGCTCACCAAGCAGGCGCACTGGAACATCAAGGGGCCGCAATTCATCGCGCTGCACGAGATGATCGACGGCTTCCGCACCGAGATCGACGGCCATGTCGACACCATGGCCGAGCGTGTGGTCCAGCTCGGCGGGACCGCGCTCGGCACCACCCAGGCGGTCGCCAAGGGGACGACGCTCGCGCCCTATCCGACCGACATTCACCAGTCGAGCGCGCATCTCGCCGCGCTGATCGAGCGCTATGCCAAGGTTGCGAAGGCCGTCCGCGCCGGGATCGACGAGACCGGCACTGCCGGTGACATGGACACGGCCGATCTCCTGACCGGGTTCTCGCGCGCGCTCGACAAGTCGCTGTGGTTCCTCGAGGCCCATGTCCAGGAGCCGCGCTGACACCACGCCTCTTTTGTCATCGCGCGCGGCGAAGCGATCTTCCCGAAGGTCGCTTCGCCGCCGCGCGCGGCGTGATGACAGGGGTTGGCGGAGCGCGGGTCGATCTTGCGCCTGAACCCCCGGCGCACTAATTTACGCGGCCGTTTTCGGGGACCGCCATGGCCTTCATCGCCGACCGCCTGCAGCGCATCAAGCCCTCCGCCACTATCTTCATCGCCAACAAGGCGATGGCCATGAAGGCGGAAGGCCGCAATGTCATCGGCCTGGCCCAGGGCGAGCCCGATTTCGACACACCGCAGAACATCAAGGACGCGGCCAAGCGCGCGATCGATCGCGGCGAGACGAAATACACCCAGGTCGACGGCACGCCGGCCTTGAAGGCCGCGATCTGCGCTAAGTTCAAACGCGAGAACGGCCTCGACTACACGCCGCAGCAGATCAGCGTCGGCACCGGCGGCAAGCAGGTGCTGTTCAACGCGCTGATGGCGACGGTCAATCCCGGCGACGAGGTGATCGTGCTGGCGCCCTATTGGGTGTCATATCCCGACATCGTGCTGCTGTGCGACGGCACGCCCGTCGCCGTGCCCTGTTCGCAGAATCACGGCTTCAAGCTCAGGCCCGAGGATCTCGAGGCGGCGATCACGCGCAAGACCAAGTGGCTCCTCCTCAACTCGCCGTCGAACCCGACCGGCGCGGCCTACACCGCGGACGAACTCAAGGCGGTGGCGGCGGTGCTGATGCGCCATCCCGATGTGTTCGTGCTCGCCGACGACATCTACGAGCATCTCGTCTATGACGATTTCGTCTTCACCAGCCTCGCTCAGGTCGAGCCCAAGCTCTATGGCCGCACGCTCACCCTGAACGGCGTCTCCAAGGCCTATTGCATGACCGGCTGGCGCATCGGCTATGGCGGCGGGCCGACCGAGCTGATCAAGGCGATGGCGGCGCTGCAATCGCAATCGACCACCAATCCCAGCTCGATCAGTCAGGCCGCCGCGGTCGAGGCGCTCAATGGCCCACAGGATTTTATTCCGCGCAATGCCGCCGTGTTCAAGCAGCGCCGCGACCTCGTGGTGGCGATGCTGAACCGCTGCGAGGGGCTCTTTTGCCCGACGCCCGAGGGCGCGTTCTACGTCTATCCCTCCTGCGCCGGCGTGCTCGGCAAGCGCACGCCCGAGGGCAAGACGATCGAGACCGACATCGATTTCTGCACCTACCTGCTCGATGCGGTCGGGATCGCGGTGGTGCCGGGCACGGCCTTCGGGCTCGCCCCGCATTTTCGCATCTCCTACGCCACCTCGACCGAGGAGTTGACCGAGGCTTGCAACCGCATCGCCCGCGCGTGCGAAGCACTGGCGTAGGCGCGGGCGCGCCTCAAATTCGCGGGTCGGGACAGGGCAGGCCGAACAGGACGGCGCCGTAGAGCGAACCCTGGATGTCCCAGGAGATGCCGAAATGATGCGCGATCGCGCGCAGGTCGCGCCAGCCGCGCTGCACCGGGTGGTCGCTCATCAGGCCCTGCGCGCCGAGGATCGGGAATAGGCGCTCGACGGCACGGACCAGGGAAAGCCCGGCATAGCCCACGTCGCGGCGCCAGCGCACGCGCTCGATGAGCGGGAAATCCCCGCCGGCGCGGGCGCGGGCGACGATCTCGTCGCGGGTGCGGAAGACGAGCGCCGATGCGGCTTCGATCTCGGCGAGGCTTTCGGCGACGCGGAGCTGGATGCTCTGGTGCTCGGAAACCGGCACGCCGCGCCGCGTGCGCTGCGCCTGAAGTCCCGCAACGACGGTCTCGGCGATGCCGCGGGCGATGCCGAGCGCATTGCCGATGAGATTGTAGGTGAAGGGCGCGAGCGCCGGCATGCGATAGAGGTAATGGTCGTTGACGGCGCTGCCCGGGGTGGGTCCGCCCTTCACCGCCGCGACGTCGAGGAGGCGGTGGTCGGGCACCAGCACGTTGTCGACGACGATGTCGTTGCTGCCCGAGCCGGCAAGCCCGACCGCGTGCCAGACATCCTCGATCCGGCATTCGGCGAGCGGCAGCAGCGCGAAATAGGCATCGCCCGCGCCCTCGTTCCGCGACGGCCTCGGCAGGAGGGCGATCGCCCAGGCGCAATGGTCGACGCCGCTCGAGAACTTCCAGCGGCCCGAGACGCGCCACCCGCCGGCGACGCGCTCGGCGCGCGGCGCGACCGGGAAGAACGAGCTGGCGATCGCCGCATCGGGGTTGTGGCCCCAAACATCTTCCTGCGCCGCCCGGGGAAACATGCCGGCGAGCCAGCCGTGACAGCAGATCACGGTCGCAACCCACGCGCTCGACCCGCAGCCGCGGCCCAACTCGACGCCCAGCTCGGTCTGGGTCCCGAAGTCCAGCTCGTAGCCGCCGAAAGCCCGCGGCTGAAGGATCTTGTAGAACCCCGCTTCCTGGAACGCCCGGTTGGTGTCGTCGGGAAGCCGGCGCAGCGCCTCCGTCGCCGCCGCGCGCTCGCGCAGCATCGGCACCAGCGCGCGGGCGCGGGCCAGGATCTCGGCCTCGGTCGGGCGCGGCGTGGCGGCTGGGGCCATCTCATGCTCCCTCGCGGTGATCGCGGCGTGCAGCTTAAAGGTGCCCGCCGCGCCCGTCGATGGCGCGCGCGGTGCGGCCGGGCAATCGCATATGGCACCGCACCGGCATCCTGCGCCCTTCGACTGCTCCGCTTCGCCCGGCTGCCGCGGGGCCACTGCCGCGGGGCCGCTGCTTGACCGACCCGCGCGGCGATGCTCTAGTCGAATGCGAGTTCCGGGAGGATTCCATGGCAAGAAGCGCAGCGCGGTTCGTCGGCATCGACAGCGTCGTCTTCGGTGCGCCCGATCTTGCGGTCCCGCGCCGGCTCTTTGCCGATTGGGGCCTGAAAAAGGTCCAGGACTCCAAGTCCGGGCTCGCCTTCGCGACCGAGATCGGCAGCCGCGTGGTGATCCGCCCGGACGGCGCCAAGGACTTGGCGCCGAAGCTGTCCGGCGGCTCGGAGTTCCGCGAGGTGGTCTGGGGCGTGACGAACGCCAAGGAGCTCGACGCGCTCGAGGCCGAGCTCGCGCGCGACCGCAGCGTCACGGCCGATGCCGACGGCACGCTCCACACCGTCGACGATTGCGGCGTCAATATCGGCCTGCGCGTGTGGCGTCACGGCAAGGAGCCGGCGCGTGCGACGCTGCCGCTCAACGTGCCGGGCGCACGCGGCCGCGTTGACAAACCGAGCCCGATGTACGAGCGGGCGCGTCCCTTCCGCATGGGCCATATCGTCTTCGCCGTGCCCGACGTGCGCGCGGGCGAGGCGTTTTATGTCAAGCGGCTGGGGTTCTGGCTCTCCGACCGTTATGTCGGCGGGGCGGCGGTGTTCCTGCGCTATGCCGCACGCGCCGACCATCACAATTTGTTCCTGCTGAAGCGGCCGGGCGGCAAGACCGATCTCCATCACGTCGCCTTCGAGGTGCACGACATCCACGAGGTGTTCGGCGGCGGCATGCATTTTTCGGGCGCCGGATGGGATACCGCCGTCGGCCCCGGACGGCATCCGATCTCGTCGGCCTATTTCTGGTATTTCAAAAACCCGCTCGGCGGCACGATCGAGTATTTCTCCAATCCCGACTTCGTCACCGAGTCGTGGAAGCCCTCGAATTTCCGCACCAACCGCTTCTCCGAATGGCATCTCATGGAAGGCCTGCCGCGGCCCGAGCAATCGTCGGACCGGCCATCGCTCCAGGCCGTGCGGGCGATGAACTGAAGGAGGAATGGCGATGCGGCTTGTCTCCTACCACACCCGCGATGATGCTGGCGTCGGCGTCATGGTCGATGACTGGCGGTTCGTTGCGCTGAACCGTGCCGCGCCCGAGCTGCCGTCGAGCCTCAAGGCGATCATCGAGTCGGGCGCGCTGCCGGCCGCCGCTGCGGCCGCGGAAGGGCGCGAGCCCGATTACCGCTTCGACCAGGTGACGCTCGATCCGGTCATCCCCGATCCGCACGCGATCTGGGCGCTCGCGCTCAATTTCAAGGCGCATATCGAGGAGACCGGCCTCACCACCTCGAAGGACCATCCGCAGATCTTCATGCGCATGCCGTGCAGCCAGGTCGGCCACTTGCAGCCGCTGTGGTGCCCCGATCCGCGCATCGCCGAGACCTACGACTACGAGGGCGAGCTTGCCGTCGTCATCGGCACGCCGGGCCGCCACATCGCGGTCGCCCATGCGCTCCGGCACGTGGCGGGCTATGCCTGCTACAACGAGGGCTCGGTGCGCGAATTCCAGGGCCACAACCGGCAATTCGGCCTGGGCAAGAATTTCGAGCGCTCGGGCAGCTTCGGCCCGTGGCTGATGACCGCCGACGCGTTCGGGCCGCCGTCGCGCCACAGCGTCATCACCCGCCTCAACGGCGTCGAGAAGCAGAAATCGCCGCTCGACGACATGCTGTTCTCGGTCGAGCAGGTGATCCACTATCTTTCGACCGGCTATCTCCTGCGTGCGGGCGACGTGATCGTGATGGGAACGCCGGGTGCGCTCAAGCCGCCGCCGGGCCATCACGCCACCGCCTATGACTCGAAGCGCATCCCCGGGCGCACCCGGATGAAGCCGGGCGATCTGTGCGAGGTCGAGATCACCGGCCTCGGCGTCCTCGGCAACCCGATCGTCGCCGATCCGACGCCGTTCGAATGAGGCGTTGGCTCAGCGCCGCGCCAAGTGCTCCAACGCGATCTGGCGCAGCCTGAATTTCTGCACCTTGCCGGTCGCGGTGCGCGCGAGCGGCTCGAAGATGACGTGGCGCGGGCATTTGAAATGCGCGAGCCGCTCGCGGCAGAAGGCGACGATGGCGTCGGCATCGATGCCGGCGGCGCCGGGCTTCAACTCGACGATCGCGCACGGCACCTCGCCCCAGCGCTCGTCCGATATGGCCACAACCGCCGCCTCCTTCACCGCCGGGTGGTCGCACAGCACGTTCTCGACCTCGATCGAGGAGATGTTCTCGCCGCCCGAGATGATGATGTCCTTGGAGCGGTCCTTGATCTCGACATAGCCGTCGGGATGGACCACGGCCAGATCGCCGCTGTGATACCACCCGCCGGCGAAGGCATCCTCGGTCGCCTTCTTGTTCTTGAGATAGCCCTTCATCGCCATGTTGCCGCGCATCAGCACTTCGCCCATGGTCTTGCCGTCATGGGCGACCTCGGCGAAGGTCGCGGGGTCGGCGACGATCTGCTCCTCCTGGACGATGCAGCGCACGCCCTGGCGCAGCATGCGGCCGATCTTGTCCTCCTCGGGCAGGAGGTCCCATTCGTCCTGCCATTGGCACAGCGTCGTCACGCCGTGCATCTCGGTCATGCCGTAGACGTGGAGCGGCTCGAAGCCGATCGCGCGGATCTGGCGCAGGATCGCCGCCGGTGGCGCCGCGCCGGCGGTCATGAGGCGAACCGGCCGCTGCGCAGTCCAGCCCTTGGGCCTTCCCTCGATGAGAATGCCGAGCACAGTCGGCGCGGCGCAGAAATGGCTGACGCCGAGCCGGTCGATCGCGTCATAGACCAGATCCGCGGCCACCCGTCGCAGGCACACATGGGTGCCGCCCAGCGCCGCCACGGCCCACGAGAAGCACCAGCCGTTGCAATGAAACAGCGGCAGTGTCCACAGATAGACCGGATGGTCGGTCATGCCGAAGCTCAGAATCTGGCTCAACGAATTGAGATAGGCGCCGCGGTGGTGATAGACCGCGCCTTTGGGATTGCCGGTCGTGCCGGAGGTGTAGTTGAGCGCGATCGCGTCCCATTCGCTCTTGGGCCAGCGGATCGGCGCGCCCGGATCGCCCGCGGCGATAAACGCTTCGTACTCGATCGTGCCGGCGCTGCCGCCGTCGCCGGCCTCGGGATCGTCGATGTCGATGACGAGCGGCTTGCGGCCGAGCCGCGAGAGCGCCTCGCGCGCGACCGGCGCGAATTGCCGGTCGACCAAGAAGACGCGCGCGTCGCCGTGCTCGAGGATGAAGGCGACCCCGGCGGCGTCGAGGCGGATGTTGATGTTGTTGAGCACCGCGCCCGCCATTGGCACGCCGAAATGTGCCTCGAGCATCGCCGGGGTGTTGGGCGCGAGCACCGCCACCGTGTCGCCCGGCTCGACGCCGGCCGCCATCAGCGCGCCGGCCAGACGGCGGCAGCGCTCGGCATGCTCGCGCCAGGTGAAGCGCCGGTTGCCGTGGATCACCGCCACCCGGTCGGGAAACACGTCCGCCGAGCGCAGCAGAAAGGTGAGCGGCGTGAGCGGCTGATAATTGGCCGCGCAGGGTTCGAGATCGAGATCGTATTTTCCTGCCACGTGCGTCCTCCCGTCACAGCGCGATGGCGAGCCGCGTCGCTTCTTCGATGGCGCGGAGCGCGTCGAGCTCCACGGCCTCGCGTGCGCCGCCGATGAGATGCACCGCCGCCCCCTGGCGCCGCAGCGCCTCGTAAACGCCGCGCTCCGGCTCTTGTCCGGCGCAGATCACCACCGTATCGGCGGCGATGACGCGGCGTTCGCCCGCCACCGCGACATGCAGCCCATCGTCGTCGATCGCATCATAAGCGGCGCCCTGGACCATCGCCACTCCGGCGCGGCGGAGCTTCGCCTTCAGGATCCAACCGGTCGACTTGCCGAGACTGCCGCCGGGCCGCTCGTCGCGGCGCTGCAGCAGGGTGATCGCGCGCGTCGGCGTGGCGGGCGGCGCCGGCGCGGCGATGCCGCCCGGCGCGGCGAGCGTCGCGTCGATGCCCCAGGACGCGACGAAACAAGCGGGATCGAGTGGCTCCGCGGGATTGCCCACCAGGAACGCGGCGGTGTCGAAGCCGATCCCGCCGGCGCCGATGATGGCGACGCGGCGGCCGACCGGGCGCCGGCGCGCCAGCACGTCGACATACGAGAGCACGCGCGGATGGTCGATGCCGGGAATCTCGAGCCGGCGCGGCCGCACGCCGGTCGCCACGACGATCTTCTCGAACCCCGCCGCCAGCAGCGCTTCCGCGTCGGCTGGCGTGCCGAGCCGCAGCTCGACGCCGGTCGCGGCGAGCCGATGGCGGAAATAGCGCAGGGTTTCGTCGAACTCGCTCTTGCCTGGCACCACGCGCGCCATGAGGAGCTGACCGCCGATCTCGGGCGCCGCCTCGAACAAGGTGACGCGATGGCCGCGCGCGGCGGCTTCGACGGCGCAGGCAAGCCCGGCGGGACCGGCGCCGACCACCGCGATGCGCTTGGGCCGGGCGGCGGGAACGGTCGGAAACTCGAGCTCGCGGCCCGCGCGCGGATTGACGAGGCAGGTGGCGGCGCGCTCGGTGAAGATGCGGTCGAGACAGGCCTGGTTGCAGGCGATGCAGGTATTGATCGCCGCGCCGAGGCCGAGCCGCGCCTTGCGGGCGAATTCGGGATCGGCGAGAAGCGGCCGCGCCATCGACACGAGATCGGCGACGCCGTCGGCGATCAGCCCCTCGGCCACATCGGGCGTGTTGATGCGGTTCGAGGCGATCACCGGCAGCGCCGTCGCATGCTTCACGTTCGCGATGGCGAAGCGCCAGGCGGCCCGCGGCACTGCGGCGGCGATGGTCGGGATCGAGGCCTCGTGCCAGCCGATGCCGGTGTTGAGCATGTCGGCACCAGCCGCGGCGACGCGCTGGGCCAGCAGCCCCACCTCCGCGCCGCTCATGCCGTCGGCGACGAGATCGATCGCCGAGATGCGGTAGATGACGAGGAAATCGCGCCCGACGCGGTGGCGCACCGCTTCGGTGATCTCGACCGGAAGACGGACGCGCGCGGCGAACGATCCGCCGTAATCGTCGTCGCGCCGGTTGGTGCGCGGGGCGGTGAATTCGTTGATGAGATAGCCTTCGGAGCCCATGATCTCGACGCCGTCATAGCCCGCCTCGCGCGCGAGGAGCGCGGTGCGCGCATAGTCCTCGATGGTGCGGGCGATGTCGGCGGCGGCGAGCGGGCGGGGCGCGATGCGGTTGATCGGCGCGCGCCCCTCCGACGGCGCGACGCAATGCTCGTGCCGACCATAGCGGCCGGCATGCAGAATCTGCAGCGCGATGCGCCCGCCCTCGTCGTGGACCGCGCGGGTGACGGCGCGGTGATCCTCGAGCGCCGCTTCGTCCTCGAGCAGCGGCGCGCCTTCCTCCATCAGCCCGTCGCGGCTCGGGGCGAAGCCGCCGGTGAGGATGAGGCCGATCTCGCCCGCCGCGCGCACCCGGTAGAACGCGACCAGGCGCTCGCGCGGGCGGTCGAGGGTCTCGATCCGCGTGTGCATCGCCCCCATCACCATGCGGTTGCGCAAGGTCAGGAAACCGAGATCGAGCGGCGCGAGAAGGTGCGGGAATGCGGTCACGCTGGGTGGGCTCACTGTGTCGGGGCGGCGCAGTCTAAACCGATCGCCGCGACGCCGAAAGCGTGCGGGCGATGAATGGAACCGAAAGCGAGATCGTCAGGAACCGCGCGAGATGATGCGCGCCCACGAACACGGGATCGAGATGCAGCGCCAGCGCCAGCAGCAGCATCGTGTCCTGCGCTCCCGGCGAAAAGGCGATGACGATGTCGGACGGCGGTACCGGCAGGCTCGAGACGGCGAGCAGGGCGAAACAGACCGTGATGGAGATCGAAACCGCGAACGAGCCGAAAGCCGCGCCGACATAGCCCATGAGCATCTGCCGGTTCGTGCCGGCGAAGCGCGAGCCGTTGACCGTCCCGAGCGCCACCATCACCGTATCGGCGGCCCACCACGGCAGGCCGCCCTGGACGATGCCCTCCCCGTGCAGCAGGCCCGACCCGAGCATGGCGCCGAACAGGAGCCCGCCGGGAAAGCGCAGCTTCTGCAGGACCATCGCCGACGTCACCGCCGCCGCCACCAGCAGAGCCATGCCCGTGGCCGAGACGGTGTGCACCGCGATCGGTCGCGCCGCCATGCCGGCGAGACCGAGCAATGCCAGGCCCGACGGTATGCCCACTGTCAGCACTACCACCCGCACGGTCTGAACGACGACGATCGCGCGTACATCGGCGCCGGTCTCGACCGAGAGCGCCATCATTTGGGCGAGGCCGCCGGGGCTCGCGCCGAGCAGCGCCGAAAGCGGGTCCCAGCGGTGCACGAAGCGCAGATAGAGCCAGGTCGTCGCGATCATGCACAAGGTGGAGAGCGCGAGAATGGCGACGCTGAAGGGATAGGCGGCGATGCTGCGCAGCGTCTCGGGCGACACCGCCGAGCCGAGCGCAATGCCGGACAGGATGAAGATGACCCGGGTCAGCCCGGTCGGCAGCCCGAGCGGCCGCCCGGCCAGCGACACCGTGGCCGCCGCCAGCACCGAGCCCGAGATCAGCCCCGCCGGGAAGCCGAGCCGGTTCACCAGCGTGCCGCCGGCCGCACCGACGAACAGGGTTTCCGCCGTCTGGCGGAGCACGCGCCGGTCGACGGCGAGGCGGATCATTGAAAACTGCCGCAATTGTGCTCTTTTTGGGCGGTGGGGGCTTAAGGCGCGGCTGCCGGCCGGTCAAGCCCGCAGCTGCCGACAACTCGAGGCAATCGGCTGGCTGAACTGAATTGCGGAAGCGCTGGAATTCGTCATGCGCGCAGCGATGATCGAGGAACTGGGCCTGGCTGCGCAGAAGACGGCGTAGCGCGCGATCCGCCCAGGATCGCGTCGGCGGCCTTTTCGGCGATCATCAGGACGCAGCCGTTGATGTTGCCGGTGACGAGATCCGGCATCGCCGCGGCATCGACCACGCGCAGGCCGTCGACGCCGCGCACGCGCAATTCCGGATCGAGCACCGCGTCCGCGCCTGTCCCCATGGCGCAGGTGCAGGACGGGTGGTGCGCCGAGCGCGCGGTGCGGCGGATCCAGGCATCGATCGCGGCGTCGTCGGCGACGGCGGGACCGGGCGCCTTCTCGGCGCCGCGGAAGGGATCGAGCGGCTTCTGCTGCGCCACGTCGCGGGCGATGCGCACGCCGGCGCGGAACGAGCGCAGGTCGTTCTCGCCGGCAAGGAAATTATGCACGATCCTGACCTTGTCGCCGGGATCGTCCGAGCGCAGCAACACCCGTCCCCGCGCCTCGGGATGAAGCAGCACCGGCGTGAGCGAGAACCCGTCCTGAAAGGCCGGGCGGAGGCCGGGGAACCACAGATCGGCATCGAGCGCCGTGCCGCGGCTGAACAACTGGATGTCGGGCACGGCAAGATCGGGCCGCGTCCTGAGAAAGGCGGTGACGCCGCCGGGCAGGACGGTGGCCGGGCCGGTGCCGAAGAGATAGGCCCGCGCCACCGCGACCGCCGCGCGGTCGGCGCGCATCAGCCCATGGAACGGTCCCGGCGCGCGGCGCACGAAGCCGAGCGTGACCGCGAGATGGTCCTGCAGATTGCCGCCGACCCCCGGCAGGTCGACAATCGGCGCGATGCCGGTCTGGCGCAGATGATCGGCCGGGCCGATCCCCGACAGCATCAAGACCTGTGGCGTATTGAACACGCCGGCGGACAGGATCACCTCGCGCTCGGCGAAGACCTCGTGCGTCGCGCCGCTGCGGCGATAGGTGACGCCGGCGGCGCGCGGACCGGCCATCAGGACGCGGGTGACGAGCGCGCGGCGGTGCAGCGTGACCTTGCCGCGTGCCAGCGCCGGGCGCAGGAACGCCACCGCGGCGCTGCACCGCCGGCCGTCGCGGATCGTGGTCTGGCCGCGCGCGAATCCGTCCTGGCTCGCCCCGTTGTAATCGGGCGTGACCGGAAACCCCGCATCCTCCGCCGCCGCGAGCAGCGCGTCGAAGAACGGGTCCTCGGTCTTGAGGCGGCTCACCGTCAGCGGCCCCAACCCGCCGCGCCACTGGTCCTTGCCGCCCTCCCAGCTTTCATAGCGCCGGAAATAGGGCAGCACCTCGTCATAGGACCAGCCGGGACAGCCATTCGCGGCCCAGCGGTCGTAATCGCCGCGATTGCCGCGCACATGCGTCATCACGTTGATCGAGGACGACCCGCCCACGACCTTGCCGCGCATCGATTCGATGGCGCGGCCGGCGAGACCTGGCTCGATCTCGGTGTCATAGCCCCAATCGTGCAGGCGCCGCTTATGCATCCGGCCGATGCCGATCGGCACGTGGATGAGCGGGTCGCGGTCCGCGCCGCCGGCCTCGAGGACGCAGACGCTGAAGCCCGGCGCGCTCAGCCGGTCGGCCAACAGGCATCCCGCCGAGCCCGCGCCGACGATCACGTAATCGAACCGCTCGCTCATGCGCCGATCCATAGCACCCCCGCCGATCAGCGTTAAGAATCCGTTCGGTTGATTCGGTATTCCGGCATGCCTAGAATAACTCGAAACAGACCGCCCCGCGCGACCGCGAATGCGGGCTACCGTTGCCGGAGACCGCGCCATGCACGTCATCGATTCGCATTTCCACTGGTGGCCGCGCTCGGTGTTCGAGCGTCTCTGCAAGCGCAAGGCCTATCCCCGGACCGAGGTGAACCCGCGGAATGGGGGCTACACCTATTGGCGCCGCGAAGGCATCGAATCGCCGCTCGGCGGCTGGGCCGAATGGTTCGACCTCGACAAGCAGCTCGAGCATATGGACGGGCTCGGCCACCAGGTCGACGTGGTGTGCTCGATCGGGCCGTTCTCGGTGCATTTCTCCGAGGTGCCGCCGGAGGAGGGCCGCGATTTCGCGCTGCAGTGGAACGAGGAAATGGCCGGCGCGCAGCGCCGCTATCCCGGCCGGCTGTGGGCGAGCGCTGCGGTGCCGCTGACGGATACGCGGATCGCCATCGAGGTGCTGGACGACGCGGTCAACCGGCTCGGCCTGATGGGCGTCAATCTCCCGGGCAGCGTCGGCAGCGATCCCCGGATCGACGCCGAGCGGCTCGAGCCGTTCTATGACCGGGTCGAGCAATTGGGCGTGCCGATGTTTCTGCACCCGACCGATGCCGTGTTCCAGGACATGCTCGACGGCTATGATGGCGCGCTTTATCTGAGCCTCGGCCGGGTGGTGGAGGTGAGCGTGGCGGCGATGCGCCTCGTCCTTTCCGGCATCATGGAGCGGCACCCGAACCTGAAGCTCGTCATGTCCCATACCGGCGGCGCGCTGCCCTATCAGTCGGGCAGGATGGACAAGAATTCCAAGGCCGCCAAGCTGCCGCAACCGCCCAGCACCTATTTGAAGCGCATGTACACCGACACCGTGTCGCCGCACACGGCCGGCATGAAATTCGCGATCGAGTATTACGGCGTCGATCGCGTCATGTATGGCAGCGACTATCCGTGCTGGAGCCCGGCCGCGGCATTGGACTTCTTCGCCAAGATCGGCCTGTCGCCGGCGGACCAGGAAAAGGTTCTCTACGGCAACGCCCGGCGCATTCTCGGCCTCAAGGATCCGGTGCCGCGCGACGCCGGGCAGAAGGCGCGCGAGACCGCGCCCGCCTAAGCGGCGGCGGCGCCCATGGACACGCTTCAGACCGAGCGCGAGGCCGCGGCGCAGCAGCGGATCGCGATCATCGATCTCGGCCCCTATCTCGGCGGCGAGGCGGGCGCGCTCGAGCGCACCGCCGCCGCGCTCGGCGAGGCGAGCGAGACCTTGGGATTCTATTTCATCCGCAATCACGGCGTGCCGCAATCGCTGATCGACCGCGTGTTCGCCGCGGCCGAGCGCTTCCACACTTTGCCGCTCGACCGCAAGATGGCGGTGAAATGCCTCGAGAAGGTGGTGGGCTATCTCCCGCTCGGCGGTCAGACGCAGCGCCTCATCTACAAGGGCGGCAAGCATCCCGACCGCAGCGCCTCGTTCTACATCAAGGCCGAATACCCGCCCGACCATCCCTATCGCCGGGCGAAGCACGAATGGGTGTTCGACAATCGCTGGCCCGAGGATCTGCCCGGCTTCCGCGAGACTTGCCTCGAATATTTTGCGGCGATGACCGCGCTCGCGCTGAAGCTGCTGCCGCTGCAGTCGCTGGCGCTCGGCATGCCGGTCGACCATTTCTCGCGGCACGAGGCGTTCAATCCCGGCGTCAACACGCTCAGGCTGTTGTGCTATCCGCCACGCGACGAGGCGCTCGACGGGCAGTTCGGCATCAGCCCGCATACCGATTACGGCTTCATGACGCTGCTCGCCCAGGCGAAGAAGCCCGGCCTCGAGATCGCGACCACCGATGGACAATGGATCGAGGCACCGGCGCTCGACGGCTGCTTCCTGGTCAATCACGCCGATATGTGCCGGCGCTGGACCAACGACCGTTTCCGTTCCGCGCCCCACCGCGTCACCAATCTGCACGGCGAGACGCGCTATTCGATCCCGTTCTTCGTCGGTACGCGCTGGGACGTGAAGCTCGAATGCCTGCCGACCTGCCGGGGCCCCGGCCATCCGCCGCGCTATCCGGCGATGTCGTTCGGCGAATACATGGCCGAGCTCACGCCCAAGATCTACGACGCGCTCAAGCAGCAGACGGATTGAGCGCGGTCACCCGGCAAGGATGCCGCGGATGCGGGCGCGCGCGGCGTCGTGCTGCTCGCGCATGATCTCGACCGCGCCCGGATTGAGCCATTCGGCGACGCCGGCGCGGTAGCTCGGGCGCTCGAACAGGCGTTCGGCCCATTGGGCAAGGCGCGGGCGCGCCCGGATGTCGTCGGCGAAACCGATCGCCATGAACCGGATCATGTAGGGCGCGTAGGCGAGATCGGCGAGTGAGAAGTCCTGCCCGGCGAGATAGGGGTGTTCGGCAAGCGTGGCGTCGAGATCGGCGAGAAGCCTGGCCAGGCGCCGTATCGCCGGGGCGAAGGCGGGCGCGTCCATCCCCTGCGCCAGCGCCAGTTTGAGACGCTCGCGCCGCTGCGGATCGACGAGGCCGCTCATATAGGCCTCGATCGCCGCCTCGCCGCGGCGCAGGAACTGGTGGCGAAAGGCGATGCACAGGCTGATCGTGCCGGTTGCACCATGCACCCAGTCGTCGAGCAGCTTCATCCATAGCCGCATGCGCGCGCGGTCATAGGCGTCGGCCGGGCGCAGCGGCGGCGTCGGCCAGGCATCGTCGATATACTCGCAGATGATGTTCGATTCGATCAGCACGCGCCCGTCCCGCACCAGCGTGGGGACGAGCCGGTTCGGATTGAGCGCGGCATAATCGGGCTTCTGCGTGTCGCCGGCGCGCAGATCGAGATGCACGCCGGTCCACGTCACGTCCTTCTCGGCCAGCGCCATCCGTACCTTGGCCGAGCACACCGACATGTCGTTGTGGTAGAGCGTGATGTCGGCCATGCGAATCTCCTGCGGCGAATGGCCCCTTGTATCGTGAAACCACGTTTCCTACCATGGCCCAAGATTTCAATGTGCGAGGTCGCCATGACCGCTCCCATGATCCGCAGCGCTGCCGAGGCGAAAGGCGCGTACCGCGACATGCTGCTGCGTCTGATGACGCGGCAGTTCTATGCCGAAACCGCAACGGCCGAGGTGTTCGGCCGCTCGATCGGCTGCGCGCCGACGCTCCGGGAGAAGTTCCTCGCGGCCGAGTTCGCGCGCGAGGAGGCCGAGCACAGCGAGCGGCTGTGCAACCTGTTCCGCGATCTCGACGTCGATCCTGAGAACGTCCAGCGTGCCCGCCCGCCGGCGGCGCAGTTCTGGTCGCTCGACCTCGACAACTGGATTCATATCGCCGTGTTCAATTTTACGGTCGATCGCGCCGGCAGCCACCAGATCATGGAATACCGCGATTCCACCTACCGGCCCTGGGCCGAGCAAATGGGCCCGGTCCTCGCCGATGAAGAAGGCCATTACGGCAACGGCGTCGAGAATTTGCGCGAGTTCGCCCGCGATCCAAAGGTCTTCGCCGAGTTCCAGCGCACCTATTACGGCATGCTGCCGGTGACGGTGAAGCGCGCCTTCGGCCGGCCGTCCGGTCCCGACAACGATTACTGCGTCGAGGTCGGGCTGAAGCGCCACTCGACCGAACAGGTCGTCAATCGCTATCTCGAGGAGATGCTCGGCTACATGCGCGAATGCAAGCTCAAATTCCCGCCGCTTGCCGAATTCGACCGCATCGGCTCCGAGCTGATGCCGAGCACGCGTGCCATCATCCTGTCGAACCAGTGACCATGTCCGAGAACCCGATCCTCAATCCGAACTACGTCTACAAGGCGGTGACCGCGGCGCGGCGCGGCGCGGTGTTCGAGATCACGCTCAACCGGCCGGAGCGGCTCAACACCTTCAACGACGAGATGCAACGCGACTTCACCGCGCTGCAACTCGCGATCGAGCGCGATCCCGAGCTGCGCTGCGTCACCATCTTCGCCGCCGGCGACCGTGCCTTCGGCGCCGGCGCCGATCTGTCGTGGTTCGAGCAGGACTGGTCGGCGCAGCGCTTCCGTACCGAATACCGCTGGATCCACGATTTCTTCGACGTCCTCGAGCGGGTCGAGCTGCCGGTCATCGCCGCCGTGTTCGGCACCTGCGCCTGCGGCGGGCTCGAGCTCGCCATGGCCTGCGATTTCCGTATCGCGGCCGACGACACGCGCTTCGGATTCACCGAGGGCAACATCAATCTCGTGCCCGGATCGGGCGGCTGCTCGCGCCTCGTCAAGATGATCGGCCCGGCCTGGGCCAAGGAGCTGGTCCTTGCCGGCGAGTTCGTCGACGCGGCGCGGGCGCTTCAGATCGGGCTGGTGACGCGCGTCGTGCCCAAGGCGAAGCTCGCCGAGGAGGCGCGCGCGCTTGCCGACAAGCTCGTCAAGAAGGCGCCGCAGGCGCTGGGCGCCGCCAAGGCGCTCATCAATACCTGCCAGCAGATCGATAGCGCCTCGGGCCGGGTGCTCGAGCGCATGGCGCAAAGCGCGCTCATCCAGTCGCAGGATCACAAGGAAGGCGTGAAGGCCTTCCGCGAGAAGCGTCCGCCGCAATACAAGGGGCGATAGCCCGGCCGTGCGCGATGGATGAGGAAAGGCGCTTCGTCGCCGTCTTCGGCCATCGCCTCGAATACCGCTTCGTTCCCGCCCGGCGCGCGGCCATGCCGGTGCTGGTGTTCCTGCACCAGGGCCTGGGCTCGGTGTCGATGTGGCGCGACGTGCCCGAGCGTCTCGCCGAATGCACCGGCTGCGCGGCGCTCGTCTATTCCCGCCAGGGCCATGGCTGGTCCGATCCGGCCGCCGCGCCGCACCGGCCCGAGTTCATGCTGGTCGAGGGTCGCACCGTGCTGCCCGAGCTGCTGGCGCGGCTCGGCTGCGATGACGTCATCCTCGTCGGCCACAGCGACGGCGGCACGATCGCGCTCGCCTATCTCGCGGCGGGCCATCGCGCGCGCGGGGCGATCGTCGTGGCGGCGCATGTCCGCGATGAAGCCATCACGCGCGATGCCATCGCCGCGCAGCGCCGCAACTGGGACGAGGGCACGCTGCGCCGCCGGCTCCAGCGCCATCATCGCGACGTCGATGCGCTGTTCCATGCCTGGGCCGAGATCTGGCTGTCGCCGGAATTCCATTCCTGGTCGATCGCGCCGCTCCTGAGCCGGATCGCCGTGCCGCTCCTGGTCATGCAGGGCCACGACGACAGCCACGGCACCATGGTTCAGGTCGACGAAATCGCCCGCCGCGCGCCAGGCCCGGTCGAGGTCGCGAAGCTCGAGAATTGCGGCCACGACCCGTTCCGCGACCGGCCCGACATCGCGCTCGCGCTGTGCGCGGCGTTTATCGCCCGACTGACGCCTACGCCGTGACGCCGCCGCGGCGGGTCCAGTCCTCGCGCAGCGCGTCGCGCCGCACCTTGCCGCGGTCGTTCTTCGGCAGTTCGGCGATGAGGACGGCATGCTTGGGCCGCTTCGGCAGCGGCAGGCGGGACGCGCACCAGCCGAGCACGGCGGCCTCGTCGAGGCCGCTTCCGTCCTTCGGCACGACATAGCAGACCACTTCCTCGCCATAGATCGGGTCCGGCACGCCGACCGCCGCGGCCTCGCCGAGGCCCGGATGGGCGAGCAGGACCGCGTCCACCTCCAGCGGCGAGATGTTGACGCCACCGCGGATGATCAGGTCCTTGGTCCGCCCGGTGACGGTGACGAAGCCGTCCTCGGTCATGACGGCAAGGTCGCCGGTCTTGAAGCGCGTGCCGCGGATCGGATCGAGCATCCCGTCCGCGCGCAGATAGCCCAAGGCGGTCTGCGGCCCGCCGCAGGTGACCTCGCCCTCGATGCCGGCGGGGCAGGGGCGGCCGTCGCCGTCGACGATGGCGAATTCCTGGTGCAGCGCCGGGCGGCCGACCGTGCCGATGTGGCGGTCGTCATGGCGGTTGCCGCACACCCACCCCGCCTCCGACATGCCGTAGAGCTGTAGCAGCGTGATGCCGTACATCGTCTCGAAGCGCCGCCACTGGTCGCCGGTGAGCGGCGCGGTGCTGCAGGTCATGCAGCGCAGGCTCGGGATGTCGGCGGCGGTGAAGCCCAGCGGCGTGTTGAGCAGCATGTTGACGACCGTCGGCACGCCGGCCGCGAAGGTGATGTCGTGGCGCGCGATCCATTCGAAGAACCGGCTGTGCGAGAAGCGCCGTGCGATATGAAGCGTGGCGCCGGTCTCGAGAAACGGCATCAGCGTCAGGATCTGCGGTGATTCCCAGCCGAAGGACCGGTATTCCAGAATCCGGTCCCGATCGGTGAGGCCGACGATGTCGATGGTCGAAAGGCCGCTCAGCCAATAGAACGCATGGTCGAGGACGACGAGCTTGGGCTTCGCCGTCGTCCCCGAGGTGCAGATGATGGCGGCCATATCGCCTGCCGCGTTGCGCTCGCCGAGCGCACCGCCATTGCCGCCGCGGGGCATGGCTGCAAAGAATTCGTCCCCGCTATCGGGCCGCTTCGGATCGGCGGAATACGTGCCGAAGCGGATGCAGGGTGCGGTGGAGCCGCCCACCAGCGTGTCGCGGTCGAGGCCCTTTTCCAGCACGACGAGCTTCGGCGCGATGCTCGCGGTCAGCTCGGCCATGTG
>Ga0307374_10005661_pt1 | contig 20110 bp, 29 predicted proteins | sample OX3MG_FD_202532 | JGI IMG/M metagenome (GOLD analysis project Ga0307374, IMG submission 202532) | Soil microbial communities from Risofladan, Vaasa, Finland - OX-3 | ecosystem: Environmental > Terrestrial > Soil > Coastal area > Acid sulfate soil | place: Finland: Risofladan, Vaasa | collected...
CCAAAAAGGGCAGCGGAAGTGCGGGAAAATATAAAGATGTTTCCCCAAAGGAATTTGCAGGTGCTTCTGGCGGTGCTTCGAAATTTAGCTACCCAATCGACACGCTTTCACGAGCCCGTAATGCACTAGCGAGAGCACACTTTGCCCCGGATCCTGAAGGGATCAAAAGGAAGGTATACAGGCTTTATCCAGAACTCAAGAAAAGGAAATTAAAGCGCGAAGGCACGCTTAAAAAGTAAGTTGCGCAATTCATTAAATCGTAGTATATTTTAGATAAATGAAATATATAAGGAATTAATGCTGGGTTTTAAGAATAATTATTTTGAAGTCTTAGAAAAAGTTGGCCAAGATAAAAGAAGATCTTGGCTTTGGTTGTGCAAATGTAAATGCGGAAAAACTACGGTACTTGATACAAGTTCAATAAAATGTGAACGAATTAAGAGTTGTGGTTGTTCTAGAAAAGGAATAAATAAAGCTAATAAATATGGATTAAAACATGGATTAACGCAACATAAAAAAACTAAGCATCCATTATACAGTAAATTTAGAAGCATGATTAATAGATGTTACAATGCCAAACCTTCAGATTATCCATATTATCAAGGTAAAGGAATTAAAATATGCGAAGAATGGTTACAAAATCCTAAATCATTTATTGATTGGTCGTTGTCTAATGGATGGAAAATGGGATTAACGATAGACCGTATCGATAATGAACTGGATTATAGTCCATCAAATTGTGTATATATTACAATAGGCGAAAATCTAAGAAAAATGCATATTTTCAGGAAATTGAATAATCCTAAACCTAAATATATTCCAAATAAGTATTGCTATAAATGCCAATGCACTGCGCCTAATAATGCAGAGTGCAAAAGAAAGGAAGCACGTGAAAAGAAAGAAACTAAAAAAGAAAAAGATTAAAAGCAAAGTAGCTATTGTTATGGAGGAATTCAAGGCCGGAAAATTGCATTCGGGTTCAAAAAAAGGACCTAAGGTCACGAATCCAAAGCAAGCAATTGCCATAGCAATAAGTGAATCCAAGAAGAAAAGAAAATAGATCCGTTTTACTGTGATTTCGGAGGGATGTCATGAGATATCCCTCTTTTTGTTGATATAAATCTCCATAGTTTAAGGAAAACATTGCAGTATTAAAATAACTAACAATTACTTTAAAATATTAAAACACACCTGCAAGATGAAGGTGAAGTCTTTCTGGAGATACTAAATGATACTTGGATATTAAACTTAAGGGATAAAATTGAACAAGATAACGAAGATTGATTTTATCTCGGGGAACATATCGAAACACAATGTTTCTAAGCGCAGGAAATGTTGCGGAATTTTATCGATAACGATAGATGATTTTATAAAGGTTTGGAATATTTTAATTTATTATGAACCTTATAATAATGAATTTGTATGTATTATTCCTACAGATGTGCAATGGCAGATAATGGAAGAGCAATTTACAGATATCATCAGGAGCACTATAGAACAATGGGGCAACGAAACTTTTGGAGAAATAAATGACAAAAAGAGTAACTAATTTGATTTTTTATGATGACGAAATGATGCCTGGAGATAAAATATTATGTCGTATAGCGTTCACTTTAGATAATGTAATTAGATTAACCAGAATATATTTATATAATAATGATGATGTCTATCAATTCGTTTATGCGAACGCATGTAACTGTATAAAAAAAAATTGCCAATGTGAACCAGTTGTTTTATTTGTAGATAATAAAGTTGTGAAAGAAGTAGAAACTTATATTTTATCCGAATATGTGAAACGAAATACAATTTTATGTGAGGGTTGTGATAATTGTGAAAAAGGAATAAGCATTATAGAACCGAATGAATTTCAATGAACCCATTTCATTTTTTGGTTAAATTTTTTAAGAGCTTATTTCCCAAAAAGAGTCCCCAATTTATATTTTATCAGTTACCATTTGAGATTAAGGTTCATTCTCACAAAGTGAAGATTACTCTAGCGCAGCGGTCGGATAATATTGATCATTATTTAGTAATAATTAATGGTAAAATTATTGGATATTATTATTTAGAGGTGATTAAAGATGAATTTGACGCTTTAAGAGTGGGTCAAGAATTAGTTTCTGATTTATCTAAAATTTTAGAGGATAATCCTAATTATTACAAAGATAAACTGGAATATAAGCAGCATGTATTTTTTAGTGGAATAGAGAATAAATATAAATTTGTACACGTGAATAAGGAATGAATGGAAGAGGAAAAAAAGCGAAAGACAGTTGGAGAAATTAATGCCGAACTACTGATAAAAGCTGTAGATGATCAGCATTGTGCAGTTGATCAAGCAGATGAACAACTGAAAAACTATGAACAGAAATTTCTTGAATGTTTAGAGGATGCAAAAAGTAAATATGGATCTAATGAAGATTTTTATATAGTTTCCATATTTCAGCATGACAAACTTTTAACTCGTGTTATGAAGAATCCATTTGTGGCACGAAGATCCTGTCCTACACCACATTATGATGAGGCTGTATATAAATATACTGCTTCTGAAGATCGTATTCAATTTTTATGGGTTCTTCCGGATATTAAAGTAGCGAATTATTTAGTAAATAATTATTTGACTTTAAGAGATGATGAGAGACAACTAGCTGATTTTGTGTTAAAACATTTAAATAACGAATTATTATATACAGCAATGAAATTAAACAATGAATTTCCGGATAACGAGATATTGAAATCATTTAAACCAACAGTTTTATAAGGAGTAGTAATGTTTGACGAAAAAGAAGAGCAAAATTTAGATACGCAGAATCAGGTTCAGGAAGGTCAGGTAGATAACGAACAGAATGAGCAAGAAGTCGAGAGCGGTGCGAAGCAGAGTTTCAGAGAAATCCGAACAAAACTTGAGAAGACGCAAAAAGAAAGAGACGAATTATACCACTATATTAAAAATATTGAGGCTAAAAACAGCGCTAATACTACTAGTGATAACGTGTCTGACGAAGATTTTGCATTGGATCCGGACGCTTTGGCAGAAGGGAAACATTTAAACAAAGTAAAGAATGAAGTAAAGAATCTCAAGAAGCAATTGCAGGAATTTAAGAAGATATCTGAAGAAACTATAGCTGAGAGTAAATTACGCAGTAAATATTCTGATTTCGATCAGGTAGTCTCTGAACAAAATATAATGTTTTTAAAAGACAAACATCCAGATTTGTGGAATACAATAGCTTCATCGAATAATTTATATAATCAAGGATTGAGTGCTTATATGTTTATTAAGAGCATTAATCCAGGACCATCACAAACAGATGAAGATAAATTAACGATGCAAAAGAATATCTCCAAACCTAGATCTATGACAAGTATATCTCCGCAACGGGGAAGTAGTCCATTATCGCAAGCCAATGTATTTGAAAAGGGATTAACTCCGCAATTAAAAGATCAATTATGGAAAGAGATGCAGGACGCTATGGGGAACAAATAAGGATTATTTATTCGTGAAAAGGAGATATATAATTCTAAAAGAGAAGATAAAGTAACACATTGGTGTCATATGCCTAAAATAGTACTATATAAAGAATGAATATATACAAATACGGCAACAATACAAAGGGGAAGAAATATGATCCAAACAGAGCCTTTATTGATCCCAGAGATGCACGGGATGTATGGTTGAAATATGAAACTGAAGAGGATTATAGCACATATATAAAATTCCCAATATGGATAACAGATGGAGTTGAAGTCGAATTGGATCACACTCTGTACAAAGAAGTTCCACGAAGTGTTGAAATGTCGAATGGAAATTATTCTGAATATTGGATGGCGCCGGGTCATGAATATCCGTGGTATAATGATGAAGAAAATAGGGAATTAACCGAACATGAACTTATTAAGCCCCCAATACCCAAGGCAATCTATACTTGTTATCGGATTAATCATGACCCAAAAGAACATATTCCGGATGCTGAAGCTATAAAGTCGGAAAATTTAATCTGGACTAAAAAAATACAGAGATTAAAAAAATTAAAAGAAATGATAATTCGAGAAAATGTAGCACCATGGCAATCCGCTAGAGATTACAATGATTTAATAGATGAAATGGATGAATATATTGAACTACTACATGAACGGATTAAAATAATTTGATATATATTTACAAAATATAATATACTTTAAGTGGCGCAAATGAAGTTCGCCACTTCTTTTTTAGTCGCAAGTGGGATTCGGCCACCCAGTCGCAAATGAGATTCGACAACTCATGACGCAAAATTAAGACTCGTCATCTTATTCTAGGTAAAAGTTTCAACTTAACTTAAGGATAAAATGTCCATAACTACTACAAGTATTTTACCTCCACCAATTAAAGCTAGTTTTGATTTCAAGCTCCTTGCAGTACCAGTACCAACAATGATTCACAATATACCTGCAATGAGAAGTATTCATCCTAGAAATGGTGGTGATGTACATAGATTTAGAAGGTATAATGCGTTGAATACTGCATTAGTACCTTTGGGACCCAGTGGTATGACACCACCTGGCCAGAATTTAACTGCTGTAGACATAGATGCTCAGATATCATTTTACGGTACTTTTGTGACTATTAGTGAGCAGGTCACATTGCAGAATCAAGACCCTAAAAAGTATGGGGTCGTTAAACTTTCTCTAATTGACTTGGAAGCCTACGGTATTAACTAAGGTGACAAGGGCGAAGGATTTTTTAACGGATGATTATGAAAACGAGAATTAAGATTACGCAATTCTTCAAGAAGTTTAATGCGCTGTTCATTTACTTCAGGAGACAAGAGTCTACTTCCGATATTTTTAGAAGTGAGTCTATATCTCATCATAACATCACATTGTTTCTTTTTGATAATCAAAAATGGCTTAACTTGCGGCAAAATATAATCGAGCATTGGTCCCGTAGCTTGCCAATTATAGACGGGGCGAGTGAATTTCTGTTTACTTGTCCATCTGTAGCGCGAATCTTTGGATCCACCAAAAGTATTTTCCAACCAGATTATAAGTTCTTCATCGCAGCTAGTTATTTTAAGCATAGAATGCCATTGATATCCATTGCCATATTTTCCTTGTTTGGTATGACCAATATAAATACAACCTTCACCATCAATAAGGCCAGCCAAATAAGCGATTTCTGCAATGGAATGATGTGTATTAAACTTAACGATTTTTCCCATAATTATCCTTACATTTATAACATTATAGCATTAAATGAAAATAAAATCCACGCTGAACGACTTAACGAGAGAGACTTTGAAAAAAGTATGCGAAAGTCTGAGCTCTTTTCGAAAGAAAGAGAGGAAGATCCGAAGAGGTTTTCCCGCCTAATAATAGGTCATAAAAGTAACAGAATGGTATTAAATGAAGCAGCTAAACGTCTTGGTGTTTCCCTTAACAAGCTGGGGGAAGTAAAACTAAACCTGAATACCTTGGAACACCTAAGGGCACAAGCCTAAGGCAACCAGATGGAACTTGACTAACTGAAGATGTGTCAAGACCAGCAGAGACTAAGCGGTTTAGAGTTGTATAATATCAACTATGCGATAGTCCGAACCTAAGCGAAAGTTTGGGAGGAGGGATTAACAAGACCTCCCGCCAATAAAAAATTGGTCACAAAAGTAACAGATAGCAGACAAACCGAAGATGAACTAACACGTAATATGTTAGCATCTTCAGCATCGTTTATAAACTGTGTTAATGGATTTAACGGTGATTCTCCTACTGAGATCACATTCCCGGATGTACAGAATATTGTTGCAACATTAATAGATAATAATGCATATACTATTCTAGATGAAATACCGGGAGAAGACCGTTTTGGGACCGCACCAGTAAGAGAGGCGTTTTATGCTTTAAGTTCATCTAAGCTGATTCCTGAATTGGAAAATATGGATAGATTTATACCTAAATCTCAGTATCCTTCTTCAATGAGAGGATTACCGAGTGAATGGGGTTCATGCTCAAACTTAAGGTTCTTGGTATCCAGTATTGGATCATTCTTTCCAAATGCATCTGCACTAGGATCGAATGTGTATAATACCTTCTGTGTGGGTCTAGAAGCATACGCATATATCTATCAAGACGGGTATAATGCGGAGTTCATCTATCGACCGCCAATTTTTTCGGGTCCATTAGCTCAAAATGCAACTTGTGGATATAAGATGGCAAGTGCTCAGCAAATACTTAACGATTTGTGGGTACTCAATTTACGTAGCACAAAAGCATCATAAGGAGAGATATGGAAGGAACTACTTTATCTCAAGGAACATTCACTCAACCGGCAACGGCTATAGCGCAAACTTTTGCTATACCTGCTGGATTTGATTACCTTGAAGTAACAAACTATACACAATCTGCTGCAGGCGCTGCCGCTAATGGTTTTAAATTTTATTGGCAATTAGGTTATCCTAATGGGATTATGACCTCGTTAATTAATACTGCTGGAGTGGTAACAGCAGATGTTACTGCCGCTAATGCACTAACAATTTATGATCCTAGTGTAGAAACTATTGGTGCATTAGATAATGGTGGAGCAGGTGTAACTGGATTTACTGCAGCTAATCCAGCTGTTGTAACAGATGTTGGCTCTAATGTACCAGCTAATAGCATAGTTATTTTCAGTTCATTGAATAATCAACCACAATATAATGGTATACCATTTACTGCTGGAATTGGAACACATACAGCCAACACATTTAGTGTAGATTATTTAAATGCTACTGGGAGCACACCATCTACTGCGGGTCATTTTAGAATTATACCTTATAATCCATTATTCTATCCTTCGGTACGTGTGATCACTAATATTACAGCGGCTACACAAGCAGTTGTAACACTAAGTGTGCAGCATAACTACCAAATAGGACAAGAAATAAGATTCAGTTTCCCAGGTGGTTCAGCATATTGGGCAAACTATGCTGCATTAGATGGTGTACAAGCTACCGTTGTTGCAGTAGATAATGCATTAGGTAATGGTCATAATACTATAACTGTGAATGTGAATACAACTGGATTTGGTGCATTTGCATTTCCTGCACAAGCGATTGCAGGATTACCATATACACCAGCATCAGTGAATCCATTTGGTGAAAATACTGCTACTGCGTATCAAAATATTCCACAACTTTCTTCCTTTATGAGTGCTAGAACTAATACTGGATTTATAGGGGTTACATTAGCACCAGGAGCATTGCTTCCTGCTGGGGTAGCCAATGATGTGGTTTATTGGGTAGCTGGTAAGAGTTCATACGGAGGATCATAATAGACAAAATATTTCAGTTTTAATGTGTATTTAATGTTACGTGGGTGGTTACAACTGCCCACGTTTTTAAGAAAGGATTTACTATGGCAACTGCTAAGAACTTAACCGTTACTCCACAACATCTACAAAGTAATGCAATGAAGCAGAAGAGAGAAGAACTCAAGAAGAAATTGGAATATGATAGAGACCGTGATCGGCAGATGATTCGGGGTGTATTCAATTATTTGGAAAGAAAAGGTGGTATATTAAAATTTTCTTTTTTGAAATATAAAGGTGATCAAATAGAGAAATATGTATTAGAGGATGGTCACGAATATACGCTACCCCTTGCTGTAGTGAATCATTTGAATAAGAATTGTTCATATCCGATACATTCTCATGCTACTGATGAAAATGGGATGCCGTATGTGCGTATTGGTCAAATGGTAAGACGTTGTAGTTTTAGTAACTATGATTTTATGATGGAAGATCTAATGCCAGAAGAGAAATCACTAGTTACAATAGAACATTTAAAATGAGTTACGAGCCATCGTTTACCCCAAGTAGGCCTACATTTCAACATGCGATGAGAGTTATATCTGGTATAACCAACTCAAATCCTGTAGAAATAACTACTACCATTTCACATCAGTATATAGATGGATTGATAGTGAGGATAAGTATACCCGAGGTATTTGGTATGCAACAGCTGGACCAATCATTTGGACCGGTGACTGTGATTGACAATATTAGTTTTTCATTACCAATAAATTCTACATTTTTTGATGTATTTATGATACCATCAGGCAATGGGGCATTTCAAGATCCTCAGAGTATCCCCATTGGTGAAATAAATAGTACATTTCAGGGAGCCACCCAGAATGTATTACCATATTCGGCGAGTTAGGAGAAAAATATGCCACCAACTGTACCTGCACCAGGCAATACTTTAACTAACATACAAATAAAAGTTAGAAGACTAACACGATCACCTTCAGAAGCTCTATTGACAACATCTGCATTGAATGAGTATATTAATACGTTTGTAGTTTATGATTTTCCAGAACATTTAAGAACATTCAACAATAGAACTACTTTCAATTTTTGGTGTAATCCATTTCAGGATGTATATCCTACAGACGAACTATCATTTGGAGAATCTGCGAATCCTGAGCAGAATCCTCTTTATAATTTTCAGAATAAATATTTAACAGTGCACAAACCATTTTACATTGCAGGATTTCCATCATTTTATAGTCAATCTCCAGGACAATTCTATTCCATATTTCCCCGCATAAATAGCATTCAAACAATTGGTGTAACTGGTGATGGTGCTACAGTTACATTCACGGGAAATCTGAATACGCAGGGAATAGTGCCAAGTCCTACATTTGGTGCTCAACAGGCCACATGTTACTTAAAGAATAATGTTCTATTTGAATCTGTGGATATAAATGGAAATGGATTAACTTTAACGGATGTACCATGCTTAGATGCGACTACTGGTAATCCTACTGTCTGGGGAAATTTATATACACCAGCCAATCAACCTACAGAAATACCATTAATAACTAATTACAATACCTTACCTACTCTTCCCGATGAAGTTATTCCAAATAACTATATAAATTACGTAACCGGACAATTTGTCATTACATTTGATATTGCTCCCAAGGCTGGATTTGCAATAAATTCACAAACTGTATTAGTGCAGACTGGCCGCCCTAGATATATCCTTTTTTATGATAATCAATTTACTTTAAGACCAGTACCTGATCAGCCATATCAAATTAATTTTGAAGTATATAGTAGGCCTACATGGCTAATGGAGAATGATTCAGTACCGGAATTGGAAGAGTTATGGCAATTTATAGCGCTAGCTGCTGCAAAAAAGGTATTTGAAGATCGGCTTGATATGGATAGCGTAGCATTAATACTACCTGAATATAAAAAGCAAGAAGAGTTATGTTTAAGAAGGACTTTGGTGCAATATGCTAATGAACGCGTAGCCACAATTTACACCGAACAGACCGGGGTTTCTGCGAATACGTGGGGATGGGGTTGGGATGGATTAGGTAATGGTGTGGAGTAATGAATGACCAATAAGAAATTTGATGTAATTGAATTTAATTTTTATAGTTTCGAGGAGGGTATAAAAGTAGATTCAGAAATTATTAACAAGATGAGTCCCTCGATTTCATGTATTTCAGGGCATAGAATTGATACTCAGTTTTATGGTTCGCCTTTAATAACAAAAATATTTTATTCGAGGGAATTTGATTGTGAAAGATGCGTAGAATCTATTAAAACTTTAAATGATGTTGTTGATAAGTGTATACCAATCAATAAACCTTTTACCATGAGACGTGTTTCAAGCTTTATGCTAAAGGATCCCAATGACAAAATTGTGTAATCAATGTAATACCGAATTAAACGGGGCGAATGCGGCCAAGAAAGATGCACGAAGATTTAGGAAAATATGTAAAGCATGCTACAGCGTGAAAAGAAATGCATATCGTGATATAAAGAAAGACGAACAGAAAGAGCACTTGAAAACGTTGATAGACCAGCAAATTCTACGTATAGATTTTGAGGCTCTTATCAATGTAAAGCCAAGGAAGGATACGGTTAAATCTAATATATTTTTATGGTTAAAAAATAAAATACAGAGGATAAAAAATGCCTTATACAGCTAACATTCCTATGGCCACAGATTTTCTGTCGATTTCTCAGGGCCAGATACAGGCGAATTTTAATGCGATAGCGGATGCTTTTAATAGGAATCATGTAGTATTTAATTCTGTAACACCACTACAAGGAAAACATGCTTTTGTGGAGATGCCCAATCAAAGTACGGCTCCTGCGATGCCCCCATTAACGATAGCAGATGAAGTGGGATTATATTGCAATAGTTCATCTCTTACTTCTCAGCCTGAATTGTTTTTTATCAAACAAGCAGGAAGTACTGCTCCGGCGAATTTAATACCTGATATTGCTCCAAATGGTTACCCTATTACAGCATCTAATTATATAGCACAGAATGGATGGACCCGGTTGCCTTCTGGTATTTTGTTGATGTGGGGTAATGTTACAACATTTACAAATAGTACTACAGTGACTTTACCTATTTCGGCTTCTATTCCTAATTTTTACACTATTTATCAGGTATTTATTACTTCTACAGGACATTCCGGTTCAGGTGGTGGAGCACTTGGTACAGCAATGGCATTAGGGGCTATAACACAACCTACAAATGGAGGTAGTCCGACTCCAGGAATCTTTACAATATTTGGTAGTGCGGCTGGGGTAGCAGCTAATTATCTTGTAATAGGAGTCTAAAATGCCTTTCGATACAAATGCAACTTCTGATATATTTGCTAATTATATGAGATGTAAGTGTGATTAGGGATACATTGCTTCAAATTGTGTATCCTGTTGTAAAAACTGTAATTTTTCAAAAGGCTCACTGGCATTAAATGAATGGAAAAATTACATTGAAAGGATTTACAAATGTTTGATAGGTTCTTGATTGCGCCCTATAACACAGGTCTACAGACCAATTTACGTCCATGGTTGATCAACGATGACGCATGGTCGCTATTAAATAACGCTTATGTTTTTAGGGGCAGAATAAGGAAACGATTTGGATCTACATATATGGGTGCTGGATTATCAGATTCTACATTAGATAATCAATTATATTCTAGATTAAGAATAGATTTAGGTACTACCACTACGGGTACGGCCCCTGGAATCAAATGGCAAATTGGACAAATGTTTTCAGTTGGAGATGTAATATTAACAGTTTATTTAACGGGAGCTACCCAAACGTTGCTCACTACAGGATCGGTAACGGGTACATATAGTACTACTAATGGAGCATATTCGTTTACTGGTACAGGTGGCCAACATATATATTTTTATCCTGCATTACCTGTAATGGGATTGGGAAATTATGAAATAGGGCCGATAAATGATCAACCACTTTTTGGATTTGATACTCAATTTGCTTATGAATTTGATCCTACTAATGCATGGCTAAGATCTGGGATGACTGTCTGGAAAGGGACGAATTTAAATTTCTTCTGGACGGCGAATTGGCGTGGCACAACTGCAGATGTTACTGTACTTTTTGTATCTAATTTTAATTCTGCACCAGGTGTACCCCCAGCTAACCAAGATCCATTATGGTCTTATGATGGAACTAACTGGACAGAGTTTACACCCTATTTTCTTCCCGGAGGCGCTGCCATAGGCGATGGCCCATTTGTACAAACTGCATTAATGATTTTTTCTTTTAAGAATAGATTAATTTTATTGAATACTATTGAATTTAACACCAATACTTCTGAAAATCAGGCATTCGTAAATAGATGTCGTTATTCTTTTGTGGGTTCTCCATTTGCTGTAAATGCATGGTATGAACGAGGTCAAATGGATGCTAGCGGAAATGTAGCTGGCGGAGCAGGATTTACGGATGCTACAACTGAAGAAGCAATAGTAAGTGCTGAATTTATTAAAGACAGATTGATAGTCTATTTTGATAGAAGTACCTGGGAACTTGTGTATACCGGAAACCAAGCGGACCCTTTTATATGGCAGAAGATAAACACTGAATTAGGCTCTGAATCGACATTTAGCACCATTCCATTCGACAAAGTGATCCTGTCCATCGCCAACACGGGAGTACATGCCTGTAACGGAGCTAACGTGGAGAGAATAGACAATACTATACCCGAGTTAATCTTTGATATCCAGGATTTTCAAGAGAGTGAAAACAGAGTATGTGGAATACGGGATTATTATAACGAGATGGTCTACTGGGCATTTCCACCAGATGCAGATAATGCTACATATCCAAAACGAGTCCTAGTGTATAATTACAAGACGGGTGCTTGGGCATTGAATGATGATTCTATAACGGCATTTGGATATTTTGAGCAACAAGCAGATACTACATGGGCCAATACGACCACTGCATGGAATGAATCTAATTTTACCTGGATAGATGGAATTGTACAATCTGAATTTAGGCAAGTGGTAGCTGGCAATCAAGAGGGATATACATTCATAATAAATTCGGAGGTAACTAGAAATGAGGGTGTACTACAAATAACTAATATAACTTTAGATGTATTTAATAATATTGTATTAACTATAATAGATCATAATCTTTCTGTTTCGGATTTTATTTTAGTAGAAAATGTGCAAGGGTATAGTGATTTTGCACCATTTATATGTCAGATATTGTATGTCACAGATGTGAATACAGTTGGTACTTCTCAAATTTTTACATTTACAGGTACATATAGTGGTGGTGGCACTGTTGCCCGAGTATCAAAAATCTCTATGCAATCGAAGCAATTCAATCCTTATATTGATAAGGGCATGAATGTCTATATAGAGAAGGTAGATTTTGCTGTTAAGAGAACTTTAATGGGTGAAATTACTGTAGATTCATTTCCGTCTGCATCCCAATTATCTATGTTAGCCGAAGGAATGGCTACAGGAGCGAGTACGGGAACCAATGTATTACAGACTTATCCATATGATCCTTTATATTATCCACTAGAATCTAGCCAGGAAAGATTATGGCATACAGTTTATTTCCAATCTTCTGGTGAATGTATACAATTAGTTTTTGATATGTCATTTGATCAGATGATCAATCCCTCGATATCATTGGTAGATTTTCAATTAGAAGCGATGACGTTATATACTATGCCGACAGGAAGGTTGGGATAATGGCTAATCCGATATATAGTGGTGCATTTGTCCCAACAACGAACATTTGGGATGTGCAAGCACTTTACGATACAGATGTTAATACTCCTGCTTTTAAGGAACTCCTTGTTCGTCTTTATCAGAACGTAAATAATATAGCGAATGTATTGAATCTTAAGGATACTGGATATTATTTGAATCAGGAATTTGTTAATGGACAACTATATTTTCCGGATCCTACATTAAATTCTTCTACTTCTGCAAATGCAGAATTCCGACAGGTATGGCGATTTGTGATTAATTTTGGTGCATTACCTGATTTTACAGGAAATCCGACGAAGAGTGTGCCACATGGGCTTACGATTAATTCTGGAGTAACATTTACTAGGATATATGCCACAGCATCAGATACAACAGGATTTAAATATATACCTATCCCATACGCGAGTGCTTCGGGGGCTGATAATATACAATTAGATGTGAATGCTACGGATGTAGTAATAACAGTGGCGAGTGATAAATCTGCATTTAATGTATGTTATGTAATATTAGAATATTTAACTTTCTGATAAATAATAAGACCGCTGGGGTACAACGGTCTTAAGTAAATAGGAGCGGTTATGTATCCGCTTCAAACTACTATAATTTTTTTGTAATATCTACTTTTCGTTGATAAATTCTATCCATGTAAAATCATTTAAATAATATTTATAGCGAATACTGCTGTATTATTTTCTGGATGGATATCTTTTTTGTGAAGTCTTAAATTTTTTATATTTATTTCCATTTTCTTATTTTCATTTTTTTATGAGTGATAACATTCTATTATCGATTATATCATAATATGAAAATAAGACACACAGTATAGTGCTAATACTGTGTGCAATGTTACCACCACTCATGCATGATAACATTTACTCATGAAGACTTTATTCTTTCGGGATTTAAATTAAAGGGCACCCTAGGGAGCCCCTAAAAAGGAGTAATCTGATTTAGATAATCAAATTAATTATAATGAAGCGCTAATATCTTAGCAAAGATTGATGTAATTTCAAATCTTTTTTAATCTAATACAAAAAGTGAAAGGAAGACATGGCATCGATATTGGACATGTTCGCAGGACCCGCTGCGAGACCTTTATATAATCTATTGGGCGGCAATAGAAATATGAACTCTCAATCAAACAATAATGATCAAGGTAGTTTTTTGGGAGGAACCCCTGCGCAAATACAGCAATTCGAGAGATTTAGACCCAATCAGCAGAATGCTATAAACCAATCATTACAAATGGGATTATCTGGACTACAGAATACGGGAAATTTAGATTTTGGTCCTATAGAACAACGAGCTATAAAAAACTTTAACACACAAATTGTGCCTTCTTTGGCAGAAAGATTTACTGCTATGGGCAGTGGTCCTAGGTCCAGTAACTATGCACCTACGATTGCAGCAGCTGGAGCGGATCTTACAGGGCAATTAGCCGCTTTGAGATCCCAATATGGATTACAGCAACAAAATGCATTACAGAATCTATTGCAAATAGGTCTAACACCGCAGTATGAGAGTGCATATGAACAAAGATCTCCGGGATTTGCAGAATCCGCGGGGGGTCCACTATTACAAGCACTGGGTCAATCATTGCCTTACTTATTGCCTTTACTTCTAGGCGGCGCTACAGGAGGTGCTGGAGCAGCTGCGGGAGCGGGAATTTCTGCAGGATTACCGTTACTAATTAAGTTGCTACAAAGTGGATTCCAAGGTGGAGGAGAAGGGGGGACTTCATATGCGGGCAATGCATCTGTGGTACCTACGTTAATTAATATGCTAAGAGGAGGAAGATAAATGGCCATACAAATATTACCCAAAGTAGGATTAGCTGAAAGATTGGGTACGGCATTAGGAACAGGTTTAGGTGCAGGTATCCAAGGATTAGCGCAGAATAAACTTGCAGAAATTGAACGGCAAAAAGGAATATCTCAAACCCAAAAGGCATTAGAAGCATTAGGAGCTCCTCCTGAATTAGCATATTTACCCGAGAAATTACAACCACAAGCTTTAAAAGATATATTGCGCGGAAGAGAAGAGGGAGTATTTAATCAGGCATTAGAACAAATACAAAGTGGTGAACCTTCGGATATAGCTTCATTGCCTGTAGGTCCCAATTTAAAAAGCAAATTGAATAAGGCTGATTTGCAAGAAAGAAAATTCAAATATCAGCAAGAAGCAAACAAATCATCTGAAGCAGCTAAAGCACAAAGATATATAGAAGCTGATACTAAAGCATTAAGAGACACTATATACAACTCTCATCAAGCTAGAGGTAAAACTAAGGCTATTATTGGTAGGTTTAAAGCATTAAATAGAACTGGAAAATTAGATAGAGATAAATTAGTAACCCAGATCAGTAATGTGCTTGGAATAAATGCCACCCCATTTTTAAGTGCGGATGCGATAGAATTTGAAAAATTAATATCTGAATTAATAAAAGGTGGCGTATTAAAAGATTCATTTGGATCTAGAGTTACAAATTTAGATTTGACAACATTTTTAAAATCTTTGCCATCATTATTACAGACTAAGGAAGGGAGAGAAAGAGTAATAAATAATTTAGAGATTTTAGATGAGATGGGAGATGTGCGATATAAGGCATTTCGAGAAATTATTAAAAATAATGAAAATAAAACTCCTGCTGATTTGCAATTTCTTCTTGATGATGCTACAGAAAAAGAGATGGAAGAACTGGAGAAACTGTTTGTTTCTGGGAAACCATTGAGTTCTAGGGCTAAAAAAAAAGTAGAGAAGGAAACTAATAAAGATGCTGCAAGAGAAATAGCTACGCATCCTTCTGAGCCCACACAAAATCCATTAGCACCTACTTCATCTGCAATGCAGAATTTAGAATTACAGACTCCTACTCAGCAAGCGCCGCAATCTAGACCATTGACTCCGTTAGAGCAGATTCCTCTTTTTGGAACACATCTAGCTCCACAGGAGAAAGGAAATATAGGAGGTCTGGCAAATCTACTACAGGAGGGAGCAAGAATAGGTGGTGGGGCTGGGCTTCGAACTCTAGAATCATTGTTAGGAAATTATCCTTCATTGGCATCACTTGCATTACAGATTCCACATTCTATATTAGAAGCTACTACTGGTAAAGGCATACCGGGACATGAACAAATACAAAATTTAATTCCTTCACCAGAAACCTTACATAAAGGGACTAAAGTATTGACTGGCAAAACATTTGAGCCGAGAACACCAGGTGAAGCTACTTTACAACGAATTACTGGAGATATAGGAACATTTTTGGGTGCAGCAACAAATCCTGCGACACTTATAAAATCGATTCCTGCTATAGGAAAACAGGGTGCCAATATAGTTAAGGCATTAGCAAAGGCTACATTATTGAGTGGAGCGGCTAATTCGATTCAGGCAATAGGAAATAGGTTGTATGAAGGGGCAGGAGATTTAGGTAAATTAATTTTTGCTTTTGGCACAGGATTATTGGGTACTAGAAAGGGTGTAACTGAAAATATGAAGGAGGCATATAAGAATGTAGATAAACTAGGAGCTGGAAAAGCTGTATCCGGTGACATAATACAAAAAGGTGCAGAAGAATTATTAAGAAGAACTGAAACTGGTGCCGGTACGGAAGCTAAGGGTTATATTAAACCAGTATTAACTAAAATATTAAATGATTTAGAACTTACGAACGGAAAAATTTCAGTAAATAATCTTTTAGAAATTGATAAAGATATTAATGCGAGATTAATAAAAGAAAATATACCTGCCGGAGCAGATAAATGGTTAAATAGATTAAAGGTTTATAACGGTAGGAATCTAAATGAATTTAGCAAAGAAGCACCTGAATTTGGATCTGAATTGAAGAAGGCTAAAGAAATATTTAGGGCTACGCATAATTCTTCTGAGGTAACTAAAAATATCAACAAATATATTGCACCGGGTACGATTGCAAATCATACTATTAAAGCGGCTTTTTCTAGAGGATTAGATGCAAAGCATATTATGCGCGGATTGTCTGGAATTGCTATAGCTCATACAGCTGGTAAAGCATCTGATCTAGTTGATTTACTTAAACAAAGTCCGGAAGTAAGAAAATACGTAGCCAAGGCAATAGGAGCAGCTGTACTGAAACATGGTGGCCTTGCACATAAATTGATTCAAAAAGCTGAAAAGAAAGCTCGTGAATTAGGATATGATTAAGGTTCTATATTCATAATATTTTCACCTGTAGCAACCACTAGCCAAAACCAGAAATATTTTGGATGAAATAAGAAGAATATTATAAGAGTTAAAATTAATATTAAACGAACAATTACTCTTAATTTTATGAAAGGTGTAGATTTATTATATCTTTTGATGAAGGTTTTAATTAAATTCATAGCATCTACAATTTGATTTGATTAATGAAAAATTGTATATTCATAAACTGTCCTAATGTTTCTTTAGAGCCATCTATCTCTCAGATGGCTTTTTTATTTTGTTTCAAAAATGATATCGTAAAATCCTTCTATTAATTGCCAAGTACATATAGAATTATCGATATTTACTAATACATATGCTCTTTTGTTTTGAGTATCGCAATGAATATCTCCTACTTTCCACATAATTACCTAACGAATTTATTTACTTCACCTAATTTTTCTAATATTGCTTTAAGTACCCATTGGTTTATAGTCTCATATCCCATACTAGCATGCATCTTAATTAGAGCATGCACTTCGGGAGACCATTTACAAATAAAGCGGCATTCTCTCTTTTTGCCGTTCGCATCTCGAAGGAGCGGTTTATATCTACTTTTTTTCTGTGAATTTTTTTTTTTAATTGTATTGGACATTCTTTATCTTTCCAAATATGAGTGACATTATAAATATAACAAACATGTGCTGAATTTGCAATAAAATAATAAACGAAGTTTAATTATGGCAAAAAGAAAGGGTTTGGATGAACAACTCGATACCTAATCAGGTATATGGATTCAATAATGCGCTTACAGACAACTCACCTCCGCCTATAGTGTTAAATGTATCACCTGGATCTGCGAATTTAGCCAACATTGGCAGATTATGGATCAACAAATCTTTAAATACTGCATTTATACTTACATCTATAGTGGGTGGTGAAGCTTTTTGGCAGCCATTTTCTGGGAACGCTGCATTTACTTCACTGACTGTATTTCCTGGTCCGATATCGCTTACTGGGGTAACTGAGATAAATACGAGTGGAGTAGCTACTACCACCATAGGTAATGCGTCATCATTTGTGGATATAAATGGATCTGTATTTATAAATTGCATAGGATCTACAAATACCAATATTAATACTACTGGTACAGGTGCTGTATTTATAGGAAACAGTACAGGAGATACAGAAATATATGGTGGTAATTTAATTATAAACGGTACAGGAAATATAGAAATATCTGGTGGTAATTTAATTATAAATGATGGAAATGTACAGTTAGTAGATAATGGCACTGCATTTATTCTTCCCGGTCCTTCACAGATTATTTCTGGAAGTGGGACGCCTGCAAATGGGTTAGCGATAAACACGGGTGATATATACGTAAATCTAACTGGATCTACTACCACAAATAGGCTTTATATAGCTACGGCTCCGGGGGGACCTTGGGCCACATTTACGACTAGTTCATAAAAATAAAAGAAAGGAAAAGGATGAGTGTACAAATACCATCGAACTTGGTGTATGGATTTAATCAGGCATTAACTGAGGCATTTCCACCACCCATTATATCTTTAAGGAATCCCACCACTAGTGACAAGACACAAATAGGCAGAGGATGGATAAATACATCTGCGAATGATGCATTTGTATTGACCTCTATAGTAAATAACAGTGCGACTTGGATTAACGTTGGTGGCGGAGGCGGTACATTTACTTCATTGACTGTAACTCCGGGGCCCATAAATCTTACTGGTACAACTAATATAAATACTGCAGGCGCTGCAGCGACAAATATAGGAAATATTCTTGCGGGTAATGGACCTACAACGATATTAGGTAGTGATGTAGTGATAGATGGTACCGGTATATTAGCCTTAGGAGAATTGACGGCTACTACCATAAATATAGGAACCAGTAGTGCGGGAGCAATAAGCATAGGAAATGGTACTGCCATTACCATAACCGGAGAAACAGATGTTACGGGAGAGATAACAGCTACTGGAAACATAGTATCTACTGGAGGAAATCTTCTGGGAACAGCATTACAATTAGCTGGACCAATTAGTGTATTAACGGGAGCGGGTGCTCCTTCGGCAGGATTGGCAGCACAAGTGGGTGACGTGTATATAAATACGACAGCAGCTAGTGCTACCACAAGAATGTATATAGCAACTGCAGCATCGACTTGGACTAATGTATCTTGCGCTGCGTAGATTAAACTTAAAGGATAAAACATGACAATTAAATCATTTATAGCAATAGAAGTAACAAAGAACGATAGATTATATCAATTCTTTATACCTGCGGGTGCGCCATATGGGGAAACATATGATGCATTATTCAAATGCTTAGAGGATGTGAGTGAGATGCAGAAACTTAGTATAGAGCAGGCAAAGAGTCAGAATCCTAATAATTCTACAGAGGCAAAAGTATGACAGCAGGCATGAGGGTATTTGCTGAGCCTTTGCGATCGCTGGCGGCAGCATCTGTTGTGGTGGGTTATACGGCCATAGGGGATCCTTTAGTATATCCAATGAGGATTATGTTAGTGCAGAACTTAACAAATGCGCAAGTGGTATTTTCTCTTGACGGGGTGAATGATCATTTCACGTTGCCAGCAGGTGGCTTTATATTATTAGATTTACAAGCTAACAATATTGTTAAAGAAGGATGGAATATAGCTGCACAGACTACATTTTATGTGAAGAGAGTAGCGACACCAACAGCAGGTAATGTTTATGTATCTTCTTTTTATGGTACTGCATTTTCTATGATGGGATGAATTTAAATACGAAAGTGAGAACACGATGAGTCAATCGGGTGCATATGGGGGAGGATCTACTCCTCCTACTGGCAGTATATTAACTTTAACAGGAAATGATGCAGTAGCAGTAGGACCTAATGTAGCAGGTAATA
>Ga0307374_10005662_pt1 | contig 20109 bp, 17 predicted proteins | sample OX3MG_FD_202532 | JGI IMG/M metagenome (GOLD analysis project Ga0307374, IMG submission 202532) | Soil microbial communities from Risofladan, Vaasa, Finland - OX-3 | ecosystem: Environmental > Terrestrial > Soil > Coastal area > Acid sulfate soil | place: Finland: Risofladan, Vaasa | collected...
CCGAGATCCAACAAGCGGTGCGGTTCTCGCTATTTCACGTGCTTCAGGCGGGTGCCCGGGCAGAGGGCAGAGCGATCGCCGCCAAGGGCCTCACCGGCCCCGGCTACGACGGACACTGTTTTTGGGGCACCGAGGCATACGTCCTACCGGTGCTTACCTACGTCGCGCCCGATGCCGTCGCCCACGCGCTGCGCTGGCGCCATTCCACGCTCCCGATGGCCATCGAACGTGCCCGCCTACTGGGCTTTGCCGGTGCGGCGTTCCCGTGGCGGACCATCCACGGCGAAGCGTGCTCGGGCTATTGGCCAGCGGGCATGGCGGCCTTTCACGTCAACGCCGACATTGCCGACGCCGTCATCCGCTATCTCAACGTCACCGACGACGAAGCGTTCGAAAAGAGCACTGGACTTGCACTCCTCGCCGAGACGGCGCGGTTGTGGCGCTCCCTCGGGCACCACGACAGCGAGGGCCGATTTCGGATCGACGGCGTCACCGGACCCGACGAGTACAGCGCGATTGCCGACAACAACATCTACACGAACCTCATGGCCCAGCAGAATCTCGCCGTCGCCGCCGAGGTCGCCGCTCGGCATCCCGAAGCTGCCCGCGAGCTGAATATCGACGAAGAGGAGATGGCGGCTTGGCGCGATGCCGCGAAGGAGATGACCATTCCCTTCGACGACACGCTCGGCGTCCATCCCCAGTCAGAAGGCTTCACCAACCACCAGGTTTGGGACTTCGCTGCGACCGTGGCCGAGCAGTACCCGCTGTTGTTGCACTTTCCCTACTTCGATCTCTACCGCAAGCAGGTGGTCAAACAAGCTGATCTCGTGATGGCCATGCACCGTCGAGGCGACGCGTTCGCCGCCGAGCAGAAGGCTCGCAATTTCTCCTACTACGAAGCCCTCACCGTGCGGGACTCCTCGCTTTCCGCCTGTATCCAAGCGGTGCTCGCTGCCGAGGTCGGGCACTTGCGGCTCGCCTACGACTACCTCGCCGAGGCGGCCCTCATGGATCTCGACGATCTCGAACACAACACGCGCGACGGTCTGCACATGGCCGCTCTTGCCGGCAGCTGGATCGCCGTCGTGGCGGGCCTCGCGGGAACGCGGGACCGGGGCGGCGCGCTGAGTTTTGCCCCACGCCTGCCCGAAGAGCTCTCTCGGCTTGCCTTCAAGATCTCCTTCAGGAAGCGACGTTTGGCAATCGACGTGCGAGCAGGTAGCACCACCTACAACCTGCTCGAGGGCGAGCCGCTTACCTTCGCGCATCACGGGGAGGCGATGACCGCCTTGCTGAACGAGCCGATCGAGTGCCCGATCCCTCCCGCGCACGCTCCGTCGCCGATCCCAACGCAACCAGCAGGACGTGAGCCGGTCCGCCGCCGACCAACGAAAGCTCGGGGCGGCTGATGGCGCGAACCGCGACCCTTCGCTACCGGGCGGTTCGCCGCTGCAAGAAGCTCGCGTCACTAGTTCGCGATCCGGGCGATGAGCTCGTGGCGCGCCGTCTCACCCAGCCGGGATCACGCGATCACTCACCGCGTCTGCCATGCCATGCCCACCTCACGGAAAGGTCACCCATGACCCAAAGCGCAGGACTGCACGAACCCGCAGAAAGACTGTCGTCCGAGACCATCGACCGGCACCGGGCGATCGTCTCGATCCAAGAAGAGCTCGAAGCCGTCGATCGGTACGACCAGCGAGTCGGCGCCGCAACTGAAGGCGAACTCGCGGCGGTCATGGCGCACAACCGCGACGAGGAGAAAGAGCACGCCGCCATGACCCTTGAATGGTTGCGCCGCCATGACCCGGTCTTGGACCGCCACCTCCGGACTTACCTCTTCAGCTCCGCAGCGATCATCGAGCTCGGAGCCGAAGCGGTCTCGAGCGGCAATCTCGCCCCGGCAGAAGCGACCGGTTCGCTCGGCATCGGCAGCTTGAACGGAGCGTCGCGATGAACCATCTCCTGCGTTCGGCGGCCCCGATCAGCGACACCGGATGGCGCGAGCTCGATCGCGAAGCCCAACAACACCTGCTGCCCGCTCTCGCTTCTCGCCGGGTCGTCGACTTCTCCGGGCCACTCGGTTGGGAGCACTCGGCCACCAACCTCGGGCGGGTGTCAGGCATCGATCCTGCCGACGCGTGTCTCCGGGCGAGCCAACGGCGCGTGCTGCCTCTCGCCGAGCTGCGGGCGGACTTCGCGATTTCTCGGGCCGAACTCTGCGACCTTGACCGAGGCGCTGTCGACATCGACCTCGGGGCCCTCCATGCGGCGGCGCAACGGATCGCGCGAGCCGAGAACGTGGCCGTCTTCCACGGCTGGCCAGGCGCCGCCATCGTCGGCATCAGCCACGCGGTAGCGAATTCGGCGATCGCGCTCGGAACCGACTTCGCCGAGTACCCGAAATGCGTGGCACAGGCGGTCGTCGGCTTGCTCTCCGCAGGCGTGAGCGGCCCCTACGGGCTGGTGATCGGACCTGACGGATACACCGGTGTCGTCGAGACAACCGAGGATGGGGGCCTCGTCGTCTTCGACCACCTCCGCGAGATCTTGGGCGGTCCGATCGTGTGGGCTCCCGGCGTTCTCGGCGCACTCGTCCTCAGTCTCCGCGGCGAAGACTTCTTGTTCGAGTCCGGACAGGACTTGTCTCTTGGCTATGACCATCACGACGCAGAAAGCATCCATCTCTACCTGGAGGAGAGCTTCACCTTCCGGGTTGCCACACCGGAGGCCGCAGTGGTCTTAGACCATGACAAGGCTCCGTGACCCTCATCACCGCCTCCGCCGGCTCTCAAGGAAGAGGCCGGAAGCGTGGCGTGTCAAATCTGTGCCGAAGTCAGCAAACGATCGATGGGCGAGCTCGTCGAGTAGGGAACATGACAAATGGTTGAAGAAGCTCACGAAGGCGCTGCGACGATCGTGGTCGGCATCGACGGGTCCTCGTCGTCGAAAGCCGCGCTCGCATGGGCGGCTCGTCAGGCGAAGTTGACTGGAGAGACGCTCCATCTCGTGACGACGTGGGATTACCCCACCGACTACGGGTACGGCTGGGTCAGCGCTTGGCCGGAAAACATTGACTTTGCGAGCGATGCGGCGAAAGGACTACATGACACGATCAAGGAGGTGCTCGGTGACGACGCTGCAATAACGCTCACCGAGACGGTCGCCGAGGGCCATCCAGCACCGATCCTTATTGATTTGACGGAACACGCCGCGCTCATTGTCGTGGGGAGCCGGGGCCATGGTTCGTTTCGAGGCATGCTCCTTGGATCAGTCAGCGCCCACGTGGTGACACATGCTCGCTGTCCCGTCGTCGTTGTGCATGAACGAGTTGACGATTCGAATCCCGCGTAGGTCTGGGTGACAGTCATGGACCAGGCAGCGCGAGGCGCTGTGGAATTTCGCCCTCCGGCCCACTCGCGCCTTTTGTTTCCGCCACGGATACGTCGATCTGCCAATTTGATTGCGGGGCGACATGGCGATTGTCGCTGAGCCCGCCCAAGCCGACGTGCCTCGGGTACAAATCGCCACGCGCACGTTGCGGCGTGACCGTTGGTGGCTACAACCCGCCCTCACCGACGTCGGCCTTCTCGGGTTCGTCATCTACTCGACCTGGGCCGCCTTTCAGAACGCCGACTATTACGCCGCTCCGTACATCTCGCCGTTCTACTCGCCATGCATCTCGAACAACTGTCCGAGTGGAGCGCAAACTTTTCACGCTGGGTTCGCGGTGCCGACGGCCCTGTCGCCGGCGCTGATCGTGCTGATCTTCCCGCTGGGATTTCGTGTGAGCTGTTACTACTACCGCAAGGCCTACTACCGATCGTTTTGGCTGTCGCCGCCCGCGTGTGCAGTGTCTGAGCCGCACCGGAGCTACAGCGGCGAGACCCGGCTCCCGCTGATCCTGCACCGGGCGCACCGTTACTTCTTCTTCTTTGCCATGGTCTTCGCCGCCATCTTGACGTACGACGCCGTTCTTGGCTTCGATTTCAACGGCCACCTCGGTATGCGACTCGGCTCGCTCGTCCTCGTCGTCAACGCCGTTCTGATCTGGGGCTACACCCTCGGCTGTCACTCCTGCCGGCACATCATCGGCGGGCGGTTACGAGCATTCTCCCGGCATCCGCTGCGCTATCGATTTTGGGGTGGGGTGTCGGTTCTCAACGCCAAGCACCTGCAATGGGCATGGGCGAGCCTGATCTGGGTGGCCCTCACCGATGTCTACATTCGGTTGGTCGCGAGCGGCGCCATCACCGATGTGAGGTTCTTCTAGTGGCGAGGCCCGCTCTTGAGAGTTGCAAAACCGTCTCTCCGTCCACATCGTCACTGACGTCGGTCACGTTGAATCAAGCAAGAGAACGTCAGGACGAACCGATCGGCCCATGCGCTTCAGCACCTGAGCTGATCGGTCCGTTGAGAGAACCCCGATGAGCACCACATTGGTCATGAGACTCTGGCGCGGCGACGCGTCCAGCGGCGCGTTGGTCGACTACACCGTGGCAGTCGAGGAGGGTGAGGGCGTTCTCGACGCGGTCTTGAGCGTGCAAGCCGACCAGGCCGGCGACCTCGCGCTTCGATGGAACTGCAAAGCAGGCAAGTGCGGTTCGTGCAGTGCGGAGATCAACGGGTATCCGAAGCTGATGTGCATGACCCGGCTCTCCTCGCTGCCGCCGGGCGAGCCGGTGACGGTGACCCCGCTGCACACCTTCCCGCTCATCAGAGACCTCGTCACCGATGTGTCCGCCAACTATGAGAAGGCCAAGCAGGTTCCACCCTTCAAGCCACGACCACGGGAGGCCGACGGCACCTACCGCATGACCCAGGCGGACGTCGGACGCTCCCAGGAGTTTCGCACCTGCATTGAATGTTGGCTGTGCCAGGACGTCTGTCACGTCATCCGTGACCATGCGGAGAATGAACTGGCCTATTCGGGACCGCGCTTTTTCATCCGCTATGCCGAGCTCGACATGCATCCGCTCGACACGCTCGATCGCAGCCATTACGTCCAGGAAACACAGGGGTTGGGGCTTTGCAACATCACCAAGTGCTGTACCGAAATATGCCCACAGGGCATCAAGATCACCGACAACGCGATCATCCCGCTAAAAGAGCGCGCGGTCGACCTCAACAACGGCCGACTGGCCTGGCTCGGATTGCGGATCCGCCGCAGGCGTAGCGGTGAACTTTGATGACGTCCCGGACGGGCTCAGTGACAGCGATGGCCGCCACCAGAGTTGGACGGCAAGTGCGGTTCCGGTTCCGTCTGGCCGCCGACGGATTGAAATTTGTCGAGGGTGGCAGCAACTCGATTGGAGGTAGCCGGTATGTCCGAAGATGAGCGATTAGCGCGCGAGACTGCGCAGCCACAGGCATCTGGCGCCTCCGGCCAGATCCCGCATGACTTCCGATCCCAGCTGACGCTCGGTGAAGAGGTCGTCGACCCGACCACCTGGGCTGGATCGCTCCCAGCGGCGCAGGGAACCGCTCCCCATGTACGCATCGGCCGCGATAAATGGTTCAACCTGCTGTGGTTGTTGCCGCTTGGCTTCCTCGGACTGATCGTTGCGGTGGCGGCTGCCAAGGGACTGCGTGATATGCCCTCGGTGCAACGGTTCCTCGCGCGCTACCCCGGCACCATCGAGCCAGCTCGCTCACTGCGCAACGAGGGTCTGCCCTTCTGGGTAGGTGTGACGCACTTTTGCAACCTGTTGTTGATGATCTTCATCATCCGCTCAGGCTTGCAAATCCTCGCCGACCATCCGCGCCTGTACTGGACCCGGCACAGCACGCCGGGAAAAGACTGGTTCCGCATCCAAAAGCCAGTGCCCGCCGATCCGCTGTGGACAGCGAAACAGGACTCGATCGGCCTGCCTCGCCAGGTCGGCCTACCGGGGATCCGCCACTCCATCGGGCTCGCCCGCTGGTGGCATCTCGGCACCGACACCTTGTGGCTGTTGAACGGCGTGGTCTTTTACGTCTTGTTATTCGTCACGCCCCAGTGGCGCCGTCTCGTGCCGACGAGCTGGGCGGTCTTTCCGAATGCACTCTCAGTGCTCATCCAGTATCTGTCGTTGCGCTGGCCGACCGACAACGGCTGGGTCGCCTACAACGGCCTGCAGCTGATCACCTACTTCATCACCGTCTTTGTCGCTGCCCCGCTGGCCCTCATCACCGGTCTCGGCATGTCGCCGGCGCTCTCGACGCGCTTCAAGCGGATCAGCAAGGTGCTCAGCATCCAGGTCGCGCGCTCCGTGCACTTCTTCGTGCTGTCGTGGTTCTTGCTGTTCATCGTGATCCACGTCACCTTCGTGTTCACGACGGGTCTGCTCCCGAATTTGAACCACGTCTATGCCGCCCGGGACAACGACAGCTGGGTCGGCTTTTGGGTCTTCTGTGCCTCGATGGTCGTCGTCGTCGTCGCCTGGGTGGCTGCCACCCCGTTCACACTGCGCCACCCCCGAGTCGTCCAGCGGGTCGGCTTCGCGCTCATCGGGCCCGCTCAGCGCCTGTTCGAACATGTAGACGCCTCCCCCGGGGAGTACAGCGAGAAGGACATCTCGCCGTACTTCTGGCACAACGGCCGCTACCCCGACTCCCCGGAGTACAAAGCGTTACAAGCAGGCGAATTTGCCGGATATCGGCTGACCGTCGGTGGACTGGTCGATCACCCTGTCGAGTTGTCCCTCGATGATCTGAAGAGGCTGAGCTTTCATGAGCAGATCACCCAGCACTTCTGTATTCAGGGATGGTCCGGTGTCGCCAAATGGGGAGGCGTGTCGATGTCGACAATTCTCGACCTCGTCATTCCCGATCCGCGAGCGAAATGGGTGGTGTTCTACTCGCTCGGAGAGGGCGCCGACGGCGGCACCTACTACGACGCCCATCCCATTGATCAGATGCGCAGCGAACTCGCTATGCTCGCCTACGACATGAATGGTGAGCCCCTTTCGTTCGGCCACGGTGCACCGCTACGGCTACGCAACGAGATCGAACTCGGCTTCAAACAAGTGAAATGGATCAAAGGAATCGAATTCGTCGTCGAATTCTCCGGTATCGCCAGCGGCTTTGGCGGATACAACCAGGACCACGAGTTCTTTGGCTACCGACAGTCCCTATGAAGGCGGCACATTCCGCAACACCAACACTTCGCGGTGACGTGCCCTCGCATGACAGGGAGCATGGTGGCGACGAAACAAGCGATGAGGAGAACCGATGACGAGCGAAACGACCGAGTACACAATTGGCAGCGAAGTCTCATGCAGCGATGGCGTCTGCGGGGAACTACGACGCGTGGTCGTTGATCCCATCGCCCGCGCGCTCACCCATCTCGTCGTCGAGCCGAGGCATCGGCAAGGGATGGGGCACCTCGTGCCGATCGGTCTCGTCGACTCATCGGCGAAGGAGATCCGGCTGCGGTGCACGACGTCTCAATTCCAAGCGCTCGAGAGCGCCGAAGAGGCGAAGTTCCTGCCGGGAGCGAGCGGACAGTGGGACTACGGGCAAGAAGAGATGCTTTCGTGGCCTTACTACGGATTTGGCATGGGGAACATGACCATGGGAGGCATCGCGAGCGTGGGTGCTGGCGCGCAAACAATCACCTATGACCGAGTGCCTCTTGGCGAAGTGGAGGTGCGCCGCGGCGAGCACGTAGAGGCTACGGACGGAGCAATCGGACGCGTCCAGGGACTGGTCATCGATCCCAGCGATCATCACGTGACTCACGTGCTGCTCGACGAGGGTCACCTGTGGGGACAAAAGAGGGTCGCCATTCCGATCAGCGCGGTGACCGGTGTCAAGGACGGGGTCCGACTCAATATCACGAAGGACGAGGTGCGCGATTTGCCACCGATCGCCCTCGATGACGACGAATGATGGCCCTACGGTCGCGTCGGAATCTAGTAAGTGATTGGGCTGTCACGCTATCGTCCGCTTGGCGTCTTGCTCCCGAACCGGTGCCTGCAGGCAGACACGTCCATCAATCGACGTATCCGGGCAATCGGCCGTACTGCGAGCAAGGATGATCCGGCTGATTGCTGCCATCGATGAGCAACGTGGCCTGGCCGATGCGAAGGGCATTCCCTGGCAAGGCAGAATCCCTACTGATTCGGACTACTTCCGTAACCAAACCACGGATGGCACCATAGTGATGGGCTTTCGTACCTACGAGGAGTTCGAGCATCCTCTCCACGATCGACAAAATTTCGTACTGGCTCGCGCAGGGACACCCCCGCTCCGTCCCGGATTCGGCGCCATTTTAGATCTCGGTCAGTTCTTTTACGTACATGCTCAAAAGACGGTGTGGGTGATCGGCGGCGCCGGATTATTTGCACAAACCATCTCGCGCGCCGAAGAGCTTTACATCACTCAGCTGAATGGTGACTTCCACTGTACGAAGTTTTTGCCCGAATACGGCGACGACTTCTTTCTCGGATCAGGACTCGGTTCGCACCTGGAGAACGGCATTTCGTTTCGCTTCGAGATTTGGCGTCGGAAACACCACTCGTGTGGATCGTCTGACCGGGAGGGTGACCTCTCTGGGGAAGTGCTCGAAGATGCTCCTTCGTGTGCGGCGTCCGCATGAGGCTGAAGGATGGGCAAATACAGAGATGTCGATCAGACGTCGAGCGACGTCCTCAGATCCAGCCGGCATGTGCCGACGATTTGCTGTCTTTAAGCATCCTTAGGGTGCCAGGCGAGATGGGAGCCGTGTGGAGGTATCGGTAGGACCTCCAGTCGTATCAACTCACTTCAACGACGAGGTGGTCGTCTGCGAATTGTCGGCCGAGATGTCGAGCACAAAGGAACAGGGCTACTTCGCCGCCGATACTCGCCTCGCGTCGGGCTATCGGCTAAAGCTCGGTGGCGAGCGCCCGATCCTGCTCAACGGCGCGGCAGTCGGGCATCACTCGGCGCGCTTTGAGTTCACCAATCCTGTGCTTGTCCGCTCCGACGGCAGCCAGCTTCTCGAACACTCCCTCCACCTGCGTCTCGATCGGACCGTCGGCCCAGGCATCCACGAGGACTACGACCTCACCAACCAGGGCCGAGACGACGTCGTACTCGACTTCGAGGTCAGCATCGAATCCGACTTCTCTGACCTCTTTGACGTAAAGGCGCACCGGCGAGTCCGGCGGGGCTCGATCCACAGCACTTGGGACGAGGAGAACCAACGGCTCACCACTCGCTACGCGAATGGCGCGTTCGAGCGCTCGCTTGTCCTCGAGGTGGCGAACAACGACTCTCCGCCTGAGTTCGCCAACGGAGGGATCCTGTTTCGGATCGAGCTCGCCCCGGCGAGCTCGTGGCACTGCTGTTTGTGGTGGATGCCGGTGATCGATGGCACCGAGCGCCGGGTGACGCGTCCCTGTCATCAGCTTCTTGGGGCCGACTCCAATCACGAGGTCGCAAGGCGGCGCTTTGTCGAGCAGGCCGCGATCTTTGAGACCTCGAACCCGGGCGTGACCGTGGCGCTGCGCCAGGCGATCGATGACCTCGCCGGCCTGCGCTTACACCATCATGACGACCTCGCCGTGGGCGACCCGAGCAACGACGATCTCAACGCCTGGGTCCCCGCCGCGGGCATCCCCTGGTTTGTCAGCTTGTTCGGCCGCGACGCGCTCACCGTCTCATTCCAGACGTTCGCGATGTCGCCTCGCTTCGCGCTCGGCAGCCTGCGAGCACTCGCTGCCCTGCAGGCAGACTCCTACGACGACCACAGAGACATGCAGCCGGGAAAGGTCGAACACGAGGTGCGTCACGGCGAGCTCGCCGCGCTCCGCCTCATCCCACACACTCCCTATTACGGCTCCCACGATGCGACCACGCTCTATGTGCTCGTGGCGGCACAATCCTGGCGCTGGCACGGAGACCGCCACGCGCTCGACGTCCTTCGACCCCACGTCGAGCGCGCCCTCGCATGGATCGAGCGCGACGGAGATAGCGACGGCGACGGGCTCCAAGAGTACCAGACGCGCTCTCCCGACGGCTACTACAACCAGGGCTGGAAAGATGCCGGGGACGCGATCGTCACGAGCGATGGAGCGCTCGCCAAGCTTCCGATTGCCCTGTGTGAGCACCAGGGCCTCGTCGTCGCTGCGAAGCGAGCCTGGGCCGAGGTCATCGAGACCGCCTACGGCGACCAGCACGTCGCTAAGCGCCTGCGCTCGGAGGCAGGTCGGCTCGCAGGAGCGATCGAAGACCGATTCTGGTGGGAGACTGAAGGCACGTACTACCTCGGCCTTGACGGCGACAAGCGCCCAATCGATTCGGTGTCCTCAAACCCGGCTCATCTCCTGTGGCAACAAGCCATCGACCCCGAAAGGGCCGCAAAAGTCGTGAAGCGCCTCATGGCCGACGATATGTGGAGCGGATGGGGCATCCGCACGTTGTCGAGCGAGCATCTCGCCTACGACCCGCTCTCCTACCAGCGCGGCTCGATCTGGCCACACGACAACGCCATTGCCGCGGCCGGTTTTCGCGCGTACGGATTCGACGAGGAGGCGGCAACGGTGGCAGCCGGCATTTTCGACGCCACTTCAAAGTTCGCCTCCCAGCGCCTCCCGGAGCTCTTTGCCGGGCTGAAACGAGATGCCGGCGCGTTTCCCGTCCAATATCTCGGTGCGAACGTCCCACAGGCATGGTCCTCGGGCGCGGTCGTCCACCTCGTTGCCACGCTCCTCGGCCTGGACGCTTCGGCCCAGGAAGGAGTGCTGCGCCTTTGCCCAGCTCTTCCTGAATGGATGTCGGAGGTGACGCTTCAACAGCTCCGGGTAGGTGACGCCTCGGTCGACCTCTGTGTCACCCGTCGGCCCGACGGTACTCACGGAGTAGAAGTGCTGAGGGGCGGGGAGAGCCTCGAGGTGAGGATCCTAAGCTGACCAGAGCGAAGAGAAGTGCGGAGGGCGGGACGCGCGCATCTGCCCAGAGGAGCCTGACTGTGGAACCTGAACTCGCCGATGAGGGCGGGGAGGTTCATTCTGACACGCTGTGTTCTGCGATCACCCAAACTCTTGGGCGGGGTCCACTCGTTGATCGTTATGTGCAAGCAACGTTCACAAACCCACGATGTCTGACCAAGGAATCTGCGGATAACTCGCGCGTCCCGCTTCGGACATTGCTCGGGCTGCCTCCCCGACAAACTCCAAGAGGCGCTCGACGGCAAGCTGGCGAACCCGATCCGATTGGAAGGTCGCTTCGCCAGGAAGCAGAAGAGGGACTTCCGAGTCTTTCGGAAATCCCCTTGTAGCTGCACTTTCTTTGGTGGCGGGGGCCCGATATCCGCGTTGGCTACTACCGCTCTACCCGCGGTAACACTCGAAGCGATCTTACCGCTCGCCGGTTGAGCGCCAGGTAACAGTGTCAGACCCCTTTGCCCGGATCACACGGCTGGCAGCGGCGTAATTCTTGACAATCTCTTTCACAGCTATTAATCAGTTGCCAGCCGTGCGCTTGGCTCGTCGCCATTTGGTCATTCGAGCCGCTAGCGGCGCGCGACGAAGCAGGCCGCGGGCCTCGGGAAATGACAGGAGGACACCATGGAAAAGGAACGGACTCGTGCGGCATTGCGCCGCTACCGCCTTGCGGCGGTGGGCGTCGCCGTCGCTGGTATCACGACCGCTGGGGTGAGCTGGGGCGTCGCCGCGGCGGGCGCTTCTGGCAATACCAGCGTCATCAACTCCTGTTACAACAACACGAACGGCAACCTTCGTATCGTCGACGCCAGCGCCAACTGTCAGAACCACGAGACCCAGCTGACCTGGAACACGGTCGGGCCCGAGGGGCCACAAGGACCCACCGGGGCAACCGGCGCCACGGGTGCGACCGGCCAACAAGGGCTCGCCGGCACACCGGGCGCGACGGGAGCGACCGGCACACCGGGCGCGACGGGAGCGACCGGCACACCGGGCGCGGCGGGAGCGACCGGCACACCGGGCGCGACGGGAGCGGCGGGGCTGCGCGGCGCGACAGGAGCGCAGGGGCTGCCAGGTCCTAGTGACGGATGGAGCAGCGACGGTTACAACGCCCTACATGTTGGGGGTGGAACGGTGATCCCGGCGAACGGCCAGGAGGCTCGCTACTTCAACATCAACGATGTGCCGCCCGGGAGCTACCTGATCTCCGGCATCGCCGAGCTCAGCGGTTCGAACGCGACGGGCCACTGCTTCGCCGAGGGCAACGACGCCAGCAACCCGAGGATTGCGATCTACTACAAGCTGACGGCAGACAGCGCCGTCGAGACCTCTGTCCCGGTTCAGGGAGCGACAACCATCACGAGTCCGAGCAACAACACGATCTCGATCTCGTGTGAGAACGACACGAGCAGCGGTGGCACGGTCACTTTCGACGGAGGTTCGCTGAACATCGTCGCGGTAGGCACACTCCACTAACCGAACTGAGCGTGGTTGCTGGGCGGTGAATGAGGCCTCGAGAGGAGCGGCTCCGCACCGGAGCCGCTCCTCTCGTCGCTGAGACCTAGTCGGCGACTTGGAGAACGGACACAGGCACCATCGATTGGAATTTGCGCACCAATACCCCGGCGGATCGGGACTCTCGTGTCGCTGACGGGCAACCGACCACCGTTGGGCGACGCACCTCGACAAGTGGATGACGTGGATAACCAGGACGTCGAGGGGTGACGGGTCGAGGCTGAGACCACAGCAGCCGAAAGAAACATGACGACAGCGCGTGATGATCCGTCGGCCAGGTCGACAAAGACGGTCCGAGTTCCGACCTCGCCAGCAAAATCCATCGTGCAATTCTCGCCCAACGAGCTGCGATCTCGTGCCGCGATTGGAATCCGGTCGTGATCGGATGCGCCTCGCGCTGATCGAGCTGACAAGCGAAGGCTCGTCCAACGCGCGATAAACCGCGGCGCTCGCGTCATCGCTAACTCTCGAAGAGACAACGCTCTCGGCGCTACGAGCGCCGAGAGCGAGGGCATCGAGCAGCGCAATACCCGAGAAAGCTCACCGGCGACGCCGTCGACTCACCCGCGCCGAGCGCGAGGCCGCTGAGGCGGGGCAGCGATCCGAATCTGCCGACGCCGCCCTCAAGGCACAGCAGGAGATCCGAGCAGTCAGTGGTTCGGACGTCCGGAGCGCTCTCGATCGACTCGAGATCGTCGACTCCGCGCTTGTGAGTGTGCGCCGTAACGAGGTGGAGTCCTGGTCGAGCTCACCTCCCGAGCATGTCGTCGCGCTCCTCGGCGCGCGCCCGACACAGCCCGGCCGAACGCAACGCCGGCAACAGAGCGTGGTAGAGATCGAAGACTGACGCCGTGTGAGATGGGCGTCGTCGATTCCGAGGTGGAGAACCCTGGGCGAGAGCACTCGGACCGCCCCGCGACGGCTTCGAGGGTCGACGACGACGCGTCGTCTGTTGAATCCCCCTGCTGCCGGTCGGACCGCTGAGTTAGACTGCTGGCATCTCGGCATTCCCCGGGCCGTCCCTCAGGGCACGGAGTTCGGGCAGCGCCTCGCGGTCTTTGGGCCGATCAGCCCGCTCCTTCGCTCGGATGATGTCCTCCAGCGCAGCGGCCCGGATTTCGAATCCATCCCCGTGAAGCACCGTCGAGCGCTCGAGCAGTTCCTCGTAAGGGACCATGCGGCCGTCGGATGCTTCCAGCCCCGCGAGCACATCGAGGGGGCCGGCATCAGTCATCCACGTGGACATGCCAGCCGCGTCGAACATGCCTCCGTCGACCTTCACTGGGAGCATTCGTGCCTCTGCGTCAGTCATCCCTCCGACGCGAAGGCGTGCGTTCAGCTCCACCAACGCATCGGCGAGTCGATCGAGGTTGGCGCGATCTCTGCGAACGACGCAGTCGGCATCATCGGTTGGCCTTGTGACGCCGTAGGCGAAAGCTGCAGCGCCCCCGACGATGAGGTATTCGACGCTGTGACGATTGAGAGTCGCGATCAACCGGGGGAGATCGTGGGGCCGACCGCCCTTCTCAGCCATCGGTAGTGGCAGCAGCCTCCTGCGCGCGCTTCACCTCAATCTCCGCAAGCCACTCCATCACGGCTTCCCGCGAGTCAAGGCGCCGCCCATCCCAGAGGATCGTGACGTCGTCCCGGGTTGGAGGTGCGGCATGTCGCATGCCCTCGAACCACTCCTCGGCGGTCATCACGGGTTGCGCTGCCATGGCCCAAAGGATACCTTCGGGCTCCCTCGTTACGGATCGCGAGACAACCAGATGCACCACGGATGTGCGCCTCAAAGTACGGCAACCCTCACCTTGGAAGGTGATGCCGCGCTACGTCGAAGACCTCACCATCGCTGCAACCGTTGGAACAATCGAGGGTGAACGCCCTTCGCTCGTAGTGATTCGCGGCAGCGTGGGAGCATCCTCACCCGATACATCCTCGAGCGTTCGACAAGCCGGTTCGGGCAACACGCGTGTGAGCACGAAGCCGAGCGCCGCAGCACCTGCTGCGACGAACAACATCCCGCGCAGACCGACATGCCTCTGTAGCTGCGGAACGAGGAACACCCCGACAAACGCGCCGAGCTTTCCTACTCCCGCCGCGATGCCGTGACCGGTTGTACGCATCTCGACTGGGAACACCTCGGAAGGAAGCACGAAAGTCGTCGTGTTCGGCCCGAACTCGACGAAGAAGTAACTGAGCCCGAAGACGGCAAGAAATGGAATCACCGATAAAGTCAGTCCGTGCACCGCGGCAAGGGTAAGGAACGAAGCGGCCATCACCGCGAAGCCAATGAACTGCAGTCGCCGATGGCCAATCCGGTCCATCTTGAGTACAGCAAGCGCGTAGCCCGGTACGGCAAAGACAACAAAGATCCCGAGTGACCACGCGAGCTTGGCGATGAGCGTCGCGTGGGAATCGACGTTCTTCAAGATGACCGGTAGCGACAAGGTGTTGCCGTAGTAGGCGTAGTCGAAGAGGAACCAGGTACCTGCCGTACCGAGAAGAAGGCGGAGCATTCGTCGGTCGGTCAGGAACTTACGAAGATTCATCCGTTGGATCTGTCTCTCGGTGGACTTCTCGGCGTCGATCGCTCCATCGGAGAACACAGCGACTTCTCGTGCTGCCTGATCCGCCTTGCCTTGGACGCGTGCTTTGAACCGCGGCGACTCGGGCATCTTGGACCGCAGGTAGATGACAGCAGCAGCAGGAAGCGCTCCGAAGGCGAGCAGCAGGCGCCATGTCATCTCGTGGCCAAGGCCCGATGAGAGCAGTGTCAAGCCGACAATGGGGCCGACAACAAGTCCAAGCGCCTGCATCGAGAAGACGAGGCCGACGAGACGCCCGCGGTCTTTGCGATTGGAGTACTCGCTCATGAGGACGGCGGAAACGGGATAGTCCCCACCGATGCCGAGTCCCAACACGAAACGCGCGACAACCAGCCAGATGAAGTTCGGCGCGACGGCTGACGCGACCGCACCGACGATCATGATCACAGCGACCGTCACATAGACGGTCTTGCGACCGAACACATCGGCGATGCGTCCGAACACGAGCGCGCCGACGAACGCGGCGAGGATGGCCGAGCCGGTGACCCAGCTCGTCTGCGTGGTGCTCAGATGCCACTGCACTGTGACGAGCGCAGCGACGGTGCTGATGACGAAGAGGTCATAGGCGTCGGTGAAAAAGCCCATGCCCGAGATAACCACGGCTCGGCGGTGAAACCTGCTCCTCGGCGCTTCGTTGAGCAGGTCGCTGACGGATGGCGGGCGGCCAGCCGCGGGCAATAGCGCGGCCTCGATCATCTACACGCCACCCGGCTCGTTCCCCGACCCTTCATCTATGCCCATCCTGTCGGACGAAGATGACCTTTGAGCAAGCGCCAAGTGACGCGGAGATGAACGAAATGCGAATTGATGGAGAACTGACTCCGGTGCGCGTCAGGAAGGCGCTTTGCCGATCAAACGCTCAACCGCTCGAAGATGCTGGTCTGCCTGGATGAGGAGCGATTCACACGAGACGATCAGGCGACCGCCCGATTCGCCGGGGCCGAGGTCGCAAAGCCGGCGACAAGCGAAGGCAACAGTTTTCGCAACACGCCTAGCCGCAATACCAATAACTTAGGGTGGGACAACGAGGGCGATCGCCTGCCCGACCGGCATCGTCGGTTGCGGCCATCTTCGGTGCGTGGCTCGCTTCACCCCGAAGTTGCTCATCTTCCGGCGCACGACACGGGCGTTCGATCGCAGTCGGCGCTCGGGTAGGAGGCCGCGAAGGATCTCCGCTGTGGCGCGCTCGAGCGAGCGGGCAAGCGTCATGGTGGCGTCGAGCCCCCGGCGCACGCTGCGTCGTGTCGCGTGGAGAGGGCGGTGAAGCTGAGCCGGTCGGGATCGTGGCTCCCCGTGTCCGCCGCCGCACCGATGAGCGCGCGAGTCGCGTAGTGGACGCAGAGATAACCCCAGGCTTCCTGGTAGACGCCGGCGGGGGTCCGCGAGCGCAGGATCACCCGCGGCCCGCGCTGGTGGGTCTTCAGCTCGTCGAAGACCGACTCGATCTCCCACCGTTCGGCATAGAGGGCGGCGAGCTCGTCCGCCGGGGCAGCGTCGGGGTCGAGGATCGTCGTGACGAGCCGGTAGGTGGTGTGCTCGGCCTGGGGCCGCCCGGGATCGGTGACCCGGTACTCGATCACGCGCACCGGTGTGACGTGTGCTCTCGTCCGCCTAACTGAACCTAGAGCACGTGCGGTCGCGAGCGACCAACCGGTTCGGGGAGACGGGGCGCAGCCGACGACGCCGACTTCCAAAAGCAGTCCCGCGCCAGAACAGAGCTTCGGAGCCGAGATCACCACTCCGGAGGTGATGCTCACGCGACACGGCGGCGTTTGAGCAGGTGTTGCTCCCCGTCTCGAGCATCGGCCGCGTACCTCGTAGCGCTCAGAACGCTCGCGTCCCATCCACGCGAGGCTTCGTTCACTTTCACTTCTCGGACTACGGCAAGTTGACCGTGATCGGCGTGATCGTCGCCTGTGTCGATGGGCAGCTCGTGACCAGGATCTCCTCCGCTGCGATCCTTCGTGCGGTTGCGCCGGGCTCCCCGTGCGACAACCCGATCCTTCAATCCGATCGCGCGAGACTTGAGCTGTGAGCTTCGATGAACATCGATCGGAGAACGCCTTCCCGAGCAGCAGTGCACCATCGGGCCCGGGCGCGACCTCGAACCACAACTTCGTCGCGCCGTGAAAGACGGCTCCTTCGGCGCTGCTCAGTGGCGCCATGATGCAATCGGCCAACCTCGGCGAGCCATCCCGGCCACTGGAACGCTGGTCGTCGCCGCCGTCGTGATCTTCGTAGTCGGGATCCTCGTGGGATTCCTGATCGTCGGCCGACACGGTGGTGGTCCCATCCAGAGTTGGGACAACATGGTCGAGCGCTGGTTTCCGTCTCACCGCGGCCCCCTCGTGGGCATCTCGAAATTCATCGCCACCTACCTTGACGCCGGGCCCTTGGCCGTCATTTGTGTCGTACTCAGCGCCATCCTGCTGCTCACTCTCCGCACCATCCGCGGCCTCATCCCCGTCGTCGCCTACCTCGGCGGAGAATTCGAGGTGTTTGCGATCCGTGCGATCATTCTTCGCCACCGGCCCGTGACCGCGAACTACCCAGCCCCGGGAGCCATCAAGGGCGTGCACGAGACGAGCTACTCGTTCCCCTCGGGCCACTCGGTTGCGGTAACTGCGGTGCTCTTCGCACTACTTGGCACCATCGCATTGACGTATCGCATCTGGTGGCCTTGGCTCATTGCCCTTCTTGCCTCACTGTTCGTGATCGATACCCGCCTCGTGCTTGGCGTGCACTGGTTCAGCGACGTCGTGTTCGGTCTTTTATTTGGCATCACATGGGGCATCACCGTTGCCTTCGTTGCTCGTCAAGTCGAGTGGGTTGACCTCTTGGCTCTCGTTCGGCACGGATCGAGTCGTCTATCCAGTAGTCCGCCGCCCGGTGGACCCACGACGACCGCTCGTCAACGACGTGCGTGAGGCGAGTTATCAGCAATGCGTGAACCATCGCAAACGGCGCCTCGCGAGATTTGCGCAGATGATCCCGCTGAGCTGCCCGTATTCATCGTTCGACCCTGAGAAATCACAGGTTTGGTTGATCTGACTCTGCGCCACTAGCCCTTGCGCCTACATTCGCTGGGTGTCAAGCAACCGGGACCGTCAGCGCGAGATAGCCCAGCGGCGACGGCAAAGGCAACGACAATTTCGTCGGCGCCGAGCTGTCCTCGCAAGCGTCATCGCTCTCGGTGCCGTCGCCATCACCCTCCTCGCGACGCGCGGCGGCGGCCCGACGCGCGCCGTGAGCGGGCGCAGCACGCGCTCGACGGCGCTCTTTGTTTTGCCCCGCCACCTCGTCGCCGGGCCGAACCTCGCTCCGGGGTCAGATCCGACCGCGCTTCCGTCGGACCTTTTGATCGCGGATCGCTCGAACGATCGCCTCCTCGTCGTCGACCCGACCGGCAAGGTCGTTTGGCAATTCCCGCGACCTGGTGACCTCGCGCCGCATCAGAGCTTCCTCATCCCCGACGACGCCTTCTTCACTCCGGACGGCAACGACATCATTACAACCGAGGAGGATGACTCCGTCATCAGCGAGATCGACGTCGCGACACACCGCATCATCTGGCGCTATGGCTCGCCGGGGCATCCGGGATCAGGGGTGAACGAACTCTCGAACCCCGACGACGCGATGATGCTGCCGAGCGGCTACGTCGTGCTCGCCGACATCAAGAACTGCAGCCTGTTAGTGCTCCGCCCACCCTCTCACGTCCCGTTCGAGCGGATCGGGGAGAACACGACCGCGTGCCTGCACGCGCCACCGCTGCAGTGGGGAAGCCCAAACGGCGTCTTTGCGATGCGCGACGGCACGTTCTTGGTCACCGAGATCAACGGCGACTGGGTCGACGACATCACGCTGGCTGGCGCAACATTGCACTGGTCGACGAAACCGCCGGGCGTCGCCTATCCCTCCGACTCGAACGAGGTCGTCCCAGGACGATTCCTCACCGCTGACTACTCGACACCGGGTCAAGCGGTCGAGTTCGATTCGCACGGGAAGTTGCTCTGGCGCTACGGGCCTTCGAGCGGACCGGGCGCACTCAACCAACCGTCGCTCTGCCTTCCTGTTCCCCAGCGCGCCGAGATCATCTGTAACGACGACTCGGATGATCGTGTCGTCGTCATCAGCACCGTCACCAACCGGATTGTCTGGCAGTACGGCCACGACGGTGTCCCTGGTCGCGCGCCGGGCTATCTCCGCCGGCCCGACGGCATCGACTTCGTCCCGCCGTACAACTTCATCGGTGCGCAACGAACCACCGTCGGAAAGCCTTCTCGGACATGCAGCCCGAACGATCCGAGCGGAACGTGCCAGTTCGGTTCGGCAGCGGGGAGTTGAGCGGAGCAAGCCTCATTCCGAGACCGAGTGCGCAACCTCAAACGAAAGTTGTTACTTCCGTCACGCGTAGGCGCGCGGCATTCGATTCCGCTCGAGGATCAGCTCGTCGTGTGGCGTATGGCGAACACGACGTGCACCTGCGTGCGGATCCAAGGAGAGCTCGTGAAGATCAGCATTGAGATCTCTGCGACATCGATATGGTGCATCTTCGCAGTCGAGCTGGCCCGGTCCAATGTTTGTGAGAGCGACATGATGCAGTCAACAACCGAAGGTCGCACTGAGCCGGGCACTCGCTTGCGAGTCCGCCCCTCAGATCCCCGTGTCGTGCCCGGCCGGAGCGATCTCGGGATGCGCCGACCACACCTCGGCCAATGCCGGCCGTCCACGCTGCACGAGATACCGGTGGCAGATTCATCGTTACAGCAACCGCTGTATTGTTTTCCTATGCCCCTACTCGTTGACGTGCGACTGGACGCCTTGGCGCGGCTCGGTCGGGCGCTCGCCGACCCGACGCGTTGTCGGCTGCTGTTGGCACTCCTCGATGGGCCCGCCTATCCGAGCGAGCTTGCTGCAATGCTGGAGCTGACGCGCGCGAACACGAGCAACCACCTCGCCTGCCTCCGCGGGTGCGGCATCGTGCTCGCCGAGCCCGAGGGTCGCCAAGTCCGATACAGCCTCGTCGATGCAAATCTCGCGCATGCGCTTACCGATCTCGCCGATGTCGTACT
>Ga0307374_10005663_pt1 | contig 20107 bp, 22 predicted proteins | sample OX3MG_FD_202532 | JGI IMG/M metagenome (GOLD analysis project Ga0307374, IMG submission 202532) | Soil microbial communities from Risofladan, Vaasa, Finland - OX-3 | ecosystem: Environmental > Terrestrial > Soil > Coastal area > Acid sulfate soil | place: Finland: Risofladan, Vaasa | collected...
ATATGAAAAAGGCATTAAAATAAGTGATGAAGAAATGAAAAAATTAGAAATGAAAAAACATAAATTTCATGGTGAATGGAATTATACAATAAAACCAAAGTTGTAAATGTTATTTTGTCCCAATTCCAAAGTACCAATGAAGAAATGCAATCAGTAAACGAAGAATTACATACTGTAAATACCGATTACCAGTTAAAAAACAAGGAGCTGCAGGAGATTAATGATGATCTTAATAATTATTTCAGAAGCAATATCAACGGGCAGCTTTTTGTTGACAATGATTTGAAATTAATGAAATTTTCCCCCGGCGCTGTCAGGCAGATCAACCTGGTGGAATCAGATGTAGGCAGGCCCCTCAGTCATATTTCCACAAATATTAAACTGGCAACCATAACCGAAGATATTAAAAAGGTACTTGCTGAAGGAAGCATTATTACCAAGGAAATGGAAACCAACAGCGGCCAATGGTACCAGGTAATGACTATGCCCTATATAAGGCAATCGGATAATACGCAAAGTGGCGCTATTATTACTTTTAATGATATTACAAAATTAAAAAAAACACAGCAGGAGCTTGACAAAAAAAATATAAGCCTTCAACGTATCAATGATGACCTTGATAATTTTGTATATGTTGCCTCACACGATCTTTTATCGCCACTGGGAAGTATAGAACAAAGTATTGAAGTTATGAACCAGATAAAAGTATCTGGCGAGGACTTGAATAAAATTTTAAATGTCATCAACACTTCTATAAAAAAATTCCGTTCTCTTGTAACAGAAATAGCAAGCATAGGGAAAATTGAGAACGAAATGATGGAAATGGTGGATCTTAATGAGATCATAGATAACATAGAATGGAGCCTTGACGATAAAATTAAACGTACCGGTACCTTCATAAACCGTGAACTTGAAATTAACCAAATACCTTTTTCCAAAAAGAACCTGAGAAGTATCTTGTATAATATTATTTCGAATGCTATAAAATTTAAAGGCGATAAACCGCCTGTGATAAATATTCACAGTACAAAAGAAGGAGACAATATTATCTTATCAGTAAATGACAATGGAATTGGCTTGTCAAAAGCTGGTCTCAATAAAGTGTTCGATCTTTATGGAAGGCTGCATCACGATATTGAAGGCCAGGGTATTGGTTTGTATCTTGCCAAAAAAATAGTGGATGCCAGTGGTGGAAATATTACCGTGGAAAGTGAGGATGGGAAAGGCGCAAGATTTAATATTTATTTTAAAACAGAACCTGAAGATTCAGCAGTTGTTGTTTCTTAAATTAGCGCGGGTTCGGTATAAGAAGACCCAATAATATTGAATAATAGTCATTATATGAGCAGATCGAATCTGTTTGGAAGATTTGCTGTTACTACTTTAGCTATTGGTGTTCCTTTCTGCATGCAAGCTCAATTATAAAGTATCACGGATTTAGAAATTCAACATCGCGCGTATAATAATCACACAAATACTTATGCGTGCAGGTTTCTCAGGGAATCTAATAAACCAAATGCTTTTAAAAGCCAAACAACTACAACTATAACTACTACAGCATTAAGAATACCTTTTATTTTCCGATCCATAGGTAGATAATTATTTACAAGCCAGAGCAAGACACCTACCACAATTAAAACGATTAGAATAGTTAATAATGACATAATAATATTTTTTATTTTTCCTATAAAGGTGGATTATTATACGTTACCCGGCATTACACAATTACAAAAAAGATTTACATAATTCTTTCTTTTGCAGAATTTATATTTGTGATAAATCACTGTTCCAATTATTCAGAAAAGGTCAACCAGGGAAAGTTCTGTTATTTGATTAAAAATGCTAAAGAGATATGTCCGGAATCACCATTCTTCCTCATCTTTACCTAATGAAATGTATATCGGTTTTTTTTACACAGCTATGGAATACCCTCAGGCTTACACTTAAAACTTTCGTTTCTGAGAATTACTTTCGCTATGGCGCGTCGCTTTCTTATTATACAATCTTTTCGCTGGCACCTTTGCTTATTATTACTATTTCTTTATGCGGATATTTTTTTGGAAGGCAAGCGATGGAAGGTGATTTGTTCACTGAAATTCGCAAACTTGTCGGTGATAAGGTGGCCATGCAAATCCAGGAAATGATTCAGCATGTTGTTTCGTCACAAAATTCTTTTATGGTAAATGCTATCGGAATCGTAGTTATGGCGCTGGGCGTTACCAGTGTATTTGCGGAAGTGCAGGACGCGGTTAATCATATCTGGAAACTTAAAACCGAACCAAAACGCGACTGGACAAAATATATTATTAAAAGGGTACTCTCTTTTAGTATATTCTGCATCACCGGTTTTTTGCTTGTATTCGCATTAGCCATCAACTGGTTGATTAATTTTTTTGGTTATTATATTGATCATTTTTTTGCAGGAGCCGGCAATTATTTGGTAATTGCAATTAACCAGGTTTTTATTTTCGCAATTGTGGCGATGCTATTTACATTCATTTTAAAATATATGCCTGACGGCAAAGTGAAATCGAAAGATGCCATAAAAGGAGCCTTATTTACTTCGGTATTGTTTATTCTGGGTAATGCAGCAATTAGTTATAGCCTTACCCATTCTGATGTTACTTCTATGTATGGAGCTGCCGGAAGCCTGGTTTTTCTTATACTTTGGATTTATTACTCGGGCATTATCTTATACTTTGGAATTGTATTTACAAAAGTATATGCGTATCAATATGGAGGAAAAATTACCCCCAGGTCCTTTGCCGTCCATTTGGAGGAGAAGGAGCATGAACCGGAGAAATCAAACCTGCAGTGATTCAGTTATATTCAATCTATTTTTATTTTGCCAATATCTTACATTATCCTGTCAGTCTCTATTAATGCCACAATTATTTTTTGATAATGTAGTATATCTTCAAAATTAAGTTCCCTTCCTTTCCGGTCTTTCAGCCACTTTTGTGCAGGCTAGCAACTGAGTTTCATTTATAAATACTTTGTTATCCTGGTATTTAATTTTCCATCAGTTAATGAAACCATGATATTTGGAGATATGCTAAAGTATTGAAACTTTGCCTGATTTTTTCAATGGTAAACTGAAAGACTAATAATTAATTTGGTTTGCTGAAAATTTCCAAACCTTAATAGAAAAAATTGTTCGCAATACATTTTAAATGGAATCTTATTTATTGATGTTGGTCAGGAGACCAGCCAACGATATCCTCTTTTACAAGAGGTACACACAGCGCCTAAGTTCTTGTAACTTAGAAAACCGAACCGTTTCTACAAGAAAAAGTATAGTGGATTTTATTTAATTTCTTTTATCAGTGCCAGTAGTTCTTTGTCGTCAATATTCTCTTGTTCAGATTTATCGAAGGTGTCCAGCAGAAAAACCGTTTTATCCCTGATTAGAATATGAGTAATCACCGTTGCCCCACCACTTTTTCCTTTGTTTTTGGAAGCAATGACAACGCGTATTTTATAGCAGATATTGCCAAGATTGATTCCTTGTTTGGGTTCCACTTCCAGATTGTCAAGCAAAGCAATGTATTCAAGTTTTAGCGATACATATTTTTTAGCGAGGTGTTTCAGGGCTTTGTCAAAATTGGGTATGGTTTTTACCTTATAGTTCATTGACAAGTTCTCTGGCATCCTTTGCGTTTAATTTTCCGGCTTTTACCAAATTTATTTCCTTAACCGCTTATCTTACTCCTTCCAAAACTTGTTTCTTAGTTGAGGCTTCATCTTCTATTTCAATTTTTTTTATAAAACTGACGCTCTTTGCGAATTCAATAAAGAGGCGATATTTTTTTTCCGGAATGTGCAATGTGACTTGTTTCATTATACATTGATTTACTTGTAAAGGTCTGCTTTTTTTCAAATCTTGAATGAAGAAGATGTTAATAAGGCGACCTACACGGGTGTTTCTTCTTTTCCTGTAAAGCCGTCTGGCCGGACCAACTATCATCTACTTTTCGAAGGAACTTCCGTGGAGGCCAAAATCCGTATCCTGATTATATACTGTAAAATTCTATTCCTTTTTGCTCTTGTGCTGTAGGCACATTTTGGGGTAGATTGGTTAATTAACACACGCACCAGACGTTCTAAAGGAACGTCTGGTGCGTGTGTTCTAAATATTCTACCTGCCATGAGCCCCTCCGGGTCTTAGAAAAATAATTCATACTATTGCTACCATTGATTTTGCTAACCAAATATATAATTCTATATTTTTTATTTAAATACTCCAACCCTCAGTAAAATCGTAACGCATATTTATAAAGATAACGCTCCCGCATACACGCTATTTGGTGCGTCTTTTTCATCATTGCTTATGAAGCCCAACCATGTTTGAGCAGTATCTCCTTTTATCTTGTCTGTAACCAGGTTTGCCTGGCAATCTGCTCTCGTTGCAGCATCTAAAGAATACACTATTTGATGCAATTCGGGAAAGTAAGCCACCAAAACTACCTTATCATTTTGTTTTGCATTTCCTGTCTCACTGTTATCTGTCCAGCTAAATAAGATGTTCACGTCTGCCTTCAGAGTAGCGGCCACATTTATTGCCGGAGGCATTGAGCCTCTGGAGATCAATGCCAAAGGGTAGGAGATAGCAAAATCAGGATAAGTGCCAAGAATATAATCAATCATAGGTTTAAAATGATTTCAACAGTTATCAAAAGCGGGTACGAATAATATTATTGCTGGATTTATAAGACATAACTACCATGAAAAAGTATTTTGTAACTCCTTAATGCAGCTCACATTCTAATATATTTCTTGAAAAATGAAAATTTAAGCAGGTTCTCTGGTACCTAAAGTGTGAATGATGTAACTAATTAATTGAATTGTGTAATACTTAATTCAATTAATGCCATGACCTTTGAAGTATTAAATTAAAATAAGTAAAATAAAATGCACAATAGTAATTACAGGGGGATGAGTATGAACTTGTGATAATAATCATTTTCGTCGGTTCACGCTTTTTTCTACATCAGGTTTGATGTAGATTGAATATTTCCTTAATTGCTATTACTGCTATAATCATTCGGCGCCGGCTGTATTTTAATATTTTCGCTATCGTCATTTTTATATCGTAACTTACTAAGTAAAAAATGATCAACCTTTCAAATATACTCTAAATTCATAATTTCTGCGTAAAACCCTGGAGGAGAATCATAATAAAATAACAACAGGGGCAACCTACCGTCGTTCAACAGGCTATCTTGCCTCAAATTAATTAAAAAAAATTATGCGATAATTTTACTTTTCTTCTTTTGGAATAAAAATTGAACCATCCTGAATCGTAAATTGATTCGGGCCTGCTTCAATTAAAGTTTAGATTTTAATTACAATCAATATGAAACTGTATATTAAATATATGGTCAGTTTGCGATGCAAGATGATGGTAAAAGAAGAGTTGAAAAAACTGGGGCTTCATTTTATTTTCGTGAATTTAGGTGAAGTAGAAATTATGGAAGATTTGTCTGAAGAGAAGCGGGTAGCGCTAAAAAATGCTTTGCTCCAATCAGGACTTGAATTAATGGACGACAAGAGAGCCATATTAATTGAAAAAATTAAAAATTTAATTATTGAAATGATTCATTATTCGGATGAAATGATCAAAGTAAATCTATCCGATTATTTAAGCGAAAAACTAAATCATGACTACACCTACCTGGCTAATTTATTTTCAGAGGTGCAGGGAACTACTATTGAGCACTTCATGATATCTCATAAAGTAGAACGAATAAAAGAGCTGATCATTTATGATGAAATGAACATTTCGGAAATAGCCTGGAAAATGAATTACAGCAGTGTGGCACATTTATCCAATCAATTTAAAAAAGTGACAGGGCTTACCCCTTCTCATTTTAAACAATTGAAAGACAAAAGGCGAATCCCAATTGAGGATGTTGGAAATGAAAATGCAATTAAATAAAACAAATGTCAACAAAAATAGCGTCACAAAAAACTGATTTCGACAGGCTTGTTGAATATCAAAATAAAGGAACGGTTTCTTCCCTGATTATTGAATCTTCCGACCTGGCAATTAAAGCCGGAACGCTTGAAGGGATGATAACTTTATGGAATCACGGGGCTGAAAATATTTATGGATACAGAGGTACGGAAATGATAGGGAAAAATGAAAGTATTCTCATTCCATTAGATCAGATAAATACTCATGGTGAATTAATAAAACAAACCACTGAAGGGCATAGCATTATTAATTACGAAACCAAAAGAATCAGAAAGGATGGAATTATTATTGACATTTCACTTACTCTTTCACTTATAAAAGATGAAACAGGAAAAATAATTGGTATCGCTACATTAGATAGAGATATCACTGAGGTTTTGATAAGTAAGAAAGAACTTATGTTTCAAAATGATGAAAAGGAAATGAGAGCAAATGAGTTAGTCACTGCCAATAAAGAACTTGCCTTTCAAAACAACGAGAAAGAAAAAAGAGCTGATGAGCTGCTCATTGCTAACAAGGAACTTATTTTTCAAGGTAAAGAAAAAGAAAAAACGGAAGTTGCGAACAAAGAACTTAAAGAATCCAGAAGGTATCTGAAGCTCTCATCTCAATATACCCGAAGTATTATAGAAGCAAGCAGGGACCCATTATTTGCCATAAGTGCTGCCGGCAAGATAATTGATGTCAACGAGGCAACCATTAATGCTACTGATAAGGCAAGAGAAAAGATTATAGGAACTGACTTTGTAAATTATTTTACCGAAAAGGAAAAGGCGAAAGAGGCGTATCAATTAATATTTAAGAATGGCTTTATTACAGATTATTCGCTGACTATTATAGACGGCATATTGACTGAGGTATTCTGTAACGGAGCCATTTATAAAGATGATAAAGGAATTGTAATGGGGGCTGTAATTGTTGCAAGAGATGTAACTGAGCAAAAAAGAGTTGAAACTGCATTATCAGAAGCGATCGTTTTTGCAGAATTAGCCACCGGAATTGCTGAAGTGGCCAAAGTAAAAGCCGAAAATGCAACCGGTATTGCCGAAAACGCAGTGAAAGCGAAACAGCAATTTTTATCCAACATGAGTCATGAGATCCGCACGCCAATGAATGCGATTATCGGGTTTACAAAAGTGTTACTAAAAACAAATTTATCTGAAAAGCAAAAAGAGTATTTACAGGCCATAAAATTGAGTGGTGATGCATTAATTGTTCTTATCAACGATATACTCGATCTCGCAAAAGTAGATTCCGGGAAAATGACCTTTGAGCAGATACCCTTCAAAATGGCTTCCTCTATATCGGCCATGCTTCATTTGTTTGAACCAAAAATTCAGGAAAAAAATTTAAGGCTGATTAAGGAATTTGATAATAATATCCCTGAAGTGTTGCTTGGCGACCCGGTACGTTTGCACCAGGTTATTTTAAACCTCGTAAGCAACGCTGTAAAGTTTACAGCAAAAGGAAAAATTACAGTAAGTGTTCACTTGTTGCGCGAAGATGAAAACAGTGTAACCATACAATTTTCGGTTACGGATACAGGAATTGGTATTCCTGAAAATAAGATAGAAAAGATCTTTGATAATTTTCAACAGGCATCCAGTGGTACTTCAAGGCTGTATGGAGGAACAGGCCTGGGACTCGCTATTGTAAAACAATTAGTGGAGTCACAAGGAGGTAGCATTCTGGTAAACAGTAAAATAGACGAAGGTTCCACTTTTAGTATTATTTTAAATTTTAAAAAAACAAATGCAGAAGTTGTAGTCGCGATGGACATGTTGGAATTGGATAAAGAAATTAAAGACATTAAAGTTTTGGTGGTTGAAGACATAGCCCTTAATCGATTACTGATAAAGACACTTTTAGACGATTATGGATTTGAACATGATATCGCCGTCAATGGGAAAATAGCCATTGAAAAACTAAAGGAAAATTCTTATGATATTATTTTAATGGACTTGCAAATGCCGGAGATGAATGGGTTTGAAGCTACTGATTACATACGCAATAAAATGAATTCAACAATTCCCATCATAGCGTTAACAGCCGATGTAACCACTGTTGATTTGACAAAATGCAAAGCCGTAGGCATGAACGATTACATTGCGAAGCCGGTAGATGAAAAGTTATTGTATAACAAGATCATTGAGCTTGTAAAAAAATCTGCAATGTCAGGCATCCACGGACAGGTAGAAAACATTGAAACTAAGAAGCTGAAATGTACTAACCTGGCTTATTTAATACAACGTACGAAATCCAATCCGGCATTGATGATGGAAATGATTTCTCTTTACCTGGAGCAAACACCGCCTTTGATTATAGCGATGAAACAAGGCTTGTTAAATAAAGATTGGAAATCATTACATGCAGCAGTACATAAAATGATTCCTTCATTTTTGATAGTGGGTATTAACGATGATTATGAAACTATGGCAAAAAAAGTGCAGGAATATGCAGGTACCCAGCTGCAATCAGAAGGAATACACGAAATGGTTTTACAGCTTGAAAAAGTTTGTGCGCAGGCATGTATAGAATTACAGGAAGAGTTAAATGCTATTAAAAACAAAAATTTATGAACAAAGAAAATAAAATAAAAATTTTCCTGGTAGATGATGATGCGTTGTTTTTAAAATCATTGGAGATTGAATTTCTGCAACATGCTGATTTTGCCATTGAAACATATACAACCGGCGAACTTTGCATAGAAAATTTATTTCGCAACCCTGATGTTATCATTTTAGATTATTATCTTGATGGTGTTAATAAAAATGCAATCAACGGAATAGAAACATTGGATAAGATAAAAGACTTCAATCCTGATATTCCCGTGATAATGCTATCCTCACAGGATAAAATTGACGTAGCAATAAACTGCATGCATCATAAAGCTATTGACTATGTAATGAAAAGTGAAACCGCTTTTATGCGATTACAAAAAATAATTTCTGATATCTTCAGTTACCAAAAAATAGAAAAGGAATTAAACTGGTATATGGAGCGGATGTAATTCTTTTTAATTTCAATACAAATTGTGAATCAGTAATCTTCCAAAATAAATAGTTGTTTTCCGAATATTTTTAGTTTATTCCCCAAAAGTATTTTTTTTGCTAAGTGTGAATCATACAACTAATGCTGAAAATCATGTAACACTTATTCCAATAATTGAATCCATCTTTACAGCGTAGCAATTCTGTTACAAATTGAATTGAAGCAACCGCAAAAAGCAGCTGCTAAAGATTCAATTTTATTGACTAAAAAAATAAAATGAAAAAGACAATTCTTTTCGTAGGACTATTGATTGGGGGCTTAATGTGTAAAACAGTTACTGCGCAGGTTCGGGCCTCTTTAAATATCAATCTCGGAGTTCAGCCGATGTGGGGCCCGGTTGGTTACGATCATGCCGATTATTATTATATGCCTGATATAGACGTTTACTATAATATTCCCAGGAGGCAATATATATACCGGGATCGCGGGCGCTGGATTTTTGCTGCATCCCTTCCTTACCGGTATCATGATTTTAATTTATACAGTGGATACAAAGTAGTGGTTAATGCTCCAAGACCTTATCTGCATGATCAGACATATAGAACAAAATATGCGGGTTATAGAGGTAACCACAGCCAGCAAGCCATTCGCGATAGTCATGATTCCAGGTATTTTGTAAACAAGGACCACCCTGAACATAATAAATGGAATGAAGATAATAAACGGCACGAAAGGAATAACGGTAACAGGGACGACCACGGTAATAAAGACCACGGTAATAGACAAGATCATTGAGCAGATTAACAAAAGCGGTAGTCATTAATTTTTTGTATTCTTCGCATGCATAGTCTCATAAAAAATGAGGGATCAAAATGATAACTCATAGCTTATAACTGGAAAGCACTTTCTCTAAAAAGAAGGTGCTTTATTGTTTCATGCCCAATGTGTGAATGATGTAACTTTTTTTCATGTTTATGTAACACTTACCATCATAAAGTGATTCAACTTTGCTGTGTAACAATTCCGTTACAATTTAAATAAAATAAAATAAAATAAAATAAAATAAAATAAAATAAAATAAAATAAAATAAAATGAAAAAAATTACATTTCTTATTATAACAGGTTTGTTGCTGTGCACTGGCGTATTCGCCCAATCAAAAGATATTAAAGACGATAAAAGAGATCTTAAAAGTACCATTAAAGACAAAAAAGAAGACAAGAAGGAAACAAGGAAAGACGTGGCTCATTTAAAATTAAAATCAGCAGCGAAAAAGAATAATGAAGTGGGGCGTCATCGCAGAAGTATTCACAAACAAGGCAAACACCTGGAAGCTCATGGAGTAAAACATCCGATTAGAACAGCGAAAGACCAAATTAAAGAACAAAAGGAAATAAAAAAGGATAGCAAATAAGCTATTTCTTTCAGGGAATTAAAATCTTTTAACGGAAAGCAATACAACAATCAATTTAGCCCCTTTTAAACGGGGCTTTGTTGAAATTAAAATTTGATATAGCATGTCAGCAGACAAAAATTAAGATCCGAATCTGTCCCAAGATTTATTGTTGTAGAAAGACATTTTTAGTAATCGTTACCCAGGTAAAAAATAGGTAAAATTCAATAGTTGATCTGCAGTTGATGAATGTCTTAGTGTGTGAATGATATAACTTATTATAAGGATTGTGTAACACTTATCACTTCATAAGCATCCATCTTTGTTCTGTAATTATTTTTTAATTATTTAAAATAAAAACATGAAATCTTTAACGGAATTAGAAGGAGACTGGAACGAAACGAAAGGTAAATTAAAACAAAACTTTGGTAACCTCACAGATAACGATTTATTGATCGGGAAAGGTAAACAGGATGAGATGTTAGAAAGACTTCAGGTTAAGTTAGGTAAAACAAAAGAAGATATTTTAAGGATCATTGCTGAATTGTAATAAAAGGACTGAATAGCCCATATAAGAAAAGAACCCAGGCAGGCAAGTTATTCAGGACATTTCTGATTCACAAAAAGTATTTCAACAGTTGAGTTCATTTTTAGTCAAAATTTTAAAAAAAAATATCATGGGAAATTTACTTTATATCGTAGCAGTAATCCTTATCATACTCTGGCTATTGCATTCCCGGGGTTTCATTCCGGAGGAATTATTCACATCCTCCTGGTTATTGCAATAATTGCAATAATTCCGAGAGTCATTCAGGGAAACAGACCAATCTTAAATAAAATAAAACACCAGAAAAATATCAAAGCCTCATTTCATTTTTATGTAGGTTTCTTGCGTGTGCCTTACCGTTACTTCTATATCTGGAATATGATTCCGAATCATGAACTGCCACTTTGGTAATAACGGCTGATGCAAGAGATACATTTTTATATTGTGAGGGTTCGTGAATATTTTTCTCATTCGTGCTTTAGAGGTTGTGGTTGTAAATTAGTTCTAATTAGTTTCAAAAAACCGGGAGCAATAAAAAAATAATAATTTTCATAATTGTTCAATTAAACAACAAATCCAAAGACTGTACTTGTAATTCCTTATCATTAAAGCCAATTCCTTTACTCATTCTATTTTCAACTTCCATACCAGCTACCATCGTAAAACCCAGGGATGGTAAATGCATTCTGATTGCGTTTTTTCTTATTTTCAAAACTTTATTATCCATTACATATGAAACACTATCCATGAAATTGTCACAAATTTTTAAATTTATCTGCAACTTTTCTAACCTGATTTCATGGTGAATATTTGTAAATTCTTTAATTGCAATTATTTCATCTTCATTGATTGTTGCAGGTTTGTCTTTCCAATAAAGAACACTTAAAATACCATTTATCTTTTTACTCAACATGGTAACTTCAGAATGCGTTGTCTTTACAAATACATAAGATTTAAATAACGGTTCATTTAAAATCTTTCTTCGAAATAAGGATTGAGACTTTTTGTAATTCAGGGGACAAAAATTTTCAATCCTCCTTTTAGAAAGTGAAAATGATACTTCTTTTTCACATCGAGGCTTCGTGTAAACCGCGTACCAGTTTTGCTGCATATTTATTTTTATTTAAAAGTTTGCGGCAATTCAATAGATTGATATTGATTTTTCATAAATAGTAGGATTGGGCGGTTATTAATTTTCTGTTAGAGTATAACTAAGTCTTTATTTTTAATTGGTTTGAACCGTGTAGGAGTGGAATGAAGTCCCCCTACATTAATCCAATTCCTATAAAAACTAACGGACTTATATCTAATAATATGCCACTCAATTTTATATACTTTTTCATGTTATTGCTTAAAAAACCAGAATTGTGTTCCCCAAATTGTGGAATTCAATTCTCAATTGCCTATCCTCATCTATTTTGTATGGCCTCCAGGCTTATATCCCGCAATCATAATTTAGTCGGAAAAAGTTCAATGTGGAAACCTTTCAATAAAAAAGTAGAAACATGGCGGAGAAGTAAATCAAAAATTATTCATCCTGGTAACATAGGGATACAATTACCCGCACAATCTGGGCGGCATATAGATCATAATAATCCGTTTTGAAGTCAAATGTGTTGGATAACTTGCCATCAATGGATACTTATTTTACGTAGTTTTTATTAGAAATAATTTTGGTTGGCCAGTGGATTTTTCGCTTTAATTTTTTTCATAGTTGTAAGGTAGTAATTATAAGTTTACATGAATCTGATTAAAGAAATCATCTGCCAAAAAAATAATGCATAAATATATTAAAATTGAGCGCAAAAAAATTAAAAAAGCATTTATCAAATGATGTATCAAATGAAAAAGCAGCTATACCTTTTACTATATAACTGCTTGGTTATCAGTGACCCCGCAGAGGCTCGAACTCTGGACCCACAGATTAAGAGTCTGTTGCTCTACCAACTGAGCTACGGAGTCATTTTTTTTAATATAATCGCCAATACAATCAGCATCATCTTAATAAGAGTTACCCGACCTGGATTCGAACCAAGACAAGCAGAATCAGAATCTGCTGTACTACCATTATACTATCGGGCATTAAAAACGCAAATGTAAGATTTTATAGTTTTAATTTTTAATGATAATACCTCACTTAAAAATAAAATGTGATATGGTATTAATAAAAACTAAAAATTTATAACCTTGTGAAAAATGTGTGAATAACTATAAATTTATCAGGGCAATTGCCAACTTTTCTTTATTGCAGAACCCATATATTTGCCTGCTTGCAGGCGATTGCCTTCAACCCTATAAAATTAAATAAGAACCCGTGAGATTAAAGAGTTTAGAAATCAAAGGATTTAAAAGCTTTGCCGACAAAACAATAGTCAACTTCGACCAGGGAATTACAGGAGTAATAGGCCCGAACGGTTGTGGCAAAAGCAATATTGTTGACAGTATCCGATGGGTAATTGGTGAGCAAAAGATAAGCCAGTTAAGAAGTGAAAACCTGGAAAGCCTGGTGTTCAATGGTTCTAAAAACCGGAGCTCCAGTGGCCTTGCCGAAGTGAACCTTACCTTTGAAAATACTAAAAATTTACTTCCCACCGAGTTTAGCACGGTAACGGTTACTCGAAAATATTACAAGAACGGCGAAAGCGAATACCGCCTTAATGATGTAAGCTGCAGATTAAAGGATATTCAAAATTTATTTTTGGATACAGGTATAAGTACCGATACATATGCGATTATAGAAGCAGGTATGGTGGATGATATTATCAAAGATAAAGAAAATAGCCGCCGTAGAATGCTGGAACAGGCAGCGGGTATCTCTATTTATAAGACCAGAAAGCGCGAAGCAAAATTAAAATTGGATGCCACGGAGTTGGACCTGGCACGTATTGAAGATCTGCTTTTTGAGATCAATAATCAATTAAAAACTTTAGAAAGCCAGGCAAGAAAAGCAGAGAAATACTATGAAATAAAAAAGGATTATCGCGAATTAAGTATTGAACTGGCCAAAGCAGCCCTGGATGGATTTAATATTACTTATAAAGAATTAAACGAACAGCAAAAAACTGAAACGGATAAAAGAATAGAGCTGGAAGCAATTATAGCCAAAGAGGAAGCATTTATTGAAAAAGAAAAAATAGGGTTTATTGAAAAAGAAAAATCACTTCAGCAACAGCAACATGCATTTAATGAATTGAATAATTCAGTTAGTGAAAGAGAAAACAAGAGAAATTTAAGTGCTCAACGTTTACAACATCTTACTGAAAGAGAAAGCAGCTTAAAAGATTTCTTACTGAAAGCAGAAGGCCAGTTGAAAGGGATTGATGAAAGTATTCAATTTACGAAACAGCAAATAGGTGATGAAGAAGTAAAATTGTCGGAACAAAAAGAACAATTAGAATTACTGAAGAAAAATGTGGAACAAAAAAGAACGTTTTTTGATTTGAAGAGGAGCGCAGTAGATGCTTTACGTCAGGCCCAGTTGCAATTACAGCGTAATCATTTTGAAGCGGAGAAAAAAGTGGCAGTTGCAGATACTTCTATTTTTAATCTTCAAAAATCTATCGCGCAAATAGAGGAAGAACAAAAACAAAGAATCGGGACTCTTTCCCAACTTGAGGAAGATAAAAAGAAAAAAGAAGCAGAACTGGATGAAAAGAAAGAGACGCTGGAGCAATTGAAAAAACAAAATGAATTTACAAAAGAACAAATTCTTGAAACGCAATCTGAACTTGAAAAACTAAGAAGTGAATTAGCGGAACAAAACCGCACTTTGGATTCAAAACAAAATGAGTACGACCTGCTCAAAAGCCTTATTGACACAATGGAAGGCTACCCTGAAAGTGTAAAATTTTTGCACAATAACATATCATGGAATTATACGGCTCCTATTCTTTCTGACATTATTTATGTAAAAGAAGAATATCGGGCAGCAGTGGAGAATGTACTCGATCCCTACCTAAATTATTATGTGGTGGATAATCTGAAAGATGGTTTGGCAGCAATTCATTTATTAGACGAAAATAAAAAAGGGAAAGCCAACTTTTTTCTTTTGGATGAACTGAATTCTTTTGAAGACCAAACTTCATTAGTAATACAAGGAGCCACATCAGCATTAGATGTTATCGAAATTGATGAAAAATACAATCATCTTGCGAGCTATCTTCTGGGGAATGTACTTATTGCTGAAAATGAAGATGCTTTACAAAATAGTAATAATCATATTTTACTCGAGAAAACGGGAAAATATGTAAAAGGAAAATATTCTCTTTCAGGTGGAAGCGTGGGATTGTTTGAAGGGAAAAAAATAGGGAGGGCTAAAAATTTAGAGAAATTAGCAGAAAAAATTACTTTTCATCAAGAGAAAGTGAATAAACTTGAAACTGTTATTAATCAAAAATCAAATGAAGTAATCGCCTTTAACGAACAGTTGAAAGAAAATGCTATTCAGCAAACACAGCAGTTCATTAATGAATTGATAAATACCACTTATTCCATTCAAAATAAAATTGAAAATATTTTGAATCAACAGCAGGTTGCAGAAAGCCGTTTGAATGAAATGAATAAGCAGCTTGAAATAAACAAAGAAGGAATAAGTGAAACACGCATTCTGCTTACTACCTTACTTGAACATGTGCAACAGCATGAGGCCAGGATGAAAATTACCAATGATGAATCTGTAAAAGCTGAACAGGAATATAATGATGTAAACAAATCTTATAATGATAATAATCTTCAGTTTACCCGCCAGCAAAGTAAAGTAAATGCGCTGAACCAGGAATTGGAATTTAAGAATCGTCAATTCAGGGATTTAACAATGCAAATTGAAAATAGTAATGTGCAATTAAAAGAATCTTCTGAAAATATTTCAAATACCTCTGCGGAATTAAAAGCCCTCGAAGAAGAAGTAGTTTCCTTGTTGAAAACCAAGGATGCCGAAGAAAAGAAACTAAATGAAGCTGACCAGGCTTATTATAATGTAAGAAATGAATTGAGTGAAAAAGAAAGTGAACTTCGTCAAAAACAAAAAGCAAAAGAACAAACCGATCATTTACTGGAAGAAATTAAAGACAAACTGAATGAATTGAAACTGCATCTTACCGGAATGAAAGAAAGATTGAATGTAGAATTTAAGGTAGATCTGGATGCCATACTTGATGAAGAAAGAAATACAGAAACGCCTTTACAAGAACTGCAGGAAAAGAGTGACCGAATGAAAAAGCGTTTGGAAAACATGGGAGAAATAAATCCCACAGCCATCGAAGCTTTTACAGAAATGAAAAAGCGTTTTGATTTTATTAAAGAGCAAAAAGAAGATCTGGTAACTGCTAAGGAATCATTGATGCAAACTATCTCGGAAGTAGAAACTACTGCCAATCAAAAATTCCTTGATACCTTTAACCAGGTAAGGGATAATTTTCAAAAAGTATTTAAATCATTATTTAGCGAAGAAGATACTGCCGACATGATTTTGGAAAATCCTGAAAATCTTGCTGAGACAGGAATTGATATAGTGGCAAAGCCAAAAGGTAAAAGGCCTACCAGTATTACACAATTAAGCGGTGGAGAAAAGACCCTCACGGCAACCGCTTTGTTATTTGCCATTTATCTTATAAAACCTGCACCATTCTGTATCCTGGACGAAGTAGATGCTCCGCTGGATGATGCCAACGTGGGAAAATTTACACAAATGATCCGGCAATTCAGTACTGAATCCCAATTTATCATAGTTACCCATAATAAAATGACGATGGCTTCTGTAGATGTAATTTATGGAGTTACCATGCAGGAGCCCGGTGTAAGTAAATTAGTTCCTGTTGATTTCAGAGGATTAGATCATACGTTTGTGAACTAAACAAATCGATCTCTTTTTAGAGAAAAAGGATTTTATCTACCTTATATTTATACAAAAATATATCAAAATACGATCTCTCATACTTTGATATATTTATTTTGTTACTCTAAAAAACAAAAAAACAAATCCCTAAAACATTATTTATAATTCCGAAATATCAGAATTTAAAGTCAGTCTTTAATCTACTCTAAAGTATCTTACTACGGATTTGTCGAAGTAGATGTAGGTGTTGAAACCGGAGTTGCTGAAGTTTGAGTAGTTGCTGGAATCTGGGGAGCTTGTTGAACTTTATCTTTTTCATTCATCCCAGCTTCAATCTCACTTTTCACATGCTCTTTAGCATCATTAAATTCCCTCACACCTTTACCAATTCCGCGCATCAAATCAGGGATTTTTTTGCCACCGAAAAACAATAAGATCACTAAAAGGATCAATAACCATTCAGATTCTCCAGGCATTCCCAGGAGTAAAACGGGTTTCAGAATAATACTTAACATGAATTAAAATTTGAGTTTATAAAAAGTTCTGTTTGCAAAGTTAGAAGAATATAAGTCAGCGAAATGTAATTTTTCAATATTTACCAACAAAAAAATGACAATTTTAAATTTGACAATGGAATAACAATTTCTGATAAATCAATATTTAATTGGAAGAAGAATCTGGTTTTTTAGTTTCCTTATCATTGATTCCTGATTTAAGCCCACCCTTCATATCTTCTTTGGCATCATTAAATTCTCTTACCCCTTTACCAATTCCACGCATCAAATCAGGAATTTTTTTACCTCCAAAAAAAAGTAAAATAACAATTAAAATCAATAACCACTCCGATTCTCCAGGCATTGAGAGCAGTAAAAACGGTTTTAAAAAGATACTTAGCATGATTATGATTTTTTAGTTTGAAATAAATTAGTTTACAAATGAATTTTCAAAGTTAATGAAAACTGTAAGAGTTACACTTTAAATTTGTAATTACGTAAATATAATAAAAATGGTTTTTAAAATGATTACTTTAAAATTCTTTAACATTATAAAAAATAAAAAATGAATTATTGGCTTGTAAAATCCGAACCATCTACATACAGTTGGGAACAATTGGTAAAAGATAAAAAAACAACCTGGGATGGAGTAAGAAATTATGCCGCCAGAATCCACTTAAGATCCATGAAAAATGGAGATGAGGTATTATTTTATCATAGCAATGAAGGAATGGAAATTGTAGGAATTGCAAAAGTTGACAAAGAGGCATTTCAGGATCCCACCACTGAAGATGAACGATGGGTAGCAGTGGGTTTAAAAGCTTTTAAGAAATTAAAAAAGACGGTAACACTTGCAGAAATAAAAAACGAAAGGCACTTGAAAGGCATGGCACTCGTGCGCCTTGGAAGATTATCGGTTCAGCCGGTTACAGAAGAGGAATGGAAAATAATTATGGAGATGGCAGGAGAAAAATAGCATTAATATTCAACTGATTTTTATTTTGAAAAAAAATCTCGTCTTACTTACAGGTGCCGGCATCAGCGCCGAAAGCGGATTGAAAACTTTTCGCGACAGTGATGGCTTGTGGATGGGATATGATGTTTATGAAGTGGCTTCTCCTCAGGGCTGGAAAAAGAATCCGGAACTGATTTTGGATTTTTATAATCAGCGAAGAAAAGAAGTAGCAAAAGCATTGCCCAATGAAGCGCACAAAGAAATTGCTGATTTAGAAAATTATTTTAACGTAACCATAATTACACAAAATATTGATGACCTTCATGAAAGGGCGGGCTCAAAAAACGTGATTCATCTTCATGGAGAAATTTTTAAAATGCGTAGCGAAAAAGATGAAAATACTTTTTATGAAATAAAGGGGGATATTCATTTAGGTGATGATGCTTCCGATGGTTTTCAATTGCGTCCTCATGTTGTTTGGTTTGGCGAGCAGGTTCCGATGATTGAAAAAGCAGCAAAAGTATTGTCAACAGCTGGTATTTTTATTTTGGTGGGCACATCGCTCCAGGTTTACCCGGCAGCGGGATTGATTGAATATTTGCCAACAGGAATTCCTAAATATATTATTGATAAAAATCCGCCATTTATTCCTCCACATCATAATTTTACCGTAATAAAAAATAACGCAACAGAAGGAGTTGAGGAAGTGACAAAAATATTGATTCATGAATGACTGATTCAGCAATTGTGAGCCAGGCTCAAAATAACTGATTGTAAAATTTGCGTAAAGTTTACCTCATATAATGAAAGTATTATACAAATAATTATAATTTCTTGTTTTAAGCACTATATTTGTAGTACCCTTTTGAAAAACTACAAATCACATGAAAACAATAAACTATGGATCGTTATTTATTATCCTTTTAATGTTTAATGCATGTAAGAAGGATCCTGTAACCAAGCCAGTCAATTTTACAGCAACTACTTATCAGAATTTAGCCCCATATAGTACTCTAGGGTTGCCTGATAATTTATTAAAAGATACCATTTCTGACTCTATGATTTCATTTATTAATAATCTCCTTCCTCAAGGCAAAAATGAGGTAATAGCACATCCTGAATGGTTTACAACCTCTGCTATTGCTGACATTCCAATCACTCAGCCATCTGAGGTATATTTGACTTTTGTTTCAGGAAACGCCAATAATGCAAATTCAGTGGCTTATTATACATATCCTACTAATCAAGTTCCCGCAAGTGCCAAAGATATCAAATTAATTACTTATCTTTTCCCCAACGCAGGCCACCTTACTCCTTTAAGTGCGGGTGATAAGGAAGATTTGGGAAAATTTGATGTAGGTACCACAATTGGGCTTGTACTTATGGCAAATGCCTGGGATACAACTAACCATACACTAAATAATAATGCGGTTCATTTCTGTTCTACAGATGCTTTAAATCCAGAAGTAAATCCGAATCTTAAAAGACATGCAGTTTTAATCAATTATGCCCCTGAAAATAAATTAATGATTGGCTTTGAGGATACTAACAGAACAGATCCTTACTGTGACAATGACTTCAATGATGTAGTGTTATATTGGACAATTAAACCTTCATAGAAATAGAAAGACCCTATAGTAACCACGTATCAAACAATATCGACAAAACGAGCTTTGGTCTATCTGTTGTTGAAAAGAACAAAAATACTCGCGCTTATTTATTTGTTCACAACTATGGTTAAAGGAATCAGTTAACGTCCTCCTCACAACATCTTATACTAAACCGCTATCGAATATACTAATATAGTTTACCTTTGCAGTTAAACTTTTAAATATGAAACGATTGAACCTGCAAGGGCATTTAAGCAAAACAGATTTAAAACAGAGAATGGAAAAAGCAGTAAGCTTGAAAGAATACA
>Ga0307374_10005664_pt1 | contig 20101 bp, 13 predicted proteins | sample OX3MG_FD_202532 | JGI IMG/M metagenome (GOLD analysis project Ga0307374, IMG submission 202532) | Soil microbial communities from Risofladan, Vaasa, Finland - OX-3 | ecosystem: Environmental > Terrestrial > Soil > Coastal area > Acid sulfate soil | place: Finland: Risofladan, Vaasa | collected...
CCGATATGGAAAGAGTAATCGACATAGGATTGCCCCTTCCATCGCGCGGCCCGCGTCTCGATCCCCTGGGTAATATCCATTCCCGGTTCGATGAAGCAGAAGTCCAGATGCGTGGTCGTTCCCCCGAATGCCATGCCGCGGGTGTCCTCTTCGGGGCCGAGCGTGCTCACGCCGGCGTCGGGATTGGTCAGGTCGTAAATATCGAGATGGGCGTGAGGCTCGATCCCGCCCGGAACCACGATCTTGCCGCTGGCGTCGATCGTTCGTCCGGCCTGGGGCGCATGCTCATCGGTTCCGACGAAGGCGATCTTTTCGCCCTGAATGCCGACACTCCACTTGCCGGCGCCCTGTGGGGTGACGACTTCGCCGCCGCGAATCAGCAGGTCCAACATTTCAGTGTGCCTCCATGGTTTGTATGCTTTCCTAGACGTCTCGTTGAACGGTCGCGTCCGCTTGCATAGTCATTCGCGGCCGCGTCACTCCATCGTGGCCTCATTATCGGCGCCCGCGCGCGCGAAATACGACCGTATCCGGGCGGTATCCCATCCGGCTCCCAATGCGAACATCAGCGCGATGCGCGCCTTCAGACCCGACAGATCGCCGGCCGCAATCACGCCCATTTCGCGCAGCGTGACTCCGCCCAGATCGCCGCTGTAAATCGGCACGACGCGGCCGCGCCCGCAGCGCGAGGTCAGCACCACGGGTACCTGGGATTCCAGCAGTTGCGCGAGCGCGCCCTTCCACTGTCCAGGCATATGGCCCGCCCCGGAACCTTCGATTACCACGCCGCGCGCCCGTTCGCGATGAAGCACGCGCAGGAAAAGATCGTCCATCCCCGCGGCCATCCGCACCAGGTATACGCGCGGCTCCGGCTCGACCAGCGGCATCCGCGGCAACCGGACGGGACGCCATCGCAGCCAGACTCCGGAATCGTCAACCGTGCCGATCGGGCCGACACCCGGTGAGATCAGGGTGTCGGTCGCGGTCGTATGCGATTTCGTGACGTAGCGCGGCGCATGGACCTGGTCGTTCATCACGACCGCCACGCCGAGGCCTCGGGTATTGGCGCTCGCGGCGACCCGTACCGCGGAGAGAAGATTACGCGGGCCGTCCGAGCCCGCCTGGCTGGCATTGCGCATCGCGCCGGTTATCGCGACCGGTTGTTCGCCGTCGAGAAGCAGATCGAGCGCGAATGCGCTCTCTTCCATGGTGTCGGTGCCATGGGTGACCACGACCCCGTCGACCTCGCCGGCGGCCAGGCTGTTCTTGATGGTCCGCGCCAGCCGCGCCATCGTCGCCGGCGTCATGTCCCAGCTCGGAATCAGCCCAAACTCGTCGACCCTGAGCTGCGCGTGCGCGGACAATTTCGGTATCTGGGCGATCAGCTCGGAGGCGCGCATGACCGGGAAGGCAGCGCCGGTCGCCGGATCGATCCGGCTGGCTATAGTGCCTCCCGTAGTGATGATCTGAACCACCGGCAAATTCACTTGACACTCAGGCTCGGGGCCTCGGAACGCTTGGAGTGACACGCTGCAGGGACAGACTCGTCCGGTTCCCGATCTGTAAAACAATACGGGTTAAAACACAAACGATGGCCCGCTGTCTGGAGAGGGGTGACGGACGAATGCGCGGGGACTTACGGCTGATGGGCGCGGCGCTGGTGAGCGAAAGCGACGATTTTCGTCTAACGCCTCACGGCCGCCACCGCCGGAACGCGGGCCGCTCTCGGCAAAAATGGCAATTTCGTTGCCGTCGGCACCCTCGGGCTGAGGTGGGAGAGCGCTTCGCTGCGCGACCGAGACCGATTCGATCAGCGGCCGGCCGGCGTTGCGCAGCAAAATGACGGGTTGCGAACCGGCGGCGGCGTCCGCATCGAATTCACGTATCCGCAGGTTGCTTACGTCGTCGAATATCGCCGCGGGCCGCAGGTCCTTGCGCTCCCATCGATCGCGCCAGTTGTTCACGGTGAGCCCGTCCACGTGACGGGCGTATAGCGAATAGGCCGGAAGGATGCCGAACATCTCGCCCTGCGGGTACCCCTGCGGAAGTTCCGGAACGGCAAGCCCCGGAAACCGATTGCCGCCGATTTCCTGGACGTCGACATTTGTCAGGGTTACGTCGCGAATCGGATAGCCGGGAAGTCCACTGATCGAACTTGACTTGGTCGTATCCAGAGCGGAGACGTTACTAATAGTGATGTCGCGAATACGTCCCGGACATCTCACAGTCATTCCCCGCCCGCGATTGCCCAGACGCAGAAAGATCGGCGTGCGAACGCCACGCATCACCACGTTGGAGATTGCGACTGCGCTGACCTCGCCGCCGTCAACCGATTCGATCGCCACACCGGTAATTGGAGCGCGGCCGTGGGCGCGCCGCAGGATGAGGCAGTCGCTGAAGGTTACGTTGCGGAGGTCGCCTTCGCTTTCGGTGCCGAATTTAAAGCCGTTGTTGGAGGTCCGCAAGATGCAGTTGGTTACGACGAGATCCTCGGTGGCGAGACGGCGGCCCAGCGCCAGGCTTGCCTTCGCGCAGATCGCGTCATCCAGCGTATCGATATAGCAGTTCGCGATACGCACGAAACGCGAGTCGTCGGGATCGATACCATCGGCATAACCATTGATGATTGTGAGGTCCTCAAGATCCGCGTCTTCGGTCCCGATAAGACTGATATTGTAGTTGGGAGCGTTGCGAAGCGTGATGCCGCGTACCGCGACGTGACGGCAATTCTTCAGCGCGATGAGTTTTGGACCACCGCGCCGCGTGCGATTGCCGTCTATAGTGCCTGCGCCATCGATGGTCACGTTGCTGACATGATCGCCGACAATCAGCGAATAGTGAGCATAGGTGGTATCCGGGTCGTCGATCGTCTTCCACCATCGTCGCGGCGCTACGGGACGCCGCTCCTGAAGTGGGACGATCCAGGTGACCTTGGTCGTGCTGATACTTCCGGGGGGCGGTCTTTCGTAGGAGTCGAAATCAGCGTCGTCCCGGCTGGCGATCAAGGTCGCACCACTGGAGAGTCGCAGGGAAACGTTGCTCCTAAGATGAAGCGTACCGCTTAGATATCTCCCGGGCGGTAGGAGCACCAGGCCGCCGCCGTGTTTTGCGGCGGCGTCGATCGCCGCTTGCAAGGCACGCGTGTCCTCGGAGATCCCGTCTCCCTGGGCGCCGTAGCTCCTGACGTTGTAGTAGAAGGGAGTTCGCGAACGAACAACCCAGCCGGAGTTGGACTTCGCCGCCCAGAGAACCAAGGTCGCGACGATAGCGAGCGCTATGCCAAAAGCTGCGGTTTGAGGCTTCGCCATGTGTCGCGCCCGGAGCGGAGGTTCAGCCCGGGCACCGGAACTTTCGCCTCCCCGGCGTCACGTTGTCAAGCCGTGGCCCCGCACGCTTTCGATTCCAGCACTCTGATAGCGCGCGCGCACTGACGAGCGCCAACGCGCCGCCCGCTCAGTGAACGGCCGTCTTCCAGAACGAATCGCTGGAGGCCTCTGGCAGGCGTTTCGGATTGAACAGTCCCGCGGGCGCCTGCTTGTCGTACTTCACGCTGGACACGTCGATCTCGCTGCTGCCGCCCGACTGCACGTTATTCATCACGATCTTCATGATCGTCGGGACGTTATCTATAGTGGCGATCTTCTCGAAGCTCTCTTTCTGGAACAACTTGCCATTGAGATCGTAAAAGTCGCGCTCGACCGGCAGCCCAGTATCGACGGCGATCCAGGTCACGGCCTTCGAAAAATACGGATTGTTGGTGAGCGTTTCTTCCAGCTTGTAGGCTTTCACGCCGTTGTGAGTCTCGGTGCCGTCGAGCTTCTCCTGGCCACCGAGACGGACGAAGCTCAAATCCTGGTAAGTGAAGTCGGTTCCGAAAAACGGCTCGTAGCCGGCCAGCGGGGTGAGTTCGCGCACGCGATGAAGCGCCGGCAAATACCAGTATTCGACGGCCTCCGCGCCGGGTTGCTCCTTGGCCAAAAAAGCGATTCCCTTGGCGTCGGCCGGCTTGAGCAGCACGGTCAGCATCCAGTCCGCGCCGTTTGCATGCGCGCGCGCCTGTCCCAGCGTCCATTGCGTGGCAGGGCCTTCGCTGCTGTTGACCTTCAGCGTCATGACGCGGACGCTGGGACGCGCGGGCTCCAGCGCCCGCTTCATCCGCTTCACGATCGAAGCCGCGTCGGGCGCCTCGGCCGCCGACGCGCGGGCTCTGGCCGCGGATGCGCAAGTCACAAGAACAAAAATGGCGATTGTCAGATTTAGAAAGCGCCTTGACACCTTTGTCCCCCTTCCTCGAGTTGCCGATTTGAATCGCACGACTTGTGTTCGCCGACGCTCTCGTACTTTGACCGGGGCGAGCGCCAGGAAGTTTCCATAGAATCTTCGCTTACGCGGCTACGCCTTTGGATTGATTACTGTGTAGAGCGTTCGGTCGCCGCGCTGCACCAGCAGCAGTGCCGAACCTTCGTGGCGCTCCAAGTCTCTCGCAATATGAACGAATTGACGAGCCGACGCCAGTTTTTCGTGATTGATTCGCAGGATTATATCTCCCGTCTGCAGACCCGCATCGGCTGCCACCGAGTCCGGAAGAACGCCACTGATGACAACGCCCTGGTCCTTTCGGATTCCCAACTCCTGAGCGATTTGTGGAGTGAGAGTCTGGACCGCGAGCCCCCATTTTGCCGCCGGGTGGCCGCTACCCTGCGCACTGGCAACCTCACGCTCATGGAGCTCGCCGACCTTCACGTGGAGAATAAGGTGTTTGCCGTCGCGAACGACTTCCAGAGGTACCGTTTTGCCGATCGAAGTCTGTGCCACCATCTCGGGAAGCTCATGCTCGTCATGGACCGCATTACCGTCGAACTTGACGATGATGTCTCCCCGCTTGACGCCGGCCTCTGCCGCCGGAGTATCGTTCTGCACTCCCGCCACAAGGGCGCCGGTTGGCGTCTGCAAACCGAATGACTTGGCCAGCTCCGGCGTCATTGCCTGGACCTCGACGCCCAGCCATCCCCTGGTTACGTGTCCATGCGCTTTGAGTTGGTCCATGACGGACTTGGCAAGATCGATCGGGATGGCAAACCCGATCCCCGCGTTGCTGCCGGTGCTGCTGTAAATCGCCGTGTTGATCCCTATCACCTGTCCGTTCGTATTGAAGAGCGGGCCGCCGGAATTGCCGGGATTAATGGACGCGTCGGTCTGAATGAAATTGTCGTAACTTCCCCCAAGCGCTCTTCCCTTCGCACTCACGATTCCAGCGGTCACCGTGAGGTTGAAGCCGAACGGATTGCCGATCGCCACCACCCAGTCGCCGACCTCTACCTTGTGCGAATCACCGAGTGAGGCATATGGCAGCGGCTGCTTGGTATCGATCTTGATCAACGCCAGGTCGGTTTTCTGATCCTTACCGATTACCTTGGCGGTGAATTCGCGCTTATCCATCAATGTGACGTTGATCTCATCGGCGTGCCCGACGACATGATAGTTGGTAAGGATGTACCCGTCGGGAGACACGATCACCCCGGAGCCAATTCCATGCTCTTTGAACTGACGGGGTTCTTGCGGTCCAAAGAAATATTGAAAACCTTGGAACGGACCATTATTGCCAAATGGACCGCCAAATCCGAACGGGTTGCCAGGCCCGTTCTGGCCGCTCTCATTGTCGGGTCCCTGCCCGCCCTCACCGAATTCCGTCGTCTTGACCTCCTGGGTGATGGCGACGTTGACGACCGTGGGCATCACCCGCTTGACCAGCGGCGCCCACGAGGGCAGCGCGATTGCCCGCTCGTTGGGCTCGGGGGCGCCGGCTGGCGCGGGCTTGTGACTCTGATCGATTATTTGCGCGGATGGATTCTTTGCGATTTTGTTCGGTTGGCTGGGTGAGTTCCAAGGAAACTGGAAGGCGGCCGCGGTAGATAGACTCAATGCGATTCCTAACAATGCTGCGGCGGCAAACGCGGCGAGCTTTTTCATCTATCACCTCGCGTGCTTGTTGAGGCTAACCGTTTCAACGGCCAGCCTGATGTCTCTATGCTTTTGACGACGCACGGAGTCGCACAATTCACCAGCTTCGCGAGACCACGGCGCCAAGGCCGCTACCAAAGTGCGTCCAGCTAAGGTTTCCTGCGAACCGTCGTTCCGACGGCGCCCGTCGCCGCAGCCGATGGCGCCCGTTGAACCAGGCCGAGATAATCATAAGGTTTACTTATTTTTAATGCTTCAAATTATTAGCATTATGGCCGCGCGAACTCTCCGTGCGGTGAAAACCCGGGAGAGTCCCGCGGCCATCCCGCGGATTCGTACCCTACGACGATTCGCGGTACCGAAAGACAGTCGCTAGGCCTTTGCCTTGGTCTTGCTCCTCAGCATGTGTGTCGATTGCCGCGCGTGCTCGGAGACATAAGCCAGATCCGGAGAGACGACTAAGTAATTGCCCGGATTCGCTTCGATGTCGGCTCGGATCGCCGGATGCTCTCTCAGAAATGCAGCCCAGCTTGAATGTTCGTTGCGAAACTCGACATTGCGGACCAAAGACGGGTCGCGCCTGAATTGTCTGGCAATCGCCGGATTAGCGCGCTCGAAACTCCCGAACTCTCTCATCCAGTTCAAATGAAGGTCCGATTGAGCGGCGCCGCCGGACACGATCTCCACTGCTCTGGCTTTGCCGCTTTGCGTTTTTGCGGTAGTGACCGCCGATTGGCCCAGCGCGGGATTAATGAACATTGCCAGTATACCTATTGTGGCTAACGACAGGACAACTTTCATAGCTTCACCTCCTAAGTCTTACAGTAGTGCCAGACCGATCTGGACACCTCCGTTCCATGGGGCCGACACGCGCCATTGGCGATGAATTGTTCCGCGGTTTTGTAACGCTTACGTCCGCCGGTCAATTTATTTGACGCCCGGATGGCCGTGATTCTTCAGTCGGACCATTATTTTCCAAACGCCGAACGAGCAAAGGCGCGCCAATGCTTCGGTCCGTTCGAACGTCTAAGAGAGCATGAACGCACATGACGCATCGGACAACGGACACCAGGGCGATGCCATTTTAGATCGATTCGATCGGCTGTTTTGGAGACGCCTATGGCGCCTGGCCTGCCCCTATTGGACCTCGGAAAAACGCGCGCAAGCCTTCGCGCTGATCGCAGGAATGACAGTGCTGAGTCTCGGCATAGTGGGAATGCAGGCGATTTTCAGCTACGTGTCGCGCGACGTGATGAACGCGCTGCAGGCAAAGGACGCCCCGCGCTTTTATCATCTGATGATGCTGTTTGGCTTGTGGGTCGTGCTGTTCGTGCCAATTGCCGCTTTTTATCCCTATATTACCGGGCTTCTCAGCATCGACTGGCGCGACTGGCTGACGGAAACATTCGTGCGGCGGATGCTGCGAGGGAATGCGCTCTACCACATTATGCGCGACCGCACGGTCGATAATCCCGACCAGCGAATCAGCGAAGATGTCAACAGCTTCACCAGCGGCGCGTTGAACTATTCCATGACGGTATTACAGGCGATCGTAACCGCGATTACTTTCTTTGGAATCTTATGGGAAATCTCGCGATGGCTTGCCGTATGCCTGATCGGTTATGCGTTAATTGGTACATGGCTCGCAGCGGCGATCGGCCGCCGCCTCGTGATAATCAACTTCAATCAGCAGCGGTTCGAAGCTGATTACCGCTTCGCACTGGTCCATGCGCGCGACAATGCCGAAGCGATCGCACTATACGATGGCGCGCGCGAAGAAGCGCATCAACTGAGACGACGCTTTGCCAACGTGGTCGGGAATTTCAAGCTGCTGATTCTTTGGCAGCGCCATTTGACCCTGTTCACCGCCGCTTATGACAACGCGGCCGGCCTGGTGCCGTATTTTGTGCTCGCCGGCGCCTACTTTTCGGGTCGATTCGAATTGGGTGAATTCACTCAGGCCGCGTATGCATTTTCAGTGTTGCAGGGTTCGCTCTCGCTCGTCGTCGATCAATTCCAGGGACTCACAGACTACGCCTCGGTGGTCAATCGTCTTGCGGCATTCGAGGAACGTTGCGCCGTCGCCGGGAGCGAAAAGACGGACGGCAGACCGCACATCGAGGTCGTCGAAACGGTCGGAAGAGTTTCAGTCGAAGATGTGACCTTGATGACGCCCGATTGGAAGCGAGAGTTGCAAAGGCATCTATCGATAGAAGTCGAGGACGGCCACACTGTGCTGCTCGCGGGACCGAGTGGTGTGGGCAAGACCTCGCTGATGAGAGCGGTCGCCGGCCTGTGGAGTTTCGGAAGCGGCCGGATTGTGCGGCCGCCGCCCGAACAGATCATGTTTGTGCCGCAAAAGCCGTATTTGATACTCGGCTCACTGCGACAGCAGATTCAATATCCGCGCGCCAGCGAAGCAAGCGATGAGATGCTACTCGAGGTGCTACGAATGGTTGGCCTCGCGCACCTGCCTGACCAGTTCGGAGGGCTGGACGCTGAACCGCACTGGGCGCAGGTGCTCTCGGGAGGTGAACAACAGCGCCTTGCGTTCGCGCGCCTCCTGCTTGCCCGTCCGCGCTTCGCCTTTCTCGACGAAGCCACCAGCGCGCTCGACATGGCTGCCGAGGAGACCCTGTACTCGTGGCTCGCGCACTTGCCGACCGCCGTCATCAGTATTGGACATCGAACGAGCCTGCGCAAATTCCATAACCGGGTGATCGAGCTGGCCCCCGCCCTCGAGGCTGCCGTCGGGTCCGACGGATGCGCGGTCGATGAGTCGTCGGGCTGAAATGAGTGGCCGCTCCCGGCGGTAATATCCACTGGGGATAGCCATCTCAATCGAATCGGGCGCGATGGTCATCTCACTGGAACGCATGAATAGGAGCTTGACTTCCGGCGTCGAAAAAGATGTTAGTACCCGCCCAGCCTTCGACGCGACCGAGCGGCGACGATTTCGCTTTTATTAAATTTGGCGACGGTGAGAGCGTCGACCTGTTGCAGGCTCACCGCATCAGGAGGGCCCGATGCTAAGACCTGGTAAAGACAAAGGATTGGCTACGCCGTTACCGTTGGGACTGGCCGCTCTCGGCACCACGATTGTTCTTATGGGAGTGGCCGCAATCTTTCAGTCGTCTGCCTCATTGTCGCCGTATCTGATACAGGCTCTACTTTTTGGCGGATTGCTTGAGTTACTTGCCGGTATGTGGGCCTTTGCGTACGGTGATCCGCTGGCGGCGACGACATTCTCGTTTATGGGTGCGTTTTTCGGATGGTGGGGATTCAGTCAGATGCCGATGCTTGACGCTCACGCCGCCGCCGCCGTGGCGACGAACAGTATCGCGATGGTATTTCTCGTGACGGGTGCCATCGTGGCGTGTTTATGGGTCGCGTCATTCTACGAGTTTGCGGCATTCAATTTGGTTCTTTTCTTCCTCTGTGCGGGCCTGATCTTGAGCGGCATAGCAAGCTTCGATGGAAATGTGGCTCTCAGAGTAATTGGCGGAGTCGCGGCGATTATATCCGGACTTATCGCCAGCTACGCTGCCTTTGCCGAGATTTACAACTCGACCAGTCTCGAGGAAGTCGTGCCGGTAGGTGAATCCAAAGAGATTCGAGCTCGTGCCGAGCATGATGAGATGGAACGAATCCGTCGAATTCATCGGAGCAATCATACGGAGCACGAGGCGGAAGCTCGACGAGCGTGACCAACAAGGCTACATGGGCGGCGTGAGAAGTGGGTATACTGGATTCGGCGTATGCCGGCTTCGGCGCCGCTCGTCCGGCTCGCCGCAGCGACGTGGTTTGATATCGTCCCGTTCGCACCCGCTGAACCCGCTCAGAAGCCTCCGGCGTCGGGCCCCATGAGTTCCCAACGCACACTTGCGACTGCGGCGCGCCGGCACCCGACGAGCCTTGTTTTTGCGGTTGAGGCCGGGTTTAGCCTCTGGTGATTCGAGTTAAGGAATGGGTGGTTGTAGCTTGGCGCCCCCTGCGGGATTCGAACCCACGGCCCCAGGATTAGGAATCCTGTGCTCTATCCATCTGAGCTAAGGGGGCGCGCTGTATTATTTTTTATTTTCGGATACTTAGAGACATTAGTGACTTGAGCCGATCTGGCCGAGGTGTTTCAGTGCCCATTTTTTGCCCACTGTCCTTGGGGTTCGGCAGGAACCCCTGCGCGAAGCGGTCGGCCGCGCCCGTGTCGGCATCCTTGAACCAGTGTGAATAGACCTTCAGCGTCACTGCCGGGTTCGAGTGGCCAAGGCGATGCTGCAGCTCGGTGATCGGCGCCCCAGACGCTATCAGCCCGCTCGCATACGAGTGGCGCAACATCTTGATGTTGGCGTCCCTGAGCCCGGCGCGCCGCAGCGCTGGATGCCAGCCCTGGCGCAGGACGTTTGAGCGATGGAGGGGCTGACCGTCGAGACGGCAAAACACCAGATCGTGTTCCGATCTCGGGCTCTGCAGCTTCCAAACCTTCAAGGCGGCGACCAGCCCCGCCGGCAGGGGCATCGTGCGATATCCCGAGCGCGTTTTGGGCTCGTAGAACTTCGGGCGCACACGCCCCTCTTCATCGCTCCTGCGTGTCCACGACAGCGAACGCCTCACAAAGAGCCGGCCGTCGTCGAGCTGAATATCGGTCCACTTTAGGGCGTAAGCCTCCTCAGGTCGCAGCCCTGTGGCCGCGACCGTCGCGAACAATGTCCGGTGAAGGCCCGGCTCGGCATGCTCAAGCAATCTTCTGATCTCCTGGACTGTCAGTACCTCGCCTGGTCTCACGGCGCGCAATTCTTGACCGCTCTCCGGACGGTCCGCGTCCGTAGTGACCTCTGTAACCTCCCTGCGCGGCCTCTCCGCGATCGCCGCCGGGTTGGTTGCGGTGTAGCCGCGCCGGATCACAAGCTTAAACATCGCGGCACATGTCGTCAGAACCGTGCTCACGGTCTTGGCGCCTAGTTTGGTGCAGAGCTCGTCGCGGACGCTCTCGATGAGCGCAACGTCGCTCCGATCGAGCCGGAGGTTGTCGAGCTTCGCCAGGTGGCGCAAGTGAACACGCCAGCCTCCAAGCGTTGCGGGATGGCGATTCGATTTCTCGCGCATCCACTCTTCGCCGACCTTCGCGAAAGTCGGGATCCTCGCGGGATCGACGTATTCGTCGCGGGCGACCTTGACGGCCGTGGTGGCGAGGTATTTTTCAGCGGCCTTCTTGGTCGGGAACTCAATCCGCTTCCGTGGCTCCGTGAGTCCTTGCGGCCGATAGTCAAGCCGCCACGTGCAATCGCAGTCGCCGCCCATACATGCGGTCTTGTGATACCGCTTGATCGAAGCCATGGTGTTACTTCACCTCTTCCCAGTCCGCGACCGTTGCTCGGCGGCGATTTTTTGAAGGAGTCTGGCGGTCGGTTCGGAGATCGCCATTTCGCCGCGCTCCCAGCGGGCCACGGTGTTCGAGGTTACTCCTATAGCCTCGGCCAAGGCCACCTGAGTCCAGCCGAGTTTTTCCCTGAGCGCACGGATTTTCACACCGTTCATGGCTATACGCAACGTATAGCCAAGCGGCGGAAAGGTCAAGCGGCTTGGGTGGCGCGCGCGGTCAGAAAGCGTTGCACTTCTTCAATTTTGAAGCGCACGTAGTGACCGAGTTTGATCGAGGGCAGATTTCCCATCCGAACCTGTTCCCTGACCCACGATTGCGGGACTCCAAAGAGCTTGGCGAGATCGGGTGCGCTTAGAAGGGCGCTGCCAAGGCTCTTGCTGTCGCCGGTCGCGGGGCGCTCGCTGAGCATCAGGGCGAGCAGCGCGCCTTCGAGTGTCTTGAGCGCCGCGACGCGCGATGCAAGCTGGGTCAAGAGTTGGGGCACGGACTCGAGAACCATTCCCCTTGTCAGCGAAGGATCGGCCAGAAGCTCCTCGATAGTTACAGGCGATAGCGATACCCTCGGCGTGACTCGATGCGGCGCTTGATACGACATGAACACTCCGGCAGCACGGGCGTTTCACACCTCCACAGCAGACTCATCCACTGAATCACTGAGCAACCGCGATGCCGTTCTTCGATCCGCCCCGCGAGACACGGAGTTAGGCTCACGCGGTCGGGATTCGTCTTCCCGCGAGGCGAATTGGCGATTAGATGGCGGAAAAGCCGGTGTGCATGTATAGGTTTTGCACACTGAGCCGAAATCCCGTGGAATTCCTTAGAGAATTCGCCGCTTCGGTCAATCCCATGTGCAAATCTTGCACATTTTTATTCATGCGGATTCGTCCGCCCCACCAGCGATTTGGACAAGCGCCTGGCGCCGCTACACCACCATCGGGACCCGCAGGTAGGCTATCGCCAGGTCTTCGAAATCACGAATGAATTCATGCGGATCAAGTTTTGAAGAGGCACAGCTGCCACAGCCATCATCAGATCATCCGCCACTTGGCCAAGATTGCGAATGCGTTGCTTGGCGTGAGGTCAGGCCTGAGAGCCAACTCCAAGACGCAGACGCTATCCAAATCGACCTGATAATCTTCGACCTCGCTTGTCGAGCCATGCGGGCTGAAGGTCCATTGCTGGCGAACGATCTCTGGACGGCCCTCCTGGCTCAGCCGACCACCCAAGAGTGAATTCCTGGGTTCGTTCGACTTGCGTCTTTGAAAATTCGAGTCTAACCCGCCGTAACGGTCTCGGCTGATCAAAGATGATCCGGATGATCTGGTTTCCTCTTTTGGCCACGCCTCGATCAGATGACCTCGAGAAAGCTCCCCCCGAAAAGAGCCCCTACTTCAGCGTGTTGCTGGATAGCCAAAACAGACGGATCAATCACCACGAAGTTGCTATCGACGGGCCGGTTCTTCACAGAGACAAGGTCAATCCCGACTTGGTGCACGTGTATCTCCTCTCCTATGAGCGACAAGCCTCATCGCCCACTTCGTCCTCGGTCTAACTGACAACACGCCGATTGCTCAATGGCAGCGGACCCCGTATCAGTCGGGACATGCGCGGCAGTGAGCGATGCCGCCCTGGCGGGCCTCCGAGGAGCTTATCTATCGAACACTGTGCAGGCGACTACAGCCCACGCGGCAAAGGTTCGCGCTCTTTGGCAACTGCTGTATAGACCGTGATCAGACGTCTGAGAGAATCCGCGATTTTCGATGCCCGGTCGGTGAGCGAACCAGCACGCGTTTTTGCAAAAGCGAAAGGTTCGCAGGTGAGTCGGTGTATGCGGATGGAATTGAAAAACGCACTGTATGTTGTCGATTAACCGGCGACCTGGTTTTGAGGGCTAGCCAGGTCGGGGACCCGGGCGCGCCGGCGTCGGGTGTATTGCGGTCGGCATCTTTTCGTCAAAGCCCCGATTGACCAGCTACGACGAGCGTCGTACCGTAGGGCTATGAGGCGGCTTCGTCTTCCGGGCGGTGATCTGGAGTACGCGGTTCTCGCAAAGCTTTGGGAGCTTGGCACCGCGTCGGCGCGGGACATTCACGAATTCATCGGTAAGCCCGCGAGCCTTGTATACACTACCACGGCCAAGGTTCTGGACCGCCTGCATGACAAGGGTCTGGTGACCCGCGAGCGCAAAGGCAAGGCGTTCGTCTATCGGGCGAAGGTCGCTCGCGCGGTTGTCGAGCATGCGCGGGCACGCAACCTGTTGAGCCGGCTGCTTGGCGCGCGGCCGCATACCACGGTGGCGGCATTGGTCGAGGCGGTTGAATCGCTCGATCCGCAGCTACTGGACGAACTCGAACGGGCCGTGGCAGCCCGCCGGAGGTCAAAACATGGAACGTGAATGTTTTCTGACCGTCCTGATTGCGCTTTTCGGTGGAATCGCTCTACTCGCGTGCGGGTGGTGGCCGGCCGGACAAATCGCCCGTGGCAGCGCCCGCCGCCGGGAGCTTCTCCTGTGGCGGCGGATTTGGTGGACGCTCGTTCCGGCTCTTACCGTTGCGGCATGGCTCTGCGGATGGGCGTTGGTTGAACCCGACCCAGTTCCTGAGCGCGTGCCTGTGGCGATTGTGCTCTTGAGCGTTCCCTTCCTGCTTTTATTCATGAGAGCCGCGGTTCGGGCTGGATGGTCATTGTTTCGGAATGATGGCGATCCGGGCACGGCGACGGTTGGCCTGCTTAAACCATGGATCGTGTTTTCGCCGCATTTGGCCAAGGCACTCGACGATCGTGCGATCGAGGCTGCGCTGGAACATGAGCGTGCGCACGCACGGCATCGCGATCCGATGCGCATCTGGTTGGCGCAGTTGGTGACGGACCTGCAATGGCCGTGGCCGCAGGCGCGGGATCGATTTCGGGCGTGGATTGTGGTCCTGGAACTCGCGCGCGATGAAGAGGCGCGGGCGGCGGGCGCCGATGGTGCAGATCTGGCCTCGGCGATTCTGGCCGCGGCGCGACTGCGCCGGCACGCGATTGTGTCGCCGGTTGCGGCGCTGATTGGGGAACAGTCGGTCCTCAAGCAACGGATCGCATGCCTGCTTAACCCGCTCAAGGATCAGGTGGAGGAAATCCGAGCCCGTTGGCCACAGCCTTGGATTCTAGCGCCGATTCTCCTGATAACGGTCATGCTTGGTTCGACGTTCGGAGAAATCGTCGTCCGGACGCTACTGCGGATCGCGGCGTGAATAGAGGCGCGGCCGCTTCGCCTTGGAGCGGGTTTCGTGGGCAAGCGAGTTCAGCGCGTGGTCAGACAAACAGTGAGATTCGCCGCGCTGGCGGCGTGCATATTCTGCGGGTGCGCCACTTATCAGCCTGAGCCGCTCAATCCCGTCGAGGTCGCGCGGCAATTCGAGCGCCGCGCTCTCGCGAATCCGGGACTGTGCGCTTACCTCAATAGCAATGCCTCAGCGAAGCCGTCCGCCTGCCCGCCGCCGGATTGGAATCTCGAGACGCTTACCCTTGCCGGTTTCTACTTTAGCCCCGACATGGCGGTGGCTGCGGCGCAGATCCAAACGGCCGACGCTGCGATCGTGACGGCGGGGGCAAGGCCGAATCCGGTGGTTCGACTCGGTCCTCAATACGACGTACGCAGTACCCCGAACTTCGCTCCGTGGGCGATTGGAAGTTTCTCGCTCGACCTGCCGATCGAAACCGCTGGAAAGCGCGGATACCGAATCGCTCAGGCGCAGCAATTGGCCGATGCCGCGCGGCTGGCCGCCGGTGAAACCGCGTGGACGGTTCGAAGCCGGATTCGCGCAGCACTGCTGCGGTATCTTCTTGACTCGCGCCGCAGCGATCTGACGGAGCAAGAACAGAAGGCGCTGGCGCGGACTTCGGCACTGGTCGCGGCGAGAGTCAAAGCCGGCGCGGCCGCGCAGCCCGAACTCGACCTGGCGCTGAGCAGTCTGCAGAATGCGCGAATCAGGGCCGTCGAGGCGAAGGCGCGTGTGCCCGCGGATCGCAATGCACTGGCGGCGGCGATCGGGCTGCCGGCCGAGGCGCTCGATGGCGCGAAGTTCGACTGGGCCGCTCTAGACAATCCGCCGGCCGAGCAATCCCTCGCGCCCGACGCGGTTCAGCGCCTGGCGCTGCTCGACCGAATCGATCTGCGCCGCGAACTGGCGCAATACGCCGCCGCGGAAGAGGGGCTCAAGCTCGAAATTGCGCGGCAATATCCCGACCTCCATCTCATGGGCGGTTACTCGTGGGAAGGCGGAGAAAATATTTTCGAGCTGGGACCGTCGCTGGCGCTGCCCATTTTCAATCAGAACCAGGGGCCGATTGCGGCGGCGGAGGCGCGGCGCAAGGAAGTCGCCGCGCAATTTCTGGCGATGCAGGCGGGAATTATCGCTGAAACGCGCACCGCCCTCATCAACTATCGTGGGGCGCTGGCATCGCTCGACGCCGCCCGCAGCGCCGCGTCGTATCAGGCGCGACGATACGATCAGGCGTCGCGCGCCGCCGCTGTCGGTGAAAGCGACGCTATCACTGTGGCGGCAACCCGCCTGCAGGATTTAGCCGCGCGCCAGACGCTGCTTCAGGCCTTGGCCGGTGCGCAGAGCGCGCTCGGCACGCTGGAAAATTCGATGCAACGGCCGCTCGACCACGGCGACGCGGGCTCGTTCACCTTTCCGCCACCCGTCGACAGTGAGGTGAACGTGAGTGAACACTAATCGGTCTCGACTGCTCGCGCTCGGGGTCGCGATGCTCGCGGTGATCGTCGCGCTGGTATGGCTGTTCGGCGCCGGTCGTCGCGATGAGGGCGATGAGGAAGATCAGGTCACGGCGACTACGCCAAGTCTTTCACACAGCCCCAGCGGGAACGTGATTGTCACCCTCAGCCGCGAGCAGCAGACGAATATCGGCATCAGGACCGAGGTGCTCGCGCCCATCACGCGCTCGCGTGAAGTGACAGCCTACGGCGTCGTCCTCGATCCCGCTCCCTTGGCCGCGCTTGATGCTCAATTGGCCGCGGCTCGGGCCGCGCTCGACGCGTCACGGGCGGAATACGCGCGCGCCAAGCTTCTTCATTCCGAGAAGCAGAATGTCTCGCTCAAGGACTTTCAGACCGCGCAGGCCAAATTTCAATCCGACCAGGCGCAGTTCAATTTGCTCAGGCAGCGTCTGGCGGACGAGTGGGGTGGCGTAATCGCGGCGATGGCCCCCGCTGAACGTGCGGAGCTTGTCGACGCGTCGATCAGGCGCACGACGGCGTTGATTCGGGTCTCGGTTCCAGCCGGGGAGTCGCTCGCAAGTTTGCCCGCACGAGCAGAGACAACGGTCTTGGGTTACACCCGTCCGCTTGCAGCGCAATCGATCTGGTACGCGCCTGCAGTCGATCCGAATCTTCAAGGCCAGGGCTTCATCCTGCGCGTCGAGGCGCAGGGTCTTCCGCTTCGTCCCGGAGCGGCGATTACGGCGCGCCTGGAATCTTCCGCCGCCGCGGAGCGCGGCGTCGTGGTGCCGAGCGCCGCGGTGGTCCGAACAGGCGACTCCGCGTGGGCTTACGTGCAAACCGCGCCCACAAAGTTCGAACGGCGTGCGATCCCGACGGGCGATTCGGTTGCCGCGGGATGGTTTGTGAACGCCGGGTTTGCCGCCGGGGATCGAGTCGTGGTCACCGGTGCGCAGGCGCTGCTATCCGAAGAATTCAAATCTCAAATCCAGGTTCAGGACTAGCGCGGAGAGGGCGTCGATGCTCAAAGCGGTCGTCGAATTCTCATTGCGCTTTCGGGGCGTCGTAGTCGCGCTCGCCTGTTTGATCGTGCTTTATGGGCTCTATGTGACCGAGTATGCCAAGCTCGGCGTGTTTCCCGAGTTCGCTCCTCCGCAGGTGGCGATCCAGACCGAGGCGCCGGGATTCTCGCCCGAGCAGGTCGAAACCCTGGTCACGCAACGGATCGAAAACGCGCTGGTTGGTACGGTCGGCCTGCAATCGATCCGTTCGCAGTCGATTCAGGGCCTTTCAGTGGTGACGGTGACCTTCCAGGGCGGGACCGACATCTACCGGGCGCGGCAGATGGTGGGCGAGCGTCTTTTGGAGATCATGAGCCAGATGCCGCAAGGGGTGGCCGCGCCCACGATGGCGCCGCTCACCTCCGCGACCGCCGTGATAATGGATATTGGCCTGACTTCCCCAACGCGTTCGCTGATGGGACTTCGTACCTTCGCCGACTGGACGCTTCAGCCGCGCCTGCTCGCCGTGCCGGGAGTCGCTCACATCTCGATTTATGGGGGTGACGAGCGCGAGCTGCAGATACAGGTCAGTCCGGCGCGCATGCTCGACTACCGGTTGGGAATCAACGATGTTCTGGCCGCCGCCCGCGCCTCGACTGGCGTTCGCGGCGCGGGTTTCATCGAAACCGCGAATCAGCGCATCGTAATTCATAGCAAAGGCCAGTCGATCACGCCGAAGGAGTTGGGCAACGCCACAATCGCCCATCGCAACGGTGCCAGCGTTCGGTTAAGCGACGTGGCGAACGTGCGATGGGCGCCTGCGCCGCCAATCGGTGGCGCATTGATCATGGGCAAGCCCGGCGTGATCGTCCAGGTATCGATCCAGTATGGCGCGAATGCGCTCGAAGTCACGCAGGGCGTTGACCGTGCCTTGAGTGACCTTGCGCCCGTGTTCAAGAGTGAGGGCATCGCCGTCTATCCCGCCCTGTTTCGCGCGGCGAGTTTCGTCGAAACCACGATCCGCAATGTCCGCTTTTCGCTGATGCTCGGCGGTCTGCTGGTGGCAATCGTTCTCGCGCTCTTTCTGTACAATCTCCGAACCGCCTTTATTTCCCTGACCGCAATTCCACTCTCGCTGCTGGTCGCGATCATTGTCCTGCAGCGCCTCGGCGTCACCCTCAACACGCTGACGCTCGGCGGACTCGCAATTGCGATCGGTGAAGTGGTCGACGACGCGATTATCGACGTCGAGAACGTCTTCCGGCGCCTCAACGAGAATCGCTCGCTTGGAAGTCCGCGAGGTGCGCTGGAAGTCATTCTGCAAGCGTCGCTCGAAGTGCGCAGCGCGGTCGTCTATGCGACCTTCGTCGTTGCGCTGGTCTTTCTGCCCGTGCTGACGATGTCGGGGGTGCAGGGGCGCATCTTCGCACCGCTTGGATGGGCGTACATCCTGGCGATCATGGCGTCACTTGGAGTCGCGCTAACGGTCACGCCGGCACTGTGTCTGATGATGCTGCGGAACGCCAAAGCCGCGCCCGAGACGGCCTTCGTTCGTAGCTTGAAAGCGCGGCATCGGCGAATGCTCGAGCGTGCGTCGGAGAATCCCGATCTGGTGATTGGCGGTGCGGCCATCCTGTGCCTGCTCGCCATCGGCGCGTTGCCATTCTTCGGCGGAAGTTTTCTGCCCGCGTTGCAGGAACGCAGCTTCGTGCTGCACATGGTCGCGGTGCCAGGAACTTCGCTTGAGGAGTCCATGCGCGCGGGAACGAAAGTGACGCGCGCGTTGCTGCAAAATTCCCAGGTGAAAAGCGTCGCGCAAAGAATCGGGCGTGCGGAACTGGGCGAGGACACGCTCGGGCCGCACGAAAGCGAGTTCGACGTCAGATTGAAACCGCTCACCGGCGAAAGCGTCGACGATGTCGAGAACGAACTCAAGAAGACACTGGCAAGCTTTCCCGGCTATGATTTCTCGATGAACTCTTTTCTCACCGAACGAATCCAGGAGACTCTTTCGGGCGAGCAGGCGGACGTGGTGGTGAAAATTTTCGGCAGCGATCTCGACACGCTCGATCGCGCGGCGGCCCAGATCGCCGCGGTGCTATCGCGGATTCGAGGCGCAACCGGCGTGCGGGTACAGTCGCCCGGCGGGATGCCCCAGATGGTCGTGCGGCTCGATCCTGCGAAGCTAGTGCAATTCGGCTTCCGGCCGGTGGACGTTCTCGACGCGATCCGGACCGCTTACCAGGGTTCCGACGTTGCTCAGGTTTACGATGGCAACCGGTTCTTCGATGTCGCCGTTATCCTGGATCCCGAAGACCGGCGCCGGCCCGAAAGCGTCAAAGACCTGATGCTGCGCAATGCCGAAGGCCAACTCATGCCGCTTGGCGAGCTGGCTTCCGTGACGCTCGCACCGGGACGTTACGCGATACTGCACGACGGCGCGCGCCGCGTTCAGGTTGTGACGTGCAATGTCCAAGGCAGCGATCTCACATCTTTCGTCGCGGCCGCCGAGCGCGAAATAGGCCAGCGGGTCACCCTTGCGAGTGGCACCTATATCGAGTTTAGCGGCGCGGCCGAGGCGCGCGCGCAATCCGAACATGAGATTCTGGTGAACTCGCTGATCGCAGCCGTCGTGATCGTGTGTTTGCTCTTTATCGCGTTTGGCAACGTCAGGAACCTGATGCTGGTGCTGGTGAATGTTCCCTTCGCGTTCGTCGGTGGCGTGCTGGCCGCACTCGTCACTGGGGGATGGCTGTCGCTGGGCTCGATGGTCGGGTTCGTCACGCTGTTCGGTATCACGATGCGCAATTCGATCATGATGATCTCGCACTTCGAGCATCTGGTGTCCGCGGAGGGCATGACTTGGGGACCGGCGACCGCCCTGCGCGGCGCGTCGGAACGCCTCGTTCCGATTCTGATGACCGCGATCGTGACCGCGCTAGGATTGTTGCCACTCGCGCTCGGCAGCGGCGCGCCGGGTCGTGAGATCGAAGGCCCGATGGCAATCATCATCCTGGGCGGGCTCTTCACCTC
>Ga0307374_10005666_pt1 | contig 20090 bp, 13 predicted proteins | sample OX3MG_FD_202532 | JGI IMG/M metagenome (GOLD analysis project Ga0307374, IMG submission 202532) | Soil microbial communities from Risofladan, Vaasa, Finland - OX-3 | ecosystem: Environmental > Terrestrial > Soil > Coastal area > Acid sulfate soil | place: Finland: Risofladan, Vaasa | collected...
CTGCCGCTGTCTTCTCCTTCGTCTCTCCATGGCCATCAAATATTCTCCGGAATCCGACCGTATTTTACGGGGAATCCCCACGCAAGCACCTTACTTCACGTTTCAAATGCCACAGTTCTCCTAATTACTTTCACCACGGGCTGCTAGCTCTCCCCCAACCGGGTGATCATCTTCAAACACCTCTTCGGACTCATGGACTGTAATGCAGACAGGGGATAACAATGTGGCATTCCTATTCCATTCGAGGCATCCCGATTGCTCGAGACCGACATCTCTAGTAGTCTCTACCATTACGCTTACGCTGGTCGCATCAACCAACGTGTTCAGGGGTGAGGAATTTGCGGGGGAAATCTTGTCTGTTGTTCTGGCTTTTCGTTCTGGCGGGAATGGGGCTGTCGGGGTGCCAGGAAATTATTAACTACCCGGCGCCGACGATTGCCGCCCTCTCTCCTGCGAATGTGGGAGCCGGCCAGCCCACCTTTACCCTAACCGTCACGGGATACAATTTCACGCCCGCCTCTTCGATCAACTGGAACGGAAACACACTCACCCCGATTTTCGTCAACACCAATGAGCTGACGGCCCAAATTCCCGCAACCTTGGTCCAGATCGCCGGTACGGTTCAGGTGAACGTCTCGACTCCTTTCCCGGGCGGCGGGACTACTGTATCTCTCATTTTTACGATCAATCCGGCCACCAGCCCGACGCCGCACATTACATCGCTTTCGCCTTCCACGGTATTAGTCGGAAGCGGGGATGTCACTCTCAACGTGATAGGGATGAACTTCGTTACGCTTTCGACCGTGTACGTGAACAACATTCCGCAACAAGCTTCGTTGATAAATTCGAATTCACTCCAAACAACGATTCCTGCGGCCATGCTAGCCAATGCAGAACCGTTGCAGATTGCCGTGGTGAACCCAACGCCTGGCGGTGGCAGTTCCAATCTCTATGTGCTCAATGTTGACAATCCCGTTCCGAGCCTCACATCGCTCACTCCGACCAGCGTCGCCGCCGGAGGCGCATCAACCACCCTATCAATCACGGGAACGGGCTTTGCAACGAACTCCGTGATTATGGTCAATGGTGCGTCGCGGACGACGATCGGAGGCGGTACGCAGATATCGACTTTGCTTAATGCAGCGGATCTCAGTACAGGAGGAATCAATCAGGTGCAGGTCGTGACCCCTGCTCCCGGCGGGGGCACGTCCAACACGTTGACCTTCGCGGTGGATCCCACGATTACGGCTGGCTTGCCAATCCTTGTCGATTACGCGTTTGATGGTTCGCAGGCCAACAATGGAGTTTGCGGCGGCCTCGCGAATTGCCAGAGTGGAGCGCTCGGGCTCACGCTCGCCACGTCAGGACCGTCCGTAAGCCAAACTGGCGAGTTTGTCGCTTTTGCATCCGTTTCAAATAACCTCGTTGCGCATCAAACGAATTCTTCGAGTGAGATCTTCGTGAGAGACACATGCCTTGGAGAGAGTTGCACACCGGCCACCTTTCTCGTTAGCGTCGCGCCTGACGGCAGTCCCGCAAATGGACAAAACTCGGAGCCTTCGATCGATTCGGCTGGGGCCCACGTCGCCTATACTTCGGACGCCACCAACCTCGTGAATTATCTGTCCGTGCCGGTCACATCCGGCACGCGCCAGGTCTATTGGCAGCCCGTCTGCTCAAGTTCCAATACGACTGGCAGGGTCGCAACCTGCCCGACGAGCATCACCTCTTCGACGGAAACCGCTCCGGCCGTCCTGGTTTCTCTCGGCGCTGATGGCAAGCCGGGCAATGGTGATAGCTACAATCCGGTGATCAGCCCCGATGGACAATATGTAGCGTTTGTTTCGCTCGCCACGAATCTCGTCCAGGGAGTGACACCAAATGGCGTCGTTCCTCAGGTCTACATCCGCACCATTTGCAGCGGCGCTACACCTCTTACGCAGATCTCCACGACGACATCTGCGTCAACGTGCACACCGACTACCTATTTGGTTTCCTCGTCTGACGGCGTGACTCCTGGCAACGGTCCCAGTTCGCATCCGACCATTGCGAGCGCCGGTGCCTATGTTGCCTTCGTATCGTCCGCGAGCAATCTCCTATCGTCTGCGAGCAATTCGGGGGTACCCTACTCGACCGAGGAAATTTTTGAACAAAGTGAATGCGAACTCATCACAACTGTCTGCACCCGGGCGACAAGTTTGATCTCCACGCCGGATGGCGTGACTCTCGCCGACGGCTCAAGTTCCGAACCCGCGATGTCCTCTGATGGTAGGTTCGTCGCATTTGCTTCCACCGCTACCAATCTCGCGACGGGCCAGGCGCCACTCTTTCAGCAAATTTATGTCCGTGATACATGCTTGGGAGGTTCCACGTGCACGCCTGCCACCCAACTGGTTTCCTCTTCGAATGGAACCACGCCTGCGAACGGGCTGAGCGAAAATCCAAGTATTAACCAGAATTCCACAGGTTCCGGGCAGTTCATCGCATTTGCGTCGCAAGCCTCCAACCTCTCCATCAATGTTGCGAATGGCGTCGAGAACATCTACGTGCGCAACACCTGCGGGGCGTTTGTATCCGTGGCCACCGCCACGTGCACTCCAGCCACCGTGCTCGCAAGTGAGCCCGCAGGATCTGGATCTTCGCCGCCTGCGGCGAATGGCAATAGCTTCGTTCCATCTATCAGCGCGGATGGCCATACGGTCAGTTTCCTTTCTTTTGCGAGCGATCTGGTTGCCCGTGACACGGATGGTCTCGAGGATATTTTTCTCGCAGCCACTGCTTTCTAAGGACTTTCCCCTCTGTTCTATCAACTTTGATCCTGGAAATTATGAAATATGATCCTTGAGTACCCACGGGGGCACGGCTATCGGAACCATGGCGGGCTACAGGTCGCGAAATTCAGAGCCTAGCAGGCTGTTGACAATTTGGGTGGAGGAAGCAATTGTGTCCCCGATCGCGTCGCTTTCCCGGTGTCGTCGAGCGTTCCATGTGGGCGTTTCAGCCCGTGCAGAGACAACCCGAGCCGACTGGCTGCGTTGTAACCGCGGTGACCATCAGGTTGCGCATGCGCACCACGAAGTGATCCACGACAATGATGGAGTGCGTCTAGTAGCCTGCGTAATCCTAAGATAAGAGCGAACGTTGCTCATCGTCTCCTGCAGGTTCATCGGACGGACACGACCCAGAGCGTTGGTCTTCACATCTTGATTCAGCAATTCATCCGGATTCAATTCCGGACTGTACGATGACAGCCAGAAAAGCCGAATTTGCGCCGCATGCTCTGCCAACCACCGGCTGACCGACCTCGACTTGTGGACAGGGTGGCCGTCCGCAATCAGGAATACTTTCCTCCTCGTCTTCCGCGTCAGTCGCAGGAGACGGCGGAGGAAGTTCACAAATACCCGCGCGGTGAAGCGCTGACGGAAAATCATGAAGGCCAACCGCCCTCGATTGGTGATCGAAGAGATCATGTTGCACCAGAAGCGCTGACCGGTGCCCAATACGAGAGCTGAGCGTGATCTCGCCTACCAGTTCCAGGAGTTATCTTGAGCGAAGGAAGAAACGCGCTCGGCAAGACTTTTGCGAAGGTTTTTAAGTCTTGAATGATCGAATTTGATTTCAATTTTCTTTCGCACTACAGGTTCTATGGTGGAGAAATCTAAGTCGTCACCTCGCTTCACCTTCTGCATCGGCTCCGTTTCAACGTAAACGTAATCGAGCAACAGGTTCAAATTCCTCGGCCTTTTACAAGCCTACGGACGATGTTTTCGGCCTCGAAGGCAGCGCTCGCTCTCATGAACGTGACTTCATCTCGAATGATGTGTTTCGAAGTCTTACCTGTCTTCCACTCGTTGATTTCGATTTCGGATTCTCCCAATACACTCTGCAACGACGAGGGATACGGACCGTAAAGTTAGAATTTCCATTTAAGGTCGGTGAGTCTTCCGCGGCTCTCATGGAAATATTCGACCTCAGAGAGGTACATAAGCTTCACCAACGGAGTAAGCTGGGGCAGCAAAAGATTCTGTTCTCTAAAAGTCTTATAGATCAGGTCGATGAGAATAATTGGATCGGTCGGCATTTTGGGTCGGGTGATACCTGTTATTATAGCGAAGGTTCGCACAATTTGATGGAGGGTTGCTTCCCCAGCATTTCCAATCAGCTATGAAGGTCATTCTCATCTCGACGTATGAACTTGGCCACCAGCCATTCGGACTGGCATCGCCGGCGGCATGGCTTCGGGCGGGCGGTGCCGCAGTCACGTGCTTCGACCTATCCCGCGAAGCCCTCCGCGAGGAGCCTGTCCGCGAGGCCGACCTGATCGCATTCTACGTTCCGATGCATACCGCCACGCGGCTCGCTGCGCAGCTCGTTGAGCCCGTGCGGCAATTGAACCCTGGGGCGCACTTGTGTTTCTACGGGCTGTACGCCCCGGTCAACGAAGCCTATTTGCGCAGGCTCGGCGTAGAGACGATTTTGGGTGGAGAATTCGAGGGAGCGCTTGTGGAAGTGGTCGCGCGACTTGAGGAGGTACGGAGCGATCGCGGAACGAGCACGAATATGCCGCCTGGGCTGCCCGAGCCGGTGATCTCGCTCGATCGACTCAACTTCATGGTCCCTGACCGCGCGGGCCTGCCGTCGCTGCGCGAATATGCGCACGTCGCGCTGCCAGAGGGCGGATTCCTTGTCGCAGGGTATACGGAAGCGAGCCGCGGCTGCAAGCATCTCTGCCGCCATTGTCCGATTGTGCCGGTTTATAGTGGCCTGTTCCGTGTCGTGCAGCGTGACGTGGTGCTCGAAGACATCCGCCGTCAGGTCGAAGCAGGGGCCGAGCACATCTCCTTCGGTGATCCCGACTTCTTCAATGGCCCCGCCCATGCCATGGCGATCGTCGATGCACTCCACCGTGAATTCCCGCGGCTCAGCTACGACGTCACCATCAAAATCGAGCACCTGCTGCGCTACGCCGAGCATCTCCGTAAGCTGCGCGATACCGGCTGCCTGTTCGTCACGACGGCCGTCGAATCGGTAGATGACACCATCCTCGCGCGACTGGATAAGGGACACACACGGGCCGATTTCTTCGCGGTAGTGGTGCGTTTCCGCCAGCTCGAAATGGTGCTCCAGCCAACGTTTGTGCCATTCACGCCGTGGACAAGTCTTGCGGGATATCGCGACCTGCTTTCGGTCGTGGCTGAGCATGAGCTGGTCGAAAACATCGCGCCGATACAGCTTGGCATCCGCCTGCTCATTCCGGCGGGGTCGCGCCTCCTCGAGTTGGACGAGGTGCGCTGCAACGTCGGCTCATTCGACCCGGCCGCCCTCATCTATCCGTGGAAACACGCTGATCCATGCCTGGATGCGCTCGCTGAACGCGTTCAAGATCTCGCTAGCGCAGGCGACAAACTCAAGCGCTCGCGCGCCGATACGTTCATGCGCATCTGGCACAGTGTGTTAGAGCTGTCGTGCCAAGACAGCGCAGCCGTCCAGTGGCCGCCGCCGGCGATGGCCTCGCGCCCGGCGATCCCGCATTTCACCGAACCCTGGTATTGCTGCGCGGAGCCGACGCGGGACCAGTTTGTGTCGGTGGCTAGGGCTTCGAAACCGATCATGCGGCCCGATGTATTCCTGTGAATCGAGCGCTGGCGGGAACTTGCGCGAAACTCTGTGAGCCCGCGGGATCGCGGTCGCGTTACGCTCACCCTCTGAGGTTCCCTTGGCCGAAACTTCTCACGCTCATCCGCGTCTGCTGCTCCTAGCCAGCAAGGTGGGCTATCAGATGCGCAGCTTTGTTGAAGCCGCAAAGCGGCTGGGCGTCGATGTCACTATCGGCAGCGACCGTTGCCATCAGCTCGACGATCCATGGTCCGACGGTGCCGTCCCGCTGCATTTCGAGCAGCCCGAGCAAGCCGCCCAACGGCTGGCGGAGGCCGTTCGCACAACACCCGTGCGCGCTATCCTTGCACTCGGCGATCGCCAGACTGTAACTGCTGCGTACGCTGCTCGTATTCTCGGCCTGCGTTACAACTCGCCCGAGTCGGTGGAAAACTGCCGCAGCAAACTGCGCCAGCGCGAAGTATTGCGTGACGCGGGCCTGCCCGTGCCGGAGTTTTTCTCATTTCCATTGACGGAGCCGCTCGATGCAGTTCTTCTCCGGGTCTCGTTTCCGAGCGTGCTGAAACCGTTGCGACTGGCAGCGAGCCAGGGTGTCATCCGCGCAAACGACGCCCCAGAATTTGCCACCGCTGTTGAGCGCATAAGGCACCTCCTAAACTCGCCCGAGGTACAGGCCACGCGCGAACCGGAACTCGATCGCCTGCTCGTCGAGCGATACATTCCCGGCGCCGAAGTCGCGCTCGAGGGCCTTTTAGAACAGGGCACGTTGCGGGTTCTGGCGCTCTTCGATAAACCCGACCCGCTGGAGGGGCCGTACTTCGAGGAATCGATCTATGTAACACCATCCAGGCTGCCCGCGGAGATGCAGACACGCATCTTTGACTGCGCTGCCCAAGCGGTGCGTGCACTCGGCCTCTACCGGGGTCCGCTTCACGCCGAATTTCGCGTGAACGGCGACGGCCCGTGGGTTCTCGAAGTGGCGCCTCGACCCATTGGAGGGCTGTGCTCTCGCGCACTGCGGTTCGGGCCGGATCGGATATTGCTGGAGGAACTCCTCGTAAGCCATGCGATGGGGCTTGCCGAGGTCGAGGTGCCGCGTGAGTCGCTCGCGGCCGGCGTGATGATGATTCCGGTCCCTCGCAGCGGTGTTTTCAAGGGCGCAGAAGGCGTGGAACGAGCGGCCGCAACACCCGGCGTGGATGAAGTGCAGATCACCGCGAGGCTGCACGACTTCATTGCCGCCTGGCCCGAAGGATCAACCTACCTGGGCTTTATCTTCGCTCGCGGAGCAACGCCTGCGGAGGTCGAAGCTGCCCTTCGTCTGGCGCATAGCGCACTGCGGTTCGAAATCACGCCGCGCCTGCGGGTTGCACATCCGACATCAGGGCAGACATCCGCCGGATCGTAGCTGAGAGAAGCAAAGCTACACGCAGTTCGGCCGTTGGCGCAACATTCTGAAAATACCCAATGAAAGACGGGAAGCGAGCAATTAGTCCTTCGCCCGTTGCGGGACGTAGCCCTCCGGCAACTTTGCGCCTTCGCCGAAGAAGAACTGCTCCATCTGCTCTCCCATAATCTTCTGCGAGTTCACGTCGACGGGGTTCAGACGGTACTCATTCATGAGCATCTTGGAGTGCTCAATCCAGAGGGCCCAGGCTTCTTTCGAGACGTTTTCAAAGACGCGCTTGCCAAGCTCTCCCTTCCAGGGAATGCGATCAAGGCCCGGCATTTCTTTGCCGAACTTGACGCACATCACAGTGCGTCCCCCGGGCTGGGCAGGAGTGGATTCCGCATGTTTCGGCATACCGCACCGTTCTTCCGCCATTGACAACCTCCCAGAAACTACCGAGCGCTCAACTGCTAACCCGCTATTATACCGGAATTCCCGATTTTAACTTTTTTTTGCACGAAACTCTCCGAGTTATACGGTAGGATGCCCCTGGATTCCGAGAGGCGAAGTCATTAGGCTTACCACATGTGATGTCTTGCATCCGATAGCTAGATTGAGCGCTGGCCTGACGAGTGGCAGAACGTCGAAAAACTAGTAAGGAACAGGATAAATGGGCAATTTCCCAAATTGGATGGAACTGGAACGGCGCATTGCAGCAGCTGCGGCGGTGACGCGACGTCCTGTGGCCGTGGCATTTCTTGATGCGGAGCCCCAGGGTATTGAGAAGTTTTCCGCCAGCGAACCTGCTGGCTGCAGCTTTTGGCGGCTCGCAGCGGAGGGCCGTGTCTTCTATACCGTGCCCGAGGATCACTTCAACTGCGCGGTCGGGAGCTACACCCACAACATTTCACTTTCACCGGAACGCGAGAAAGAGACCGAACAGACGCTCAAGATGATGTTTGATCTAGGTTACGTGCTGCCGGAGGAAGTGCCTCAGATTCCGCGTCTGGCGAAGACGCCTTCCGCAATAGTCTATGCGCCGCTCGGCCAAATTTCCGTAACACCAGATGTGGTTCTCTTTGCGTGTAAACCTTCTTCAGCGATGCTGCTGAATGAAGCAGCGATGCGCGCGGGTAAGGGCAGTGGGATGCCGGCGCTCGGGCGACCAACGTGTATGGCCCTGCCTGCTTCGCTGCAGCACGGTGCGCTGCTGAGCCTGGGCTGCAGCGGCAACAGGGTGTACACGGGTCTTGGCGAAGATGAGATGTATATCTTTCTGCGCGGAGGCGATCTTGCGGCGGTGGCCGACGCGCTCAGCGTAATCACCAGCGCGAACTCCGCACTCACGGATTACGCCCGCAGCCGCCGGGCACAACTCACAACGCTCTGAATGCGTAAAGCCCGCCATCGCTCAGAGCAGGACATGACGGGACTATCTCGCTTCGATCTAAAACGGGCAAAACGAGCACAAATTTGGATACGGGTGAAGTTATTTGGAATTTTTTCATTACCCATCTGGCGTCATCTTCTTCGTCAGCCAAGAATTAGATGGAATCTGAGTTACTTGTAAACGCCAAGGCTGTCGCAATGCGATTCGCTCCACATCGGCCAATTCCGGCTTTAGCAGGCTGTTGAAAAGTCGAAAATTGTGTAACGAAACAGCGCACGGCGCGTCCAATGGCGCATGCGAGGAACCGATCAGCAGCAGACTGACGTGTTCAGCTACATTTCCCCCGTGCAGCGAGTGCGCAAGGATCATCCGCTGCGCCCGATCCGCAGCATGGTGGACGAAATCCTGAAGCGGCTCTCGCCGCAGTTCAGCAAGATGTACGCGAAGGTGGGGCGCCCATCGATTCCGCCGGAGCATTTCGATACCGCGGATTTTGTGCGCGAGTGCCGAAACCTGCACATGACGCTGCACGTGGCGCAAAATCTGAGGCGCCGGCAGTGCCATCGATGGGCGCACCACGCAACACCCGGGCTACCTGGTCAGCCAGAAGAAGAGGAAGCACATCGAAGAATGCTTTGGCTGGCTGAAGACGATTGCTTTGTTGCGCAAGGTGCGTCATCGCGGAACCTTGAAGGTGGACTGGATGTTTACGTTCGCGTGCGCGGCCTACAATCTGGTGCGCATGCGAAACCTGATGGCCGCTGCGGTTCCAACGCAGTAAGTCCGGGTTGTCGTGTCTCTAAACGATATTAAAATACTCACTGACGGGCGTTCGGCAGCGCGGAATCTGCGTGAAAGCCCACTCACAACTCGCAAATAACGCAAACGAGGATAGAAATGCCGCTCCACTCAATTTCTTAGCAGTCCTGCTAGGCAGCGAGCGGCTCAAACTCATGAAGAAGAAGCTCCCCAAGCATGGACTCGAACTTTGGACTTGGCGGGAGGAAAGAAGACGAATATTTTTTCTGAATTGCTCTTCCGGACACAAAAATCTGGGGTTCGGAAGGCACTCGCACTTCCTGTCGGATATCGGATAGTTAGCAATTTCATCCGTCGATGATCTGTTGGGCCGCCCCTCTGCGCTGAGAGCGTCCGACTACAACGCATTGATTGCGCTGGCCACGCAGCCGGCACCGAATCCATTGTCGATATTCACTACGCTCACGTTCGAAGCGCAACTGTTCAGCATTGCGAGCAGTGCCGTTAGGCCTCCAAAGCTCGATCCGTAACCCGTGCTGGTTGGGACGGCGATCACCGGCGCCGCGACCATTCCCGCCACTACGCTGGGCAGCGCTCCTTCCATTCCCGCCACGCAAATGATTACCCGCGCTTCTGCCAGTGCTGTCCGATGTGCGAGCAGCCGGTGAAGTCCCGCAACGCCCACGTCGTAAATTTCCTCGGCGCGATTGCCCATGGCGCGCGCCGTGATCATGGCTTCTTCCGCCACGGAAATGTCGCTGGTCCCGGCGCTGACCACGAGAATGAGCCCCTTGCCTCGGATTGTGCTGCTGCGCCGGATTAGAATGGTGCGCGAAAGATCGTGGAATTCCGCTTGCGCGGACTTCTTCCGTCTCCTGCTTCCGGAATCGCGCCGAGCCATAGCAGCCAGCAAGCGTTTCACCGACGCAAAGATGTCTGGTCCGGCGCGCGTGATCAGAATGTTGTGTGACGCGTTGGCGCGCAGCATCCCGCTAGTAATTTCCGCCACCTGTTCAGCTGTTTTTCCCCGCGCGTAGATCACTTCCGGGAAGCCCTGGCGCAGCGAGCGGTGATGATCGATTTTAGCAAAACCGAGATCTTCGAAGGGAAGCTGCCGCAGCCGTGCGATAGCATGCTCAAGCGTGATCTCACCACCCTTGAACGCAGCCAGGAATTTGCGAATGTCGGTTTCGTCCACTCGTGTCTTTCGCAGCATCTGATTCTAGCAAACCTTCCGCGCTATTTTCCTGTTGGCGGCGATGGCGCAATTGTTGTTGAAAGGCAGGATGGCTAGAATAGGGCACGGAACGGACGGGCGTATTTTGGAGTATGCTGATGCCTTATAGCTTGCTAAACGGACTTGGGATAGCACACCGCGTGGAAGGATCGGTTGAAATGAACGTGCCTCTCTCCACCCAATCGATTGTGGTCGCAACCTCCGAGCAGGTGTCCTGTCAACTTGGCGAAGAGTCGGTAATTCTGCACCTAAAAAACAGCGTGTATTACGGGATGAACCCGGTGGGTGCGTCGGTGTGGAAACTTTTGCAACAACAAAGGAGCGTGGCCGAGCTTCGCGATGCTGTGCTCGACGAATACGAGGTGGAAGCTGAACGCTGTGAGCGTGACCTTCTCACTTTACTCGAAGAGATGCGGAATAAAGGACTAATACAAGTGGTAAGCTCGCACGACGAAGGCCCCGAGCTGATCGTTCGTTAATGCTATGGAACTGATGGAAGAAACGAGATGATGCAAACGTGGCGAAGGTTTTTGGGACTCAGCCACTTCGAACGGCGGATTGTGCTGGAATCGGCTGTGACGTTGATCTCAACGCGGGTCGGATTGCACGTGACAGGTTTCCGCCAGTGGAAGGGCCTGCTCCTGCGGCTGACTCCATCCATGGACACCGATCCAGCGACGACATGCTTTGCACGCATAATTGCGAGAACGCTGGTGGCCACAGAGCGGCATCTCTTTTTTCGTGCGAATTGTCTGGAGCGTTCGCTGGCACTGTGGTGGCTGCTGCGGCGGCGTGGAATTCCCGCGGAATTGCGCATCGGCGGACGCAAAGAAAATGACCAATTTGAGGCGCACGCTTGGGTGGAATGGAACGGCGCAGTGCTGAGCGAACCTGGTGACGATCACCTCCACTTCGTGGCATTTGACGCCCCAGCCGCATCCATGGAGACGCAAACGCATTGAGCGGTATCGTCGGAATCTTCCGGCGCAACGCCGCTCCCGTGGAACGCGTGCTCCTGCGATCCTTCACGGACTTTCTTTCCTGTCGCGGACCGGATGGACTGGAAGTTTGGTCGGATGGCGCGGTTGGGCTCGGCCACGCGATGCTGCGCACGACGCGCGAATCGCTGAACGAACAGCAACCGGCGAGCTGCGACGGACAACTGTGGATCACCGCCGACGTCCGGCTCGACTGCCGGCTTGATTTGAGTGTGGATCTCGAAAAGGCAGGACGCCTGTGCAAATCCTCAGCGACCGACCCCGAACTGCTTCTCCAAGCTTATGCCGCCTGGGGCGAGGAGTGTGTACAGCATCTGCGCGGCGATTTCGCATTTGCGATATGGGATGTACGGAAGAAAAGGCTTTTCTGCGCGCGCGATCATTTCGGCATCAAGCCGTTCTTCTATGCGGTACACGATGACCTGTTTCTTTTCAGCAATACGCTCCAATGCGTGCGGCTGCACCCGGAAATTTCGGATGAGCTAAACGAGGCTGCGATTGCCGACTTTCTGCTATTTGGGTTGAATCAGGATGTTGCGACCACGACATTCCGCGACATTCAGCGCCTGCCTTCCGCTCATTTTCTGAGTGTCACCGAAAGTGAAATTCGAATCGAGCGCTATTGGTCACCGCCCATAGATGGACGGATACGGTATCGCCGCGCCGAGGATTACGTCGAACATTTCCAGAGCATTCTGCAAGCCGCGGTTGCCGACCGCCTGCGCACCGAGCGTGTCGGAATATTTTTGAGCGGTGGGCTCGACTCGGGAGCCGTGGCGGCGACTGCGCGCGGCCTTTCGGCGAGTTCAAGTGGCGCCGCGGATCTGCGCGCGTACACAATGGTGTACGAATCTTTGTTTGCCGATCGCGAGGGAGAGTACGCGCGCCAAACGGCGGAGTTTCTTGGGATTCCTCTTCAACTCGTGTCCAAGGATCACGTGCGGCTGTTCGAACGGTGGGGCGAGCCGGAATTTAGTTTGCCGGAACCTGTGGACGATCCGCTCGTCGCGGGAGCATTCGAACAATACCGGATGATCGCGTCCCATTGCCGCGTGATGCTGTCAGGCGAGGGCCCCGATAATTTGATGGACTTCCAAATGTGGCCTTACGCCAAGGATCTGCTACGGCACGGGGATTGGGGACGATTTTGCGCCGAGATGGGCCACTTCCTTTGGATCCGGTCGTTTCCCTGGAAGGGAATTCGCCACCGCGTGAGGAGGTTTGTTGGACAAGATCACATGGCGCCGATCTTCCCACTTTGGATCAAGCCAGATTTCGCGAAGCGAGTGAACCTGGAGGACCGATGGCATGCAAGGACTCGGTTTGCGGAGGCCAAGACATTGAGTCATCCACTACTGCCGAGGGGGCACCGGTCTCTGGTGCTGCCTGAATGGACCTACATGTTCGAGCAGGAAGATCCGGGCGCGACACACTCCCCAGTTGAAGTACGGTACCCGTTCCTGGACTTGAGGATTGTGAATTTCCTGCTCGCGCTTCCGCCATTCCCGTGGTTCTTCCAAAAGAAGCTGCTGCGCAAGTCCATGGAAGGACAACTGCCCAAAAATATCCGGACGAGACCGAAGACTGCCCTGGCAATCCATCCGATTGCGGAAATGCTTGAGAAACGGGATGCGACGTGGCTGGACCGGGTCAAGATAGGTGAGGAAATGGATAAATACGTTATTCGGTCCGCCCTAACACCTATTCGTGGGGGAAAGAATCCGGAGCAGACATACGTGGCAATACGGCCCATCTGTCTGAACTTTTGGTTGCAGTATACCCGCCCACTTCGGTATAACCTGAAGGTGGAGGTCCGAAATGCCCAAAGCGGCTGATGCGGTTCGTAAAGGACCCAAGAAATTCTATTCGTCGCCGCAAGTGACGACGTATGGAACTGTACAGGAATTGACGAAGAAAGTAGGAAGCGGGGGCAATCCGGACGGTGGAACTCGCCCACTGCATAAGAATACCCACGTCTAATAAGCTCTAGCACCGTTTGAAGAAGCACTCTCGGATGGCGTTAGCATGGCGAAGGAAGTAGTGGTCGCACATTCCGTATTTGGACTGAGTGTGGAGTCTAATTTTGCGGTACCTGGTTTGCCGATTGTTGAATCCTCAAAAGACTCTCCCGACGTTCAGCTTTATCTGGGCATCTCGCCCCACGCGCATAACGAAACAATCAGTGGACCCGAGATTCTGAGCTACACCAGTTCTTTCTTGGATGAATCAGGCGAACCTGTGCTTCGCATGTGGAGCATCGATCACGGCGCGTTCTTTCATCTGATTTATTCCGATGGGCCTCAATTCTGGCTGGACCGCGAAGGGACGCGCGTGTGGGCGGCGTGGCCAGATACGTCGTCGTTGGAAAATGCAGTTTCCTATTTACTGGGTCCTGTGCTGGGAGTCCTGCTTCGATATCGTGGCGTGACCTGCCTGCATGCTAGCGCGGTAGCCGTTGACGATTGTGCAGTGGCCTTCGTGGGTCCCCCAGGAGCTGGAAAATCTACGACCGCTGCGGCACTTGCGCAGCGCGGTTATGCGATTCTATCCGACGATATCGTGACGCTGGAAGAGGAGGGATGTACGTTCCAGGTCAAGCCGGCCTATCCGCACCTGTGGCTGTGGCCGGAATCGGTGGAGTTGGTTTACGGTACCAGTGATGCGCTGCCACGACCAATCCCGAATGGAGACAAACGCCGACTGTCTCTAGCGAACGAGAAGACTCAATTTGAGAAACGCGCACTACCGCTCAGTAGGATTTACCTTCTCGGAGAACGACGTGCGGATGGCGCTCCTCACCTTGAGGCAGTTCCGGTCCAAACCGCGCTCATGTCACTTGTAGCCAACACCTATGCCACCAACATCCTGGACCGAGAGATGCGTGCGAAAGAGTTCGCCCTTCTCGGCAGGCTCGCCTCAAGCACGCCCATCCGCCGCCTGCACGCACAGCAAAACCCAGCTAGGTTAACCGAGCTTTGCGATCTACTAAGCAGGGATTTCGAGAGTTGCGATGTCGAAAAGTCTACTCCTGGAGATAAACTGACAGATTGCGCCGCGGTTCCCTCCCCTCATTGATGTTCGATCAGTCGTTCAGGCCGTTTCCCTCACTTTATATCTAGACACAATGTCCTTAGATTGCCCTGTACCAATTTGAAACTATGCTACCATTCGGGCACAATCTGCTCTTCAGCTTCCGATTGTCTCGATGTAATGTCGGAACGATGAGCGGTTGGTTCCGGAGCGGAACAGGTACGGAGGTTGGGCAACATGAGTGTCCAGCCGCCACCTATTCGAAATTCGGGCACGGGGAAAATGAGGAGGAGCACCACGATGAAAATGAGGGATTCGTCGGCGAAGATAGGCTCGTATGTTGCGGCGACACTGTTCATTCCTGGCTTACTGCTATTTGCGTTTGTTCACATGGAAGGACACGGGACACGCCAGAACGCCGCGGGACAGAGACTTGTTTCGGCTAGCACCCCGGAGACACACCCGGAGCTCACTCGCGCTGAGATGGCCGAAGCCTATGGGAAATTGCCGCTCGCGTTCGAGAAAAACATGGGGCAAACGAACCCTCAAGTACAGTATCTTTCCCACGGCCAGGGATACGAGCTCTTCCTCACTCCTCAAGAGGCGGTGCTTTCGCTGCGACATGCCAAGGCGATCGGAGTTTCGCCGTCAAATCGGAGTGCCTATGTGAGAGCAGTTCGCGAGGCGAATCGAGCGGCGAAGACTTCCGTAGTTCGCATGCAATTTGCGGGAGCAAATCCCGCGGCTGAAATCACGGGGCTGGACAAGCTCGCACGGAAGACTGATTACTTCACAGGAAACAATCCCAAGGACTGGCGGACGGATGTGCCGTCCTATTCCCGCGTGGAATATCGCGAGGTTTACCCAGGCGTGGACGCAATCTTCTACGGCAACCAGAAACGCCTGGAATACGACTTTGTGGTTGCGCCGGGGGCCGATCCGCGAGCGATTGCCCTGAACGTGGAGGGGGCGCGCAGACTGCGAGTCGATGCGCACGGCAATTTAGCGATGAGCATTGCGCAAGGCACCATCGAATTGGAAAAACCGGCCATGTATCAGGTGGTGAACGGCGAGAGGCGAGAGGTTGCCGGGAACTACGTTCTGCGAGGGGACAATCGCGTGGCGTTTGATGTATCCGGTTACGATCCGAGCCAGACGTTGGTGATTGACCCGGTGCTGGATTATTCGACGTACCTGGGCGGCAGTTCGGTAGGTGATTTCGCGCAGGGAATCGCCGTGGATGGGAATGGGGACGCCTTCGTAACAGGAGGCACATTCAGCGCCACCTTCCCAGCAGGCACGAACGGATTCAATTCCACCAGCCCAGACCCCAACGTCGCAACGAATGGAGCTGCGTTCGTTTCCGAGCTAGACCCGACCGGCACGCAGGAACTCTATTTCAGCTATCTGAGCGGAGATGGGGGAGAATATGCTCTCGGGGTCGCCGTTGATCCCGTGGCAAACACAAACTGTGAGAACGTGGGCACCCCCAGCTATTGCGTCTATGTGACAGGCCAAACGTTTTCAACCAACTATCCGGTCAACTCAGTTATTACACCGTATAACGCTGGGCCGGGAGGAGGCGGCGACGCATTTGTCACCAAGCTCAACCCGTACGCGAGCGGAAACAACTCTCTGTTGTATTCGAGCTATCTGGCGTCAGATGGCGCCGGGGATATAGGGGCTAGCATCGCGGTAGATGCGAACCAGCACGCCTATATTACGGGACTTGCACTGGCTGGACCGGGAGCACCTCCAAATTTCCCTGTCGTGAATGGCGCACAGACCACGTTGGGGAGCGCGAACGGAAACGCATTTTTGACGGTGGTCGATACGACCGCATCGAGCAACGCCGTGATCTATTCCACATATCTTGGCGGCGATGACGCAAACTTCGGCACCTCGACCCTCGCTTCTGGGGATTTCGGATTTGGGGTCACCGTGGATTCGAACGGGGTTGCTTACATCGTGGGGACGACTGTATCTTCGAATTTCCCAGATATCAAGGGCTTCGCCGGACCTCCTGCTGGAAATACAAAAGGGGTCGCTTTCGTTTCAGCAATCAATACGGCTAGCTCGGGGGTAGGCTCGTTAATTTACTCAACTTACCTCGGCGGCTCAACGTTTGACGAGGGCACCGCTATCGCATCGGGAGGAGGAAGTGGTGTTGTCTTTGTTACGGGGAAAACGGAGTCGTCCAACTTTCCCGTTACGCAGACGGGGGCGACGGCAGGGAAATTTCCTTCTCCACCATCTAGCTCGGGTGTTGCGTTTGTGACGGAGATCAATACCACGCAGACCACCGGGAGCCCTACATATTCAGTCCTGCTGGGTGGAAGCAATGGTGATAGCGGATTTGGCATTCGGGTCGACGGCCAAGGGAATGTGATTGTCGCCGGAGCAACCCAGTCTTCTGATTTTGCGGTTACGCCGGGGGCGTTCAGAGCGAGCCTTGGAACAGCTCCGGGTGACGCTTTTATCGCCAAGATCAAGCCCGCAGGTGCCGGCAGCAGTGATTTACTCTACTCGACGTATTTCGGTGGAAACGGCCAGCCAAACCTGCCGGACCAAGCTCAAGGAGTTGCGGTCGATTCTCTGGGTAATGCGTACGTTACAGGGGTGACCTATTCAGCGGATTTGCCGTTGGCGCCCAACCCCGGTGCGTTTCAAGCGACAATGCCGGGCGGCGATGTATCGGCCGCGTTTGTCGCCAAACTGACGCTGCAGCCCACGCTGGCCGTGTCGCCCTTGTCGATTGCCTTCGGCAATCAGGGGATCACACAAATGAGTGCCGCCCAAATCGTAACCCTGACGAACAATACGGACTCTGTCATTGGACTTATAATTCCTTTGCCCGCATTGACGGGGGCAAACCCAGGCGACTTCGCGGCTGCTCCCGCAGCATCGGGAAGCATCGCCGCATGCACCACGTCGCTTTCAGCGGGGAGTTCGTGCGCCATCGGCGTGACGTTCACACCGACTCTCACCGCCGCTGAATCCGCCACGCTCAATATCAGCTTTACCTATAACAACGGCGTGGTGCCTGCCGCGAGCGGATCAGAAGCTGTGGGCCTCAGCGGGACGGGAGTGGTTGCAGCACCAGGCGCCACGGTTATGCCCGCTTCGCCATTAACATTCAATGGGCAACTGGTGACGACGACTAGCTCGGCCCAGACGGTAACAGTCACGAACTCAGGCAATGCCAATCTGACGTTTTCGGCAGCGCCATCGATTAGCGGGACGAACAGCACCGATTTTACTATCGCCAGCGGGACAACATGTTCGGTGAGCACGCCCGTAGCTGCGGGTAATTCGTGCATCATCAATATTACTTTTGCACCGCCGGCGGGTGCAGCGGGCGCTCGATCGGCTGTTCTTACGATGGCTGATAATGCCAGCGGAAGCCCGCATCCAGAAGCTCTTGCTGGAACCGCATGGGATTTCAGTCTCAGCGCACAATCGGCAACCGTAGGTTCGAACGGTACGGCCAGTGTCCCTGTAACCGTGACAGGTATCGGAGGGTTTGCCGGACCCGTGACGCTCTCCTGTTCGGCATCCATCCCGCACGGAACATGCACGGCGCCAGCGACACCGGTCACAGCTACCGGCACAGCCAACGTGACGATTGCCACAAATGCGTTTGTGGTTCCTTCAACGCCTGGACAAACCCCACCGATATCGCCGCTGCAAATTGTTTTGTGTCTGTTGGGCGTTACTCTGCTTTTCCTGTTTCCTATAGCTCGACGGGCCCGAACACGGCTGGGATTGGCGGGAGTTGCAGTACTTTTCGTTGTACTGGCGGGCTGTGCGAACACCCCACCGACTTCAGCAGGACAATATACGGTGACGATTACAGGCACGTCGGGCAGCGTGAGTCACCAAACGACCGCGACGGTGACAGTGAAATAGCCACGGTCAGAACCCACGTAGAGCCGCGCGTGCATTGTTTCAGCACGCGCGGCTTTTTTTGTGCCTAGCAGCCCGTGGTGAAAGTAATTAGGAGAACTGTGGCATTTGAAACGTGAAGTAAGGTGCTTGCGTGGGGATTCCCCGTAAAATACGGTCGGATTCCGGAGAATATTTCATGGCCATGGGGACACGAAGGGGAAGAGAGCGGCAGGAGCGATCAGCCCAAGATGCCCGTCGCGTCGCCCAATTCGCTCCAAGGCCTTCGTTGTGCTCCACAGCATCCTGGACGATCAGAGCCTCGACCCGTTCCGGGTGGGCCAAGGCCATCCGAAAGCCCACGGGGCCGCCATAATCCTACATGTAAAGCGTGTAGCGCGACAGATTGAGTGCTTCGCTGAAGTGGTTGATGATCTCGGCGTAGTGATCGAACGTATACGCGAATTTTTTCGGCTCCGGCCAGCTGCTGTGTCCAAATCACGGGTAATCCGGCGCCACTAAGCGCAGAGAACTCTTGACGAACTGCGAGGAGAAATTCGCGGTCGGCTTGCGGGACAGAATGAGGCTGCATCGGAAAATCGCCTCAGTCAGTCCGAGCAGGCGCAACAAAAGCGCACAGACGATGAAATAGCAGGTGCTGAAGCGCGGCTACAAGCAGGAAACCCAGTGAGCCCAGCGGCTACGCAATCGTTGCGGGACGATGACGACCTGGGATTTCGTCCGGCTGCGCCTGACGATAATCTAGGATTTCGTCCCGCCGCACAGGCTCAAGACAATCTCGGCGTTCAGCCCGCTCAAGCACCCAAGCCCACGGCACCAGCGCGACCGATCAAGCCATTCGATTATTCCGCCGAGACCCTTCCGGAACGCACCGAAATAAGTCCGGGCGTCGCGTCTCAATTCGAGCAGCCTTATACCGCCGTGCGCGAGCCTTTTGGAGAGCCGGAACTTTCCGAGGCTTCCAAGCAGCGCATCGCGCGCGAACGGCTTGAGCAGGGAGCACACATTGGCCCAGGAAAACCGGGTGTTGGTGGATGGCTCCAAGACCTTGAATCCGATATCCGCTCCGGCACAGGTGCGACGTTGCCAGGTCGCGCGCTGCGGGCGATGGGCGCTCCCGGCATCGAGTCTGGCGTTTCTCCGGGAGTGGCCGAGACAATCGGAGGCCCGATCATTGGCCCCGTTCGCGCCGTCGCGGGACTGAAGCAAGCGCTTGGCCCTTACGCGGGAGAACGTGCCGACGTAAGAAGCGAGCTGGAAGGCTTGAACGAAGCGACAAGAGGCGCTATGCAGGCCGCAGCCCCGGCGCTGATCGCGAGCCCCGAAGCATTGGCGGCGCTTCCAGCCTATGGTGCGGCCGGAGAATTGGCGCAGAAAGGGCTTGAGAAAGCCGGTGTGTCGCCCGAAGCGGCTGAGCTTACCTCTAACATTGCGCTAATCGGTGGCGGGTTGGCCCACGCGGGTATCGAGCCGCGCGCTCCATTCGGTGGCTTGTATGAAAGCGGCGCCAGCGAGCCGGTCATTGCCGGAGAAACGGCCCCCGGTTATCTCAAGGGATTGACCGGCAAGACGGCAGCGGCCATCGACAGGACGCAAAGGCTTGAACGCATCAACGCGCCCGTGGAACTTCCCAAGTTGCCGGAGACAGCGGCGCAGCCGCCCATACTCGCGCGAGCGCCTCTTCGCACGCCGATGCAGGAGCTTTCCGAGCAGGCCCAGTCAGTGCGAGCGCCCCAGGAATTCCGGCAGCAGTTGACGAACGAA
>Ga0307374_10005667_pt1 | contig 20090 bp, 18 predicted proteins | sample OX3MG_FD_202532 | JGI IMG/M metagenome (GOLD analysis project Ga0307374, IMG submission 202532) | Soil microbial communities from Risofladan, Vaasa, Finland - OX-3 | ecosystem: Environmental > Terrestrial > Soil > Coastal area > Acid sulfate soil | place: Finland: Risofladan, Vaasa | collected...
ACCGGGCAGACCAGTACAGCGGTGGCGCCCTCGCCGGCCACCCGGCGGATCTCTTCCAGCAGGGCGGGGCCGATCCACGGCTCGGGGGTCCTGCCCGCGCTCTGCCATGCCACAGCCCAGGTCAGCCCGGGCTGGTCGTCGAGGTGCAGGAGGGCGGCGATGTCGGAGGCCGACTCGGCCACCTGGTCGGGATACGGGTCGTCCCGGGTGACCGCCCGGAGCGGGAGGCTGTGGGCGGTGAAGAAGACCGCGGTCCTGGTGTGGCCACCGGCGTGGAGCGACGACAGGGCATCGGCGGTCCGGTCGGCCAGCAGTCGGGCGAAGCCGTCGGCGCGGTGCCACGAGGGGACCGACGTGAACCCGAGCGGGGGCACCACCACCGCCGCCGCGGCCTCGGCCCGCCGGAAGTACTCGCCCGATCCGAGCGTCGACTGATGGGGGGTGAGCACGATGCCCACCAGCCGACCGACCCCGGCCCCGGCCAGGACGGACACGCCCTCCTCGATGGTGGGCCGGGCGTACTTGGTCCCCTGACGCACGACGAAGCCCCCGGGGGCCCGGGCCTCGAGGACGTCGGCCAGCCCCTCGACCTGCGCCCCCGTCAGCTCGCTCAGGGGCGACGTTCCCCCGATGGCCCGGTACCGGCCGACCAGTTCCTCGAGGAGCTCCGGGCCCGGCGGCCGTCCCCGCCGGATGGCGGTGTAGAACGGCTCGACCCCCTCGAGCGCGGACGGCGTGCCGTGGGCCATCACCAGCACCCCGACCGGGGCGCTCACGCCGCCACCTCCACTCCGGCACGTCCCTCCGCGTGGACCAGGGCCGCCACCCGCTCCAAGATGCCCGGGTCGGTCTCCGGCAGGACGCCGTGACCCAGATTGAAGATGTGGCCGGGCTCGGTGCCGGCGGCCTTCAGCACCCGGCGGGTCTCCGCGGCAGCCACCTCCCAGGTGCTCAGGCACAGGGCGGGATCGAGGTTGCCCTGCACGGCCAGGCCGGGTCCCACCCGGCGTCGGGCCTCGTCGAGGGGCACCCGCCAGTCGACACCCACCACGGTGCTCCCGGCCGTGGCCATCGGGGCCAGCAGCTCGCCGGTGCCCACGCCGAAGAGGATGGTGGGGACGCCGGGATGGGAGTCGGCCAGCTCGCCGAAGAGTCGGCGCGTGGCCGGCAGGACCAGCTCGCGGTAGTGGCCCGGCGCCAGGATGCCGGCCCAGCTGTCGAAGACCTGGACGGCGGAGGCCCCGGCGTCCAGCTGGGATCGCAACGAGGCCAGGGCCAGGTCGCCCAGGCGCTCCATCAGTTCGTGCCAGACGGAGGGGGTGCCGTGCATGAGGGCCTTCACCTTGGCGAAGTTCTTGGAGGGTCCGCCCTCCACAAGGTAGCTGGCCACGGTGAAGGGCCCGCCGGCGAATCCGATCAGTGGCACCTCGAGCTCCCCGGCCAGCAGCCTCACGGCGTCGATCACATAGGGCGTGTCGCGCTCGGGCTCGAGGGGGCGGAGCCGCTGCAGGTCCCGCCGTCCGGCGAACGGCCGATCCACCACCGGTCCCGTCCCCGGGGCCACGTCGACCCCGAACCCGATGGCCGCCACCGGCACCACGATGTCGGAGAAGAAGATGGCGGCGTCGGTCCCGTAGCGGTCCACGGGTTGGCGGGTCAGGCGGGCCACCAGCTCGGGCCGGGCGATGGCCTCGAGGATGCTGCCGGTGCCCCGGGCCGCCCGGTACTCGGGGAGCGACCGTCCGGCCTGGCGCATGAACCACACCGGGACGTGCGCCACCGGCAGGCCGCGGCAGGCCCGGATGAAGGGTGCGTCGTCGAAGCGGGGCGACCCGGTGCCGCTCACGTCGAAGCCTCGCCAGCCCTCAGCGGGACGTTGGACGGGTCGGGGCCGCCGACGGGCGGGTCCGGGCGGCGGGACGGCGCCTGGTGCTGCTGGCAGCGCTGGCCCGGCGCAGCGGTGGCGGTCCCGCGGGTTCGGCCATGGCCCGAGTCTAGGAGAGCGGGCCGGGGGAATCGTCGGCGACCCTCCCCGTCGCGTCCCGACCGTGCCGGGCATACAATCGAGGGTTCCCCTGAGCCGGACGGGGTAGGGAGATCGGAGGTGGGGGTGGGGTCGGAAGCGGAGCAGCAGGCCGAGCAGGAGTTCGTGGACACGGCCTACGCCCGTCTCGACGCCATGCGCAGCGATGCCAACGCCATGCTCGAGGGGGTGCTCGACCTGGGCAGGGGGGGCACGTTCCAGTCACGGACCGAGCGGGACGTCATCGTCCGGACCAGCCTCGCCCGACTCGAGCAGCTGGACATCGGGGACCAGGCCCTGACCTTCGGCCGGATCGACCGGCTGCACGACGGGTCCGACGGCGAGGAGGCCGGCACCGAGACCTTCCATATCGGCCGCCTGGCCATCCACAGCGCAGAGCACGATCCGCTGGTGGTGGACTGGCGGGCCCCCATCGCCGAGCCGTTCTACCGGGCCACCGGCCGCGATCCCCAGGGCCTGGTGCTCCGCCGCCATCTGGCCCTGGAGGGCCGACGGGTGGTGGGCCTCGAGGACGAGCGGTTCACCGACCCGGGTCATCAGCCGGGCCCTGACGCCAGCACCGCTGCCGGCGGGGACGCCGGCGGGGAGCTGATCGTCAGCGATCTGCCCATCGGCGGGCCGGCCGCCCTGTTGGCGGCCCTGGACCGGGCCCGCTCGGGGCGGATGACCGACATCGTGTCGACCATCCAGCGCGAGCAGGACGAGATCATCCGGGCCCCGTTGAGCGGTGTGCTGGTGGTCCAGGGCGGCCCGGGTACCGGAAAGACCGCCGTGGCCCTGCACCGGGCGGCCTACCTCCTCTACACGCACCGCTTCCCGCTCGAGCGGCAGGGCGTGCTGGTGGTCGGGCCCAACCCCCTGTTCCTCCGGTACATCGAACAGGTGCTGCCCTCGCTGGGCGAGACCGGGGTCACACTGTCCACCGTCTCGGGCCTGGTACCGGAGATCCGCACCAGGGACAGCGGCCCGGTCGACGTGGCCCGACTGAAGGGCGACGCCCGCATGGCCAAGGTGGTGGCCCGGGCGGTCCGGACCCGTCAGCGCGCCCTGGCCGACGACGTGGCCGTCCCGTATGGCGCGCTCCTGCTCCGGCTGACCCGTGAGGACAGCGGCCGGATCGTGGACACGGCGCGCCGCCGGCCCGGCACCCACAACGCCCGCCGGCGCCTGGTCGAGCAGTCCGTGGCCCAGCTGCTGGCCGACCGGGCGCGCCAGACCCAGCAGACGCTCGGCGTCGGGGCCACGGCCCCGGTCACGGCGTTCCCGGGCTACGAGGACCCGTCCGACCTGGCCGACGACGAGTTCGACCTCGAGGACTTCACCCGCAAGGTGAAACGGGTGCCCGAGCTGGCCGAGGCCCTCGACCGCATGTGGCCCCGGCTCTCGCCCCACGAGCTGCTCCACGACCTGTTCGGCGCCCCCCCGCTGATCGCCGCGGCGGCCCGGGGGGTCCTCTCGCCCGAGGAGCAGCAGCTGCTGGCACGGCCCCGGTCGGCGTCGTTCGACGAGGTGGCCTGGACCCCGGCCGACGCCGCCCTGGTCGACGAGGCCCGAGCCCTCCTCGGCCCACGCGGGGGGAGTGCCGAGGACGGGCTGCGCAAGTACGGTCACATCGTGGTGGACGAGGTTCAGGACCTCTCGCCCATGCAGCTGCGCATGCTGTCCCGGCGCTCCCTGTCGGGATCGATGACCGTTGTCGGGGACATCGCCCAGGCCACCGCGCCGTGGGCCCCGTCCTCGTGGTCGGACATCACCGACCACCTGCCCCGACGTCGGCCGGCCCGCTCGGTGGAGCTCACCGTCAGCTACCGGACCCCGGCCGAGGTGCTGGCCGTGGCCACCCGGGTGCTGGCGGTGGCCGCTCCGGACCTCCAGCCGCCGACCCCGGTGCGCCGCACAGGGGTCGAGCCGAGGATGATCCCGGTGCGGGATGGGCGGGGGAGCCTGCAGGGCGCAACGGTCAGCGACCTCGCCCGCAACGTGGCCCAGGTGGCCGGCGAGGAGGTCGCCGCCTGCACGCCCGGACGTGTGGCCATCCTCGCTCCCGAGACGTTGCTGTCGGTGTTGTCCGAGGCACTGGCCGCCGCCGACCTGCCGGTGGTGGACGCCCGCGACATGCGCAAGGGGGGACTGTCCGAGCCCCTGGTGCTTCTGGCCGCCGACAGTGCCAACGGACTCGAGTTCGACTCGGCGATCGTGGTGGAGCCCGGGGTCATCGCCGGCGAGACCGCCCGTGGACTGCGCACGTTGTACGTGGCGCTGACCCGCCCCACCCAGCGGCTCAGCGTGGTACACCTGGCCCCACTCCCCGCCGCCCTCGACGGCGACCACCGGGTCGGTTCCTGAGCCCGGAGCCGGGCACCTGGAGGCGGCCCGGCATGGCTCACGCGGGCCTCGGCCCCGACCTGTGGAGGGCCGGACCGGTGGCATCCCGGGGCGCCGGCGACCCCGTCCCGGGCCCCCGGCGACCCCGTCCCGGGCCCCCGGCGACCCCGTCCCGGGCCCCCGGCCCGAGTTGGCCCAACCGGGGGGAGTTCGACTAAAACTACGGCGTGACTCAGGCCCTCGCCGCCGAACCGGCGGTCACCACCCGCCAGCGCCACCGCCCCGACAAGCCGTCCATGCTCGCCGTCGGGGTCATCATCTGGCTGGGATCCGAGGTGATGTTCTTCAGCTCCCTCTTCGCCGCCTTCTTCACGATTCGCGCCCATGCGTCGGTGTGGCCGCCCCCCGGCACCCACCTCGACACCCTGCGGGCCGGCGTCTTCACCCTCATCCTGGTGTCGTCCAGCTTCACCATGCAAAAGGCCGTCTGGGACCAGGAACGGGGCGACAGGAGCAAGGCCAAGCTCTGGGTGGTGGCCACCCTGGTACTCGGGGCGCTGTTCGTGGCCAACCAGTTCTACGAGTGGGTCAGCCTCTCCCACGACCCGGCCACCGACCCGACCCACACCGCCTACGGCTCGCTCTTCTACATCATGTCCGGGCTCCACGGCCTCCACGTGACGCTCGGCCTGGTGGCGATGGGCTTCCTGCTGGTCCGGTTGAAGGGCCCCAAGGGCGACCCGGGGGAGACACCGGTCTTCCAGGGCGTGAGCTACTACTGGCACTTCGTGGATGTGGTGTGGGTCGGCCTCTACGCCTGTCTGTTCCTGCTCAAGTAGATGGGACCCCGGATCCGCAACGTGCTCCGCGCCCGTGTGGCGGTGCCGGCGGCCCTGGTGGGCTCCGTCGTTCTCGTCGGGCTGCTGGCCTTCGCCCCGGGGGCGGCCCAGGCCGACGTCAACGCGCCGGCCACGCCGATCAGCGTGCCGACCACCACCCTCCCGCAGCTGACCACCACCGCCACCACCGTCGCCCCCATCGCCCACGCCACGTCGGTCAGCCCGTCGGGGGCCGTCGAGTACGCGGCGCCGTCGAACCGCACCGGACTGTTCTACGTGTCCCTGCCCAAGGCCTTCGAGGCCCCCGGCCAGGCCCTGTTCGCCGCCAACTGCTCGACGTGCCACGGCGCCGAGGCCCTCGGCACCACCCGGGGCCCCAACCTGCAGGGCCTGGGAGCCGGCACGATCGACTTCTGGGTGTCCACCGGTCGCATGCCCCTGGCCAACTCCAGCATCCAGGCCACCCGCAAGCCGCCCCGGTTCAACCGGCTCGAGACGCTCGAGATCGCGGCCTGGGTCCAGTCCCTGACCCCGGGTGAGGGCGTGCAGGTCCCGGTGGTCAACACCAACGAGGCCGATCTCGAGGCCGGCGGCACGCTGTTCACCCTCAACTGCGCGGCGTGCCACACCATCACCGGCGCCGGTGACGCGCTGATGGACGGGGCCTACGCCCCCAGCCTGCACCTGGCCACGACCACGCAGGTCGTGGAGGCCATCCGCTCGGGACCGGGCAACATGCCCCACTTCAGCGTGGGCAACATCACCAACACCGAGGCCCGCGACATCGCCGCCTACGTGGACGGGGTCATCCAGCACCCCGCCGATCCCGGCGGGGTCGGCCTCGGCGGGATCGGCCCGGTGGGCGAGGGCTCGTCTGCTTCTGGATCGGAGAGCGCACGTGAGCGACGAGTCCCCGCCTCTCGAGGGGCCGCTGCCGCCGGCCGCCCTCGACGACCCCCATCTCCTGCCCTACGCCAAGCACCCCGAGGCGGCCCAGGCGGTGGCGGCCGTCGCCATGGTGATCGGCTTCCTCGGATTCATCGGATTCGGTGTGGCCTACTGGGTGGCGGCCAGCACCGGGTGGGAGGCGATCACGCTCGGCGTGGGCCTGCTGGCCCTGGGCTTCGGTGTGACGGCCTGGGGGAAGTACCTCATGCCCCAGGGGCCGTTCGTCGAGGAGCGCCACGAGTTCCACTCCACCGAGGCCGAGCGGGACGCCATGACCGCGGCCATCACCGAGCGCGGCGGCATGGTGGTGCGGCGGCGCAAACTGCTCGGCACCCTGTTCGCATTGGGCTCTGCGGCCATGGGGGTGGTGCTGCTGTTCCCGTTGCTGCGCTCGCTCGGGCCCAAGCCGGCCAAGGCTGAGGACCACCGGGGGCCGACGGCCACATCGCTGTTCACGACCAACTGGAAGAAGGGCAGCCAGCTGGTCACCGTGGACGGACGCACGGTCACCGTCGGCGACCTCGACGTGGGCGGGGTGCTGACCGTCTTCCCCCGGGGCTTCGCCGGGTCCTCCGCCGACCAGGTCATCCTGATCCGACTGTCGAAGGTGCTCCAGCCACTGGCACCCCCGGGGCGCACCGACTGGGGCGTGGCCGGCTACGTGGCCTACTCCAAGATGTGCACCCACCTGGGCTGCCCGGTCGGGCTCTACCAGGAGCAGACCCAGCAGCTGGTCTGCCCGTGCCACCAGTCGATCTTCGACGTGCTGTCCGGTGCGATCCCCGAGTTCGGGCCGGCGCCCCGGCCGCTGCCCCAGTTGCCCATCACCGTGGACGATGCGGGGTACCTGCGGGCCAACGGGACCTTCGACCAGGCGGTCGGCCCCGGATTCTGGGAGCGGCCATGATCGACAAGACCATCGACAAGTCCCTGCGGTGGGTCGACGACCGACTGGGCGTGGCCAAGGGCGGCCGCACCTTCCTCGACAAGATCTTCCCCGACCACTGGTCGTTCATGCTGGGGGAGATCGCCCTCTACTCCTTCGTCGTCCTGTTGGCCACGGGGGTGTTCCTCTCCCTCTACTACGTCCCCTCGGCCCACGAGATCGTCTACCACGGCTCCTACGTCCCCCTCAGGGGCCAGCGGGTGTCGGAGGCCTACGCCTCGTCGGTGGGCCTGTCCTTCGACGTGCGCTCGGGCCTCCTGATGCGCCAGGCGCACCACTGGGCGGCCGACATCTTCCTCGGCTCCATCGCCGTGCACATGGCCCGGGTCTTCTTCACCGGGGCCTTCCGCAAGCCCCGCGAGTTCAACTGGATCGTGGGCGTGTCGATGCTGATCCTGGGCATCGTCAACGGCTTCCTCGGCTACTCGCTCCCCGACGACCTGGTGTCGGGGACCGGTATCCGCATCGCCTACTCCATCATCGAGTCCATCCCCCTGGTCGGAAGCTATCTGGCCTTCTTCGTGTTCGGCGGCAACTACCCGGGCAACGGGGTGATCATCCCCCGGTTCTACATCCTGCACGTCCTGATCGTGCCGCTGATCCTGATCGGTCTGCTGGCGGCGCACCTGGGTCTGTTGGTCAAGCAGAAGCACACCCAGTTCAAGGGGAAGGGGAAGACCGAGCACAACGTGGTGGGCTCGCCGATGTTCCCGACCTTCATGGCCAAGACCACCGGCTTCCTGTTCATGACCACCGCGGTGATCTTCCTGCTGGGCGGCTTCGCCCAGATCAACCCGATCTGGCAGTTCGGCCAGTACGAGCCGTACCAGATCTCCTACGCCGTGCAACCGGACTGGTACATGGGCTGGCTGGACGGTGCCCTGCGCATCATGCCCAGCTGGGAGTGGGTGGGGTGGGGCCACACCATCCCGCTCGAGGTCTTCCTGCCCGCGGTGATCTTCCCCGGGCTCATCTTCAACATCCTCATCATCTGGCCCTTCATCGAGTCGAGGCACACCAAGGACCTGGCGTACCACAACCTGTTGGACCGTCCCCGGGACCGTCCCAAGCGGACCGGGGCCGGGGCGGCCATGCTGACCCTCCTGGGCATGACGTTCTTCGCTTCCTCGACCGACGTCATGGCCAACTTCTTCGACCTGCCCCTCAAATCGGTGCTGTGGTTCTTCCGGATCGCCGTCGTCGTGGCGCCGGTCATCGCCTACTTCCTGGCCTACCAGATCTGCAACGAGATGCGTGCGGCCGAGGGCATCGGCAAGCGCAAGCGGGCCCTCGTGGTGTCCCGGTCCGCCACCGGGGAGTACACCACGGTCGAGTCCGATCCCCGACCCGGCGACGGTTCCGAGGAGCTCGACGCGGTGCCGGTACCCACCTACATCGACCTGGTGCCGCCGGAGCTGGCCACCGGTGAGGGCGTGCGCCGGGTGATGCGCTGACCGGCTGATCGATCCGCCACCGTCTCCGGCGCACCGGCCCGACCAGGTGGTTGGCAACCGGCCCCACCAGCGATCGCTCGGGGCAGGGCGTACGCTGCGGCCATGACGTGCGGCCCGGATCGCCGGCCGGCCCCGGATCCGCGGCCAGGATGAGCGAGGGCGCTCCCGCCTCGACGGTCGACGGTACCGAGGGGCCCCCGCCGGTCGTCGAGGGGTCGCCGGCGACCGCTGGTATGCCGACCCCCGACGGACCGGCCGTCGGCGGACCGATGCGCCCCCGCCGGTTCGCCGTCGCCCTGGCCGTGATCACCGTGCTCGGGCTGGCCTTCCGGGTGGGATACGTGCTGATGGTCACGATCAAGGAGAACAGCAAGGTCTACGACGCCCTCTGGTACGGCGTCACGGCCAACGGCTTGGCCCAGGGGCAGTTCTTCCGGGAACCGTTCGCCACGACGCCGACCGCAGCCCACCCCCCCCTCACGTCCCTCATCCTCGGTGCGGTGACCATTCCCTTCGGCGTCCACAGCGGGACCGGGCTGCAGCGCATGACCATGGCGGTCCTCGGGGCCGGCGTGGTGCTGTGCGTGGGACTGCTGGGCCGGGCCGTGGCCGGCCCCTGGGTCGGTCTGGTGGCGGCCGGCCTGGCCGCGCTGGCTCCGAACTTCTGGATCCCCAACGGCATCCTGATGTCCGAGACGCCGGCCATGCTCCTCATGGCGCTGGTCCTGCTCGCCGTGGTCCGGCTGTTGCGCTCACCGACGTGGTCCAGCGCCGCACTCCTCGGCGCCGCCTGTGGGGCGGAAATACTGGTCAGGGCGGAGTTGATCCTGTTGGTGCCCACCCTGGTGCTGCCGGCGGCGCTGGCCGCCCGACAGGTGACCGTCCGCCGCCGGCTCGGGCTGGCCGCGGTGGCGGTGCTGGTCGTCCTGGTCGTGCTGGCCCCCTGGGTGGGCCGGAACCTGGCCACCTTCAAGGACCCCACCTACATCTCGACCGGTGACGGGCTGGCACTCCTCGGGGCCAACTGTCCCCAGGCCTACAGCGGCCAGGGCCTCGGGACCTGGCACCTCGGATGCACGGCCTTTCCCAACGCCGCCGACGAGTCGGTGAAGTCCTCGCTGGACCAGCACGCCGCCATCCAGTTCGCCGAACACCATGCCGGCCGACTTCCCGTGGTGGTACTGGCCCGGATCGGTCGGCTCTGGGACTTCTACGAGCCCGTGCAGATGGTCAACATCGACGTCAACGAGGGCCGACCGGTGCCGGCCTCCTGGGCGGGCCTCGTGGTCTACTACGCGCTCCTCCCCTGTGCCCTGGCCGGCATCGTGGTCCTGCGCCGCCGCGGCATCCGGCAGTGGTTCCTACTGGTACCGGCCGGGGTGCTGACGGCGGTGAGCGCGCTCTTCTACGGATCCGTCCGGTTCCGCGCGCCCTTCGAGGTCTGCCTGGTGGTCCTGGCCGCACCGGCGTTGGTCCTGGTGGCCCGATGGCTCGGTCGCACGGTCCGGCGGGCCGGCCGCCCCGGACGCCACGCCGCCACGCGCCGACCAGCCGCCGGCTCCTGACCACCGACGCGTGCGACCGGGACCCGGGCCCGTCTCCGCGACGACCGGGGGCCGTCGCCCGCCCGTCGGCGGCTCGTGGCCGGCGACCGCCGGGACCGCATGTCAGAAGCCGGCCAGGAGCGGCGGGATCCGGTCCGCCGGGAAGGCGACCACCGAGCAGAGGCAGACGTGGCGGGCCACCAGCTGGTTGAGGGCCCTGAGCCGGGCGAGGTCCGCCGGGGCGATGCCGGGCACCCCGGCCAGGGCGGCGGCCACCAACTGGCTCCCGAGGTCGCCCACCTGGTCCGCTCGACCCTCGGCGGTGAGCTGGTCGGCCAGTGTGCGTTGCAGCGCCACCAACTCGGCTTGCTGGCGGGAGGGGAGCGGACGGGACTGGGCCAGGACCCGGGCACCGGGAATCCGTGAGACCAGGCTGTAGAGCTCGCTCTCCTCGATGACGTACCACACCGAACCGACCTTGGACGGGCCGGCGGTGCGGTTGTAGCCGAACTGGTATCCGAGCCCCCCGTCGACGTACACGGATGCGCCCTCCCGCTCCAGCTGGTCGAAGAGCGCGGCATGGAGGCCCCCCAGTGGTGTGCCGTAGACCCGCAGGAGCACCGGCCCGCGGGGCTGGCCTTCACGATGGAGCTGGTTGATGATCGACGCCGCCACCGGCTCCATCGGGGCCACCGGACCGTCGGCCGCCGCCACCGAGCGGGTGAAGCTGACCGATGCCACGACAGTGACGGCGGCCAGTCCGCAGCACAGCGCCACCACGGCCGGGTGCCGCCATGCTGGGAGGGTCTCGACCAGCACCACCGCACTGAGCACCACCGTGGCGGCCCCGACCGGGATGCGCCAGAGGAACAGATAGGGGTAGGCCGGTCCGGTCAGGACTGTGAGGGCCAGCACCCCGGCCCCCACGGCGACGGCCAGCATCTCGGTGAGCGCCACCAGCTCGGAGCGCTTCCGCCAGCGGGCCAGGCCCCAGGCCGCACCGATCAGGACCACCGGGACCAGCATGCTCACCACGGACGACGGCGCCGTCAGCGAGGTGAACCGGTTGGCGGGGTCAGGTCCTCCCAGCCACGGGGGACGCCACCGGAACTCGGTGGCCAGGTAGCCGAGGGCCCCGTGGATCCCGAGGAGGGGAAGGTGCGGGGTCGGGCCCAGACCCAGGGAGAACCGGACCAGTCGGACGGCGTTGCCCGGCCAGTGGGCCACCGTGTCGATCACCAGGGGGACGAACCACACCACGGCCACGACGATCAGCGGGGCCCTCCACAGGGAGAATCGCCGGATCGACCGCCCGGCCCGGTGCTCGCCCATGAGCAGCCGGACGAGGGCCCAGGTGCAGACGGCCAGCACGGGCAGGGCGTAGCCCACGTGGGTCTGCACGAGGAAGGACCCGACGAAGGCCAGGCCCACCAGGTGCCGACCCCGGCCCGACCCCACCAGCCACGCCTGGAGCAGCAGCAGGGTGAAGAACGGGAAGGGGAGATAGGGGTTCCACAGTTGCTGGAAGATCCACGGGCCGGTGGCCCAGTAGGACAGGGTGATCACGGCCAGCCACGGGACCATCCACCGGAGGCCGCCGGACTTCCACGAGAGCCGGGCGATCCAGGCCACGGCCAGTCCCTGCAGCAGCACGTTGCCGACCAGGGAGGCCCAGGCCCGCTGGCGCGCCACCCCCGAGAACAGGGCCAGGAGGTAGTACATGGTCGGCCCCGGGTGGTTCCAGCCGAACCGGCTGTAGGGCCCGGTGAGCGGGGTGCTCGACGAGAAGGTCCACACGTCACGGATGCGCAGGTCCAGGGTGGCCTGGTCCCCGACCGGCACGTAGACCCGACCCCAGCGCTGGATCAGGACGGCGATGATCGGCAGGAGGGCCACGAGGGTGATGGCCACGGCCGCCGCCGTGCCCGGCCGCGCCCTCCGGTGCCGCTTCCGGTGCGCCGGCCCGCTCCGCCCGGCCGGGAGCGTCGGGGTCGGCACCTGGTCGATGAGCGACATGGGATCAGGTGCGTGGGCACGACGGGACGAATCCGCTGACCACATGCCCGCTCATCAGGGGGAGACTGTAGGGGAGGCCCCGGGGACGGTCAATGACGGGCCCCGGGGGGGCCTCCCCGGCCGGCACCGGTGAGTGGTGGTCGTGCCCGGCCCCCGGTGCGTGATCCGGGGCCGGGTGCCGTGCAAGAGTGGGTCACCTGAGGAGGAGCGTGCCGCTATGCCCGGTGTCCATGTCGTGACCGACAGCTCGTGTGATCTCGCGCCCGGGGAGATCGATCCGTTCGATATCGAGATCGTGCCCCTGACCATCCGGTTCGGGGCCGACGAGTACACCGACCGGCAGGACCTGAGCGTCGGTGACTTCTACGACATGATGGCCCGGTCGGATGAGCTCCCCCAGACCGCCTGCCCGTCGCCCGGGGCCTTCGAAGACGCCTTCCGCCGGGCCGGAGACGCCGGCGCCGACGCCGTGGTGTGCCTCACCATCTCGAGCAACCTGTCGAACACCCTGCAGTCGGCGCGGACCGCGGCCGCCGCCTTCGAGGGGCGGCTGGCGGTCCACGTGATCGACAGCCGGACCGTGTCGAGCGGCCTCGGCACGCTGGTGCTCGAGACCGCCGGGGCGGCCGGACGCGGTGACGACATCGAGGCCGTCCTGCGGCTGGCGCGCGGGATGGTGACCCGGACCCACGTGATGGCGGTGCTCAACACCCTGGAGAACCTGAAGAAGGGCGGTCGGATCGGCGGGGCCAGGGCCATGCTGGGATCGATGCTCTCGATCAAGCCGGTGGTCGACATCACCGGCGGCGAGGTCCACGAGGCCGGCAAGGCCCGCACCCGCACCAAGGCCCTGCACCTGTTGGCCGGTCGACTCCTCGCCGCCGGTGATGTCGAGCACGTGGCCGTCATGCACGGGAGGGCTGCAGACATCGACGAGTTCCTGGCGCTGGTGGCCCCGCGCTTCCCCCGCACGGACCTACGCCTGGGGGAGCTGGGTGCGGTCATCGGTGCCCACGGCGGCGCCGAGATCATCGGCGTCAGCTGGGTCGAGGCCCCGGTGGAGTGACCGGTCGGGTCAGACCGCCCCGCCCCGGCGGCTCTCCATGGTGCCCCCGATGGCCGCCGACAGGATGAGCGTGCCGCCCAGGGGGGCCAGCCACAGTCCGAACACGAACGTCAGTACCGTGAACATGGCCCCCATGCCCAAGATGAAGGGCCAGATGCTCGAACCCGGGAACGAGTCGATCGCACCGGCCCCTTCGGACATCTCGGCGTTGGGGTCGTCGTCGGGCTGGGGCTTCATCTTGTACGACCACCAGAGGTAGTACGACCCGGGCAGCAGCCCCAACAGCGCCGAACCCATCAGCATGAGGAAGCCGGCGTTCTCGTAGCTGGTGGTCCAGTACACGATGCCGATGACGGCGAAGAAGATCCCGATGCCGGCCAGGAACAACCCGTCGACCCTCACGAGCTGGCTCCCACCGTCTCGCCCTCGCCCACCGGTGCGGGTGGCCGGTCCTTGGGCGGCTTGTGGATGACACGGTGCTCAGGGTGGTTGTAGTCCCAGGTCGGCCGCTCCGATCGGATCGGAGGCAGATGGGTGTAGTTGTGGTGCGGCGGCGGCGAGGAGGTGAACCACTCGAGGGCACCCCCGTCCCACGGGTTGTCGCCCGCCGGGACCGGGTGGCGCCACGAGGTCCACAGGTTGGCCAGGAAGAACAGGAACGAGGCACCGATCACGAAGGCCCCCACCGTCGAGATCACGTTGAGGGTCGTCCACCCGTTGGTGGGCAGGTAGTCGGCCACCCGCCGGGGCATGCCGTACAGGCCCACCAGGTACTGGGGCATGAAGGCGACCCAGAAGCCGACGAACAGCAGCCAGAAGTGCAGTTTGCCCAGCCTCTCGTCCAGCATCCGGCCGAACATCTTCGGGTACCAGAAGTAGAACCCGGCGAACCCGGCGAACACCGTGGTGCCGATGAGCACCTGGTGGAAGTGCGCCACCACGAAGTAGGTGTCGTGGGTCATGAAATCCACCGGCGGCGAGGCCAGCAGCACCCCGGTGACGCCTCCCATGAGGAAGGCGAAGAGGAAGCCGATGGAGAAGAGCATCGGGGTCTGGAAGCTCAGCTGGCCCCCCCACATGGTGCCGATCCAGTTGAAGAACTTGATGCCCGTGGGCACGGCGATCAGGTAGGACAGCAGGGAGAAGAACGGCAGCAGCACCACACCGGTGGTGAACATGTGGTGGGCCCACACCCCGGTGGACAGGGCGGCGATGGACATGGTGGCGAAGACCATGCCCTTGTAGCCGAAGAGGGGCTTGCGGGAGAACACCGGGAAGATGTCGGTGACCATGCCGAAGTACGGCAGGGCCAGGATGTACACCTCGGGATGGCCGAAGAACCAGAACAGGTGCTGCCACAGGACGGGGACACCACCGCCGTCGACCGTGAAGATGTGGGTGCCGAAGTGGCGGTCGCAGAAGAGCATCACCACCGCCCCGAACAGCACGGGGAAGGCGATGAGGATCAGGATGCCCGTCACCAGCATGTTCCACGAGAAGATGGGGACCCTGAACATCGTCATCCCCGGTGCCCGCAGGTAGAAGACGGTGGCCGCGAGGTTGACCCCCGTGAAGATGGCCGAGAAGCCGGTCAGGGCCAGGGCCATCAGCCACAGGTCGGCGCCGGCCCCCGGGGAGTTGATGGCGTTGGAGAGCGGCGCGTAGGCCACCCATCCGTAGCTGGCCGCCCCGCCGGCCACAAGGAAGCCGGACATCATCACGACGGAGCCGCCCAGGTACAGCCAGTACGAGAGGGCGTTCAGGCGGGGGAAGGCCATGTCGGGGGCGCCCACCTGGAGGGGCACGATGTAGTTGGCCAGGCCACCGAAGGCGAAGGGCCCGGCGAACAGGTACAGCATGAGGCTGCCGTGCATGGTGAACAGCTCGTTGTAGGTCTGGAACGAGACCAGCGACGAGGTCGGGTCGGCCAGTTGGGTCCGGATGACCAGGGCCATGATGCCGGCGATGAAGAACAGCACCAGCGACGTGATCATGTAGCTCTTGCCGATGACCTTGTGGTCGGTGCTGGTCAACCACTTGAGCAGGCCGGTGGGTCCTTCGTGGTGGTCGTGGGCGTGGTCGGGACGGGCGCCGGGGGTCGGCCCGTCGGGGCCACCGGGCTCGGGGGAGACCAGTTCAGGGGGCTCGATGGTGGTCGTCATGCGGATCCTTTGGCCGAGGAGGGCGACGGAAGTGCATCGGAGGGGTACAGCGTGGTGTCGGGGGGCGGGTTGTTGGAGGCCGAGGAGCCGCCGCGCTGGAGGGTGTGCCCTGCCCGCACCTCGGCGCCGGCCCACAGGTGGAAGGCCACCGGACTGACCGCCCGCACGCTGAAGAGCATCTCCGAGTGGTAGAGCCCGCAGATCTGGGTGCACTGGCCGTTGTAGGTGCCGGCGTGGAGCACGTTGAAGTCGAAGAAGTTGGTCACCCCTGGCAGCGCGTACCGGCTGAAGTTGAAGTCCCGGAGGTAGAAGCCGTGGATCACGTCGTCGGAGACCAGGGTGATCTGGACGGTCTGGCCCACCGGCACAACCATCTGGGGGCCGTGGTTGTTCGGCCCGTTGGTGGTCTCACCGGCCACGCCCACGTTGAGCCCGGGGTAGTCGAACCGCCAGCCCCACTGGAAGGCGGTGACCCGGACCTGCACCACGGGCGCCCCGGTGGTGGTGAACCTCGCACCCGGGGACACGGTGGCGTCGACGTTGTTCTCGGTCAGCACGGTGAACAGGAACAGGACCGCCACGATCACGATGGGGACCACGGTGTAGATCACCTCGATCGGGACGTTCTCGTGGAACTGCTTGGGCATCTCGTCGGAGCGCCTCCGGTACCGGAGGACGGTCCAGAGGATCAGCAGGAAGACCGCCCCGCCCACGATGATGCCGGTGGTCATCATCCCCGAGTAGAGCTTGAAGGTGTCCTGGCCCTGCTTGGTCGCCCCCCGGCTGGCCCCGTAGGTTGGGTAGAAGCTGCAACCTCCGAGGACCAGCGGAGCGGCCACGGCCAGCCCGGCGGCCCATCTGCCCCGGCGCCGACGAGGGGTCGGACCGACCTGCCCGCCGTCCGCCCCGGCGCCGGACACGGGGGGGAGATCGCCACGTACGGGGCCTGTGGACCGGGTTGTGACTGCGTTCACGGCGATGACACTAGTGGGCACCGGAGCAGAAGTAGAAGTTGAGATCCGATGCGGAATCCGCGTGGCGTCGTCCCAGTTCAGGGGAGTGCTCACGACCGCCCGGCGGCGGGCGTCAGCCCTTCGGCCCGGACGTGGCCCCGCCGGACTCCCGGGCCGCCCACGAGAACACCCCGTGGGCCATGGTCGACGACGCGGCGTCGGCCCGCCGGGTGAACACGGTCCGGCGCACCTCCTGCACGCCGGGGTCGTCCGGTGCGGCCAGCCACGCCAGTTCGGCCAGGTGCCCGGCCAGCCGCAGCCCGGCGTCACCGGCGTCGCCGGGCAGGAGCGCCAGGGCCCGGTCGGCCAGGGCCCCGGCCCCCCCGGCCAGTGCGGCCAGCTCGAGGGCCAGGTCCCGCTCAGGGGCCGGCTTGAGCGTGGCCGGATTGCCGTCCCACCACCCTCCGTAGAGCCGCCACACCGTCCGGACGACGAACTCGGGCTCGTCGTAGACCGGCCGGAGGTAGGGACGCTCCATCAGGTGGGCCGGGGGCGTCACGGTGTGGATGACCTCGTCGAGCCGGGCCCCGCTGTTCATCAGGGCCAGTGTCTGGTTCACCAGGGATTCGAGGAGCTCGGCGGTCTCACTGAGTGCCCGGATCACCCGCGCCCGGCCCACCACGGGAACGCCGTGCCCGGGCAGCAGCACCTCGGGCCCGCCGCCGGGCAGGTCGTAGAGGGCCAGCATCCGGCGGAGGGCGTCGGCCCACTCGAGCGGGTAGCGCTGGACCTTCTGGGGGTTGCCGGCGTTGGGGGAGGCCCAGATGAACAGGTCGCCGCAGCAGAGCACCCGCGACTCGGGGAACCAGGTCCAGGTGTGGTCGTCGGTCTCCCCCTTGGCGTGGTGCAGCTCGGCCCGGACCCCGCCGATCTCGAGCTCGAGGTGGTCCCGGTACGTGCGGTCGGGGTAGCGGTACTCGGTGGGCCACCGGAGGCTCTCGATGTCGAACTGCCGCCGGTTGATGATCCCGTTGTACCCGGCGGTCATGATGTAGCGGTCGAAGCGGGCCGGGAGGGCCTCGTGGGCCACGACCACCGGCTCGGGCCAGCCGGCCTCGGCCGACTCGGCCGCCCACACCGGCACGCCGAAGACGTGGTCGATGTGGCCGTGGGAGTAGACGGCGGTGTTCAGCCGTCCGGGGTTCCAGGCCCGGAGGGTGCGGTGGATGTCGGCGGCCATGAAGGCGCTCCCGGTGTCCACCAGCACCAGGCCGTCGTCGGTGCCGAACGCCGAGACGTTGGCGAAAGATGGCACGAAGCCGACCCCGTCGGCGACCTCGGCCATGCCCGCGGAGGGACTGAGCGGGTGGATCTCGGTGGTGGTGGCCTGGCCGTTCCACAGCCGGTCGGCCAGGTCCAGCACGTCGGGTTGGTCGGTCACCGCTCAGCCCCCGGCCCCGTGGCCGGGCCCCCGGTGGTGCCGCTCGGTGGGGGACACGAACCGCCCGGTGATGCGCCCGGCACGGCGGACGGCGCGCCGCACCTGCTCCTCGGCCGCCGGTCGGTGTCTGGCCGCGGCACGGCGCCCCGAGGCCGAGGCGGCACCGACGGCCCGCCCGGCCTTCCGGGCGGCGGCGCCGGTGGAGGACCATGCGGTCCTGTTCTGACCGGGCCCGCCGGAGCGTGCGCCGGCCGCCGAGGTCACCGTGGCGGTGACGTCGATGACCGTCGGGTCGCTCTCACGTGGCATCCACGAGGGGCGGGGGGATGGGCCCATCTCGGTGAGCGTAGCCAGTCGGACGAGTCCGATGGCACCGAACTCGAGGACGAGGATCCCCTCGATGTCCGGTCGCAGCGAAGGGACGAGGGGCGCCACCGCCACCACCGCGGCCACCGCCACCAGCAGGGTCACGTGGAGCCAGGGGCGGCAGATGCGCACCAGCCCGACAGGGCCGTGTGCCGTGACGGACAGAGCGGCGAAGGCGATCGCCGCACCCACCAGCAGTCCGCCGTTGCCCACGTGGACCGACACGTCCACGAAGACGAAGGCCACCACCAGCTCCGCCGCCTGGAGCAACCAGAACGGGATCCGGCGACGGCGGCCGGGCGACTGCCCGCCCCCCCGTTCGTTCCCAGTCGGCGTTGCCACGTTCATCCCCTGCCCGTCGACGTGCTGCTGTGACGGCTAGGACGCGGGACCCGACTGGCCCTCGACGTTCACCTGTACCGGGGGCGGTGCCACCGGGGGAGGGTTCACCGCCGCCGGTGGCGTGGCCTGGGCCACGGCGGGAGCGGACGTCGCATCCTCGGAGGAGCCCTCGTCGAGCCCCTTCTTGAACTCCTTCTGGGCCGAGCCCAACGAGCGCGCCAGCTTGGGGATCTGGGTGGATCCGAACAGGACCAGGACCACCACGACCAGGATGATGATGCCGTCTACGCCGAAGATCTCTGCGGGGGGGACGAAGTGCACGATCGTGTCTCCTTCTGTGGGCTGCACCGACCAGGTTAGACCCGTCCGACCTGGTCCGCTGCGCAGCGGCGCCACACGGCGCTCCGGGGTGTTCGGTGCTGCCCGGCCAGTGGGACGACGGGATCAACCGCCCAGGAAGACCCCGAGGCACAGTGCGCCCACCGAGGCCACCGCCCCGACGGCGCCCCACACGGCGGTGGCCCGCCGGGTCGAGGCCCGCTGGTGCAGGAACACGGCCACCCCGGCCACCACCACCACCGCGATCTTGACCATCAGCACGGCCTTCCAGGCTGAGGAGGCGTCCTTCACCGTCAGGGCGCCGATGTTCCAGAACCCGGTCACCACCAGCACGGCGTAGGCCGGCCAGAGGAGCCGGCCCAGAGCCCGGCCGACGGTCTTGGGGGCCTCCTCGCCCAGCGTGCGGATGGTGGGCAGCAGCCCGGCCACCGTGAACTGGCCACCCACCCAGACCGTGGCCGCCAGGACATGGAGGACCAGCCGGAACCCACCGAGCCCGTCCGACAGGGTCGGGACCGTGGTCCCGACCTGACCGGCGGCGTGCCCGGCCAGTACCACGGTCACCGGCCCGTCCAGTTGGGCTTGCGCTTCTCGGCGAAGGCGATCGGGCCCTCCTGGGCGTCGGCCGATCCGAACACCTCGGGCACGGCCGCGTTGTTCACGGCCCAGCCCTCGGCGTCGGGGAGCTCGCCCGCCTGCTTCATGACCCGCTTGGAGACCCGCACGGCCAGGGGGGCGTTGTCGGCGATGGCGCCGGCCAGGGCCAGGGCCTCCTCCATCAGCCTGTCGGCCGGGACCACCCGGTTGATCAGCCCGAGGGCCAGGGCCCGTTGGGCGTCGATGGGGTCCCCGGTCAGGGCCAGCTCGAGGGCGACGGCCGGCGGGATCCGCTTGGGCAGCCGGATGAGCGCCCCGGCCCCGGCCATCAGGCCCCGCTTGACCTCGGGGATGCCGAACCTGGCCTCCTCGACCGCCACGACCAGGTCGCACGAGAGCATGATCTCGCACCCCCCGGCGAGGGCCGACCCGTTGACGGCGGCGATGATCGGCTTCGGAAAGTCCCGCTGGGCGATGCCCCCGAAGCCTCCCTTGGCCCCCATGATCTCGCCGGCCTCGCCGGCGGTGAAGGCCTTCAGGTCCATGCCGGCGCTGAACGCCTTGTCCCCACTGCCGGTGACGATCACCACCCAGCAGTCGTCGTCGGCCTCCAGTTCGTCGAACGCCGCCGAGAACCCCCGTGACACCGCGCCGTTGATGGCGTTGCGGGCCTCCGGCCGGTTGATGGTCAGGATCTCGATGTGTCCC
>Ga0307374_10005670_pt1 | contig 20088 bp, 18 predicted proteins | sample OX3MG_FD_202532 | JGI IMG/M metagenome (GOLD analysis project Ga0307374, IMG submission 202532) | Soil microbial communities from Risofladan, Vaasa, Finland - OX-3 | ecosystem: Environmental > Terrestrial > Soil > Coastal area > Acid sulfate soil | place: Finland: Risofladan, Vaasa | collected...
TCTGATGGGCTCGCTCACTTCGCTTCAGTCGGCACCATGTTGACGTCGCGCGTCCCAACGAAGCACTCGGGTCAAAATCGTCACCACAAATCGAGAAATCAGGAAGCCGCAATCTTGAACTCGTCGAAATGCCCCCGGCAAGCCCCTGGAGGACACTGGTCAATGTGGCGGCGAGCAAGCTCACACATTCTCGTAACTGATTGAAGTTAATCTCTGCTGATGGCCACGGCGGGTGACGATGAGGAAATCCAAGCGACACACTCTGTGCCCGAAATTTCAATCCCAACAAGACGGCTCGACTCGTTGACAGGCCTCCGATTTCTTGCCGCACTCGGGGTTTTGCTCATTCACAGCGTCAAGAATCCCTCGTTACAAACGCCTCTGACCGTCATACCGGGACTTCAAAGCGTGTCGTCAGTGGGCTATCTCGGAGTCACTTTCTTCTTCGTTCTCTCGGGATTCGTCTTGACTTGGTCCGCTCGCCGAGACGGTCACGTTAAGACCTTCTACCAGAAGCGCTTCGCGCGGGTAGCGCCGCTAAGCGTGGCCACATGGCTCGCTTTCTTCGTGGCGATCATCGTTGCCGGTACCCATTTGTCTGCTATGACCTCAATTCTCACCCTTTTTCTGCTGCAGTCTTGGGTGCCTCACTCGACGGTGTACTTCGGACTCAACGGCGTCACATGGTCACTTTCATGCGAAGTCTTTTACTATATGCTTCACCCCTGGATTCTCCGACGGATGCCACGTAGTCAACGCGGATCATTGATTGTCGCCGGATCTGCGCTCGGTGCGTCGCTCATCGTCGCCATCATTTTCATGAATACGACCACGATCTTTGCCAACTCGCAAGACTTGTGGGTTTTTCCGATATTCGGACTTGGCGCGTTCGTAGCAGGAATGGGACTGGCCGAAGCAATGAAGTACGGACTCCGCTCACCGATCCCACTCAGCTTGGCGCTTGTCTTGGCTGCCCTCAGCTACGGTCTCCTGGCCGTGTTGGCAAACTCTGGAACTGCCATCTTCAGCACCGGCTTGCCGAGAACCCTCGCCAGTGTGATTTTCATGCCATTCGTCGGAATATTGATCCTCGCTGCAGCGACGACAGATCTGGGCGATCAGGAAGGATTCCTTTCGCGGAATATAATGGTTCGATTGGGTGAGTGGTCGTTCGCTTTGTACATGATCCACGAAGTTCTTCTGCGAGCAGCGATCCAGGTGGGTGGATTCACTCCGCGGAGTGGCTTGATGATCAATGTTGTGGTCGAACTAGCATTTGTTCTGGCTTCCATCTTTGTCGCTGGACTCGTCTACTGGTTCTACGAAGAGCCCTTAGAGAGATGGTTGCGCCCCGCCAACGACCGAGTCCGCCTCGCCGCAACATAGAAGTGCCGGATGGCCGCGCTACGGGTTTGAAACTCCTAGTGGCGACCCTGTTCGACAACGCGTGTCGTCGGCTCTCGGTTGGTGCGCCTGGACGAGGGCGTCGAGTAGGACGTTAGAGACCGTCCGACATCGAGAAAAAGCTAGCCCCGAGTGCCGCGGTGCAGGCCGCCGAATCGAACGGCGCAAGGATCCCGAAAGGACTTGCGAAAATCAAGTCTCTACTTACGAATCCCCGTCAGATTGGAAGGTCTGCGGACCACCGATACCGCCCTGAATGCCCGAGAAACCGCGCTGAAGATCAGTGTGGGGGCATTCTGCCAAGCGGTGGGTGCTCAATCAGTTCAGCGAGGTGAGCTTCCCCAGTCGTATCCGAAAAGCCGGAATTACCCGATCGCGGTTAAAGGTCCTCCAAGAGTGTTCAACTATGTACCTTGATACAGTGTGGTCGCATGGTGATCGGGCGCAAGTAGCAATTCTTGATTTTGAATACCAATTTCTAGTTGTCGGCGGTCCGGCAACGGCGCAGCGAAGATTCCTGCATATCGGGTCAAGCCGCGGCGAGAATCTTTCAAGCCACGGCCGCAACAGGAAGATGAGAAGACATTGACGCATAGGAACGCAGATGTTTCCCCGTTCGAGCCCGCCGAATTATGGCATCTTGAAGCAACTGAAGGACCGATAAGCCTGCCTCCGAAGATCTCCGGAGGACGCCTCGCTTATGCAACTTGCCACGGACTTCCTATTGGCTTCCATCACTTCCGCAGTTTGGATTTCCAAGACCCAGACGGGGCGCTCAAAGAAGCTCGAGACATGGTTGCCGATGGCGAGGCCTCTCATCGTTCCCTCCGAGATTGCCCCCTGGCCGCGCAAGATAGCGACAGCACGTCAGAAACGCCCCCCTGCGCTAGGGAGCGACTTCGCCTCCTGTCGGACCCACCTCCAATCTCCGTCGTGATTCCTACGCGGGACAGACCAGAACGTCTCCGGCGATGCTTGGAATCGATCGAGGCTGTGGAGTATCCCTCCCCAAGAGTCACCGTGATCGTGGTGGACAACGCCTCGGTCACCGATGAGACGCGTCAGGTAGTGGACGGGTTCCAAGGTCGATTGAACATCCGCTACGCAAGGGAGGGCCTGAGCGGGTCGGCAAGCGCACGCAACTGCGCCCTTCCACTGGTGGAGACTGATTTGATCGCCTTCACCGACGATGACGCTTTAGTCGACCGCTACTGGCTAAGTGAGATCGTCCGGTCTTTTCAGATCTACCCGAGCGCCGCATGCGTCACCGGTCTGCTTCTGCCACGAAGCATTGACACACCCGCCCAACTTTGGTTTGAGGAGTGGGGCGGATTCAGCCGCGGATTTGTCCAGCGAGAGTTTCGCCTCGACATGTCCGACCTCGAAAATCCTTTGTATCCGTATGCCGCGGGCATTTTCGGAACCGGGAACAATATGGCATTTCGTACCGACGATCTCCTTAACGTCGGCGGATTCTGCAATTCTCTGGGCAATGGGACGCCAGCCCTGGGCGGTGTGGACAGTGAGGCGCTCTTGCGCACCATACTGAGAGGTCGCACCATCATTTATCAGCCCACATCTCTCGTTTGGCATGAACACCGTCGAACCTATGAGGGGCTGCGAACGCAACTCTTTAGCTACGGAGTCGGCCTCACCGCTTACCTTATGAAAACCATGCTCGATGACCCGAAGCGCATAGGCGCATTGCTCAAGCGGGTGCCGAGTGGCATCCGTTTCGCGCTCAGTCCTGATTCATCTCGGAATAACAACAGAGGTGATTCTTTTCCATCGGAACTAGGCAGGCTGGAGGTGCTGGGAATGCTTTACGGTCCCTTTGCCTATGCACGGAGTCGCTTCGCCTATGGGAAGCACCACATCCCATTTCGACCCAACGAGCAGTGAATTGTCCATAGTAGTGTTGCTGCGATCAGGGTAACGGAAAACGTGCCGGCAATTCGGCGGTTTGTGAGGACTCGACCGCTCGGGTAACAGAAAGATCAAGTCGATGGAAGCTCACGGAGATGAACTCAGACCCCAGCCTCGATTCACATCGAGGAAGCGCCTAAGCATGCGAGTGCAGATACAAATTCTAATCGCCGTTGGAGCCTACATCTGTGTCGTTTTCGTGCCGAATCGACTCGCGGATGTGGTGGCTGGCTGTCTGATCGTGCTTTGGCTACCCGGAGCTGCCTGGTTAGAGGTGCTTCTCGACCGTCTAGCCTCTCGCTGGTGGGAACGACTCGCGGTGACGGTGCTTCTCAGTGCTGCCATAAGTATCCTTATCGGGCTTGCCCTGAACCTCGTCCCGGCTGGTCTCGACAGAAGGACCGAGTTCACCGGCTGGCTTAGCGTGACTGCAGCCGGACTGATTCTCTCGGGATTCTTGTCGTCGCGGCGCCGTGACACCCCCAGCGACGAGGCTTCTGAGGCGCGAGACCGGTCTTCCCGCAGTAGCGTCCTCTCGTCGATCTCGAGTGCAGTGGATGAAAGAAAGTGGGCGCTGGCTTCGGGTCTGGCTACCCTCGCACTCTTTGCGGGGGCCGTCGGCTCGAGCCTGATCAGTTCTCATCATGCGAGTTCGGTGAGCTCTATAACGACTCATTCCGCAATTCCCGTGGCGGGCCATGGCGTCGGGATCTCCGCCACTTCCACTGATGCGTTGAGCAAGCTCTACACCATCGTGTTGTTCGGCGGCGCGTCTTCCCGACAGGTGCTTCGAGCAGACATCCGGACCCGCAAGCCGTGAGTCAAAGTTGTCGCAGCGCCGACTTTCCCATTTCGCACCTAGTTGTGGCAGTCAGGTTCGGGGAACGGGTATTCCTCCGCCAGATCCGGCTTGTCGGTGAGTAGCAGACCGATGGCGTCCACACCAGGTCTGAAGCGTTCCGTCCGGATCGGATCGCACGGTATAGGCCCATGCCAACTGTGGAACGCACCCAATGTCAACCGCCATCATCGCCTACTGGGCTTACCCCCCACAACAGGGCCTTTGCCCCGCGCGGCCTCGCCGCAAAGCACCCAGACGGCCGCAACTTCGTGAAATTTCCTGCCGTCTCGGCCGGCAGCAGCCTCATTCCTCGGGACCAACGAAACGCTCGTCAGGGCCTAGGACAGTGTGTGGTTGCGATCTCTTACGGATCGCTCGGCAAGAGGTGGTCGCCCGGCCGGATGTCCAAATGATGGCAACTCCGCAGAGTATCGAGAGCACCAAGGGGTTACCGATCCTATGGCTCGTGCCACCCTGCATCGCCTTCGGCCTGGTTCTAATGACCATTGCCGACAACCACAATCGCAGTTCCGCATCGACCTCGAGCAACCTATACTGGCTCGGTCTCGCCCTGATGTTTGCCGCCTGTGCATGCTCGGTGGTCTCGAGGTCAGCTTCCGCGAGTCAGCGGCTCGCCGCACTGCTCAGCCTCTCTGTGGGGCTGTATCTGGTAAATGTGATCCAGAGTCCAACGGCCTTCCTGTTTAGAGACGAGTTCGGTTGGCTGAATCAGATTGAGTGGACCATGGTGACTCGGCACTTATTCCATTCAAATCCGTTGGTGCCAAATTTCACCAGTTACCCCGGACTGACGATCGTATCCACCGTTATCAAGCAGCTAGGTAGGGTGTCAACGTTTACTGCTGCGACAATCGCCCTGAGCCTTGTGAAGATATCTTCCACAGCACTGCTCTTTGCAGTATTCCTGCGGATCACTAAGTCAGGTCGCGGAGCGGCGTTAGCGACGCTTATCTACGTGTTCAATCCATCATTCACCCAATTGGATTCATTGCTTTTCTATGAAACCCTGGCCATCCCACTCGCAATCGCCTGCATCTGGCTCATCGTGCAGTCGGCGACCGGTGCCAGCAATGGGAGGACCATAAATGCGCTGGCTCCATCGATCCTTATTCTGGGCCTCGTGGCCACGCACCACATCACCACCTACATACTCATAGGAATACTGGCGGTTTGGCTAATCGCCGGGATGCTTGATTCCAAGCGCAAAGCTGCTGAGCCGCGATTCGTGGTCGCGATCGTACTCGTCATTGGCCTCGTCGCCACCGCGCTATGGCTTGGCGTCGTTGCCTATGGCACGACAGCACGCGAACTGGGACCTGTGTTCGGCCCGGCAATCCGGTCGTTGTACCGCTTGGTGGTCGGCCAAGAACACTCACGCCACTTATTCCAATCGGTCGGCGCCGTTTCGGATCCACTGTGGCTGCGCCTGTGCTCTTATCTTTCGGTGCTGATCCTTTTGGGTGGCCTGGCGACATGGTTGCTCCGCTGGAGGCGGGTGACGCGTTCCCGCGGGACACTGTTTGTGGTGCTCTGCGTCCTCGCACTTGCCTACCCCGTAACCCTTGCGATGCGCCTCACCACTGAGGGCATTGAGGTATCTCAGCGAGCATCGGAGTGGCTCTTTATGGGGCTGGGGTCTTGCTTTGCGGGGGTTTTGATCACGCCGCTTAGGCAACGTTCGATGCTGCTCAGACGACATTCGATGGAAAACATATGGAATCGATTCGCCAGGAAATGGCCCGGCCTGGTGGTCGGCGTTGTCGCTCTAGTCATGGTTGGCCTCGGAGGGATCGTAGTTGGCACTGCACCGTATTCGCGGTTGTCGGGCGCGTTCTTGCCGGGCGCAGACCCTCGATCCGTCGATTCTGCGGGAGTTGCGTCAGCGCTCTGGGCGAGCCACCACCTTGCCTCGAAATCGAGAATCGCTTCCGACCTTACGGACTCGGAGCTCTTGGCCGGATATACGTTGACGACACCGGTCAGTGGTGTGGTGGGTTCTTTCAATATCTCGCAGTTGTACACCAGCCAAACCTTCGACAGAGCGGACAAGAACATTTTCAAGTCCGGTCACATCGGATACATCGTGATCGATCAGCGAATCAGACTACTTCCTTCTCCAAGTGCACAGTACTTCAGTTCAGGGTTGATATTTGCCAATCAAAAGGCGTTCACCTACGCGTCGCTGAACAAATATGCAACTAGCCCGGAATTCAGTAAAATATTCGATGATGGCCCCGTAGCAATTTATAAGTACATCGGTTCCAATCCAACCAAGTGAGCGCATCTTCTCCACGACGGTGGTCTCCGAGCATCCTGAAGGATGAATCTGGTCGTGAGCGACTCTACTTCATCTGAAGACTCGGCCGGCACGCCCCAGGAACCGGACCTCCGCGCGTCCGTCGTGCGGGGTGGGAAGAAACTGCTGATTCGCCAAACTGCCGGCCTAGTCATTTCCGGCGTAGGCAGCATCGTAATAGCTCGCCTGATCGGTCTCAAAGGATATGGCAGCTTCGCAGCAGTCTTTGAGGTCGCCTTTTTCATCCAAGCGATACTGGAGTTCAGTCTCGACCTGTTTCTAGTCAGGCGCTCAACTGTAGACAGCGAGGTGTACGATACAGTCTTCATACTTCTACTTGTCTCCGCTGCTCTCGGTACCAGCGGCGCGATTGCGGGCATCCCGCTCCTCGGCCATTTCGTCCATGTTCCGCAGTTTCACTATGTGGCTCTCTGCATGTTCGCCAGCATCCCAGTCATGCACCTTCAACAAGTGCCGCTTTCCAAACTTGAACGAGAGCTTAACTACGGGGTGATTGGGAAGGCTGAAGTCGCCGCGCAAATGATGTTCTTCATTGTCGGCGTATCTTTAGCGTCGATTCACTATGGTGTCTGGGCCCCCGTGATCGCCTGGTGGACGCAACAAACAATCCTGCTTGTTACATTCTGGGCCAAAGCCGACTATCGGCCCGCTCTGCGCGTCCGGACGCCCCTGGTACGAGAGGCGATGCGATTCGGCGCAGCATCGACTTCGGCAAACTTCGTGTATTCGCTTCGTAACCTCGTTAACCCCGTTGTCGTGTCGCGAATCCTTGGTGTTCGTGCAGTCGCAATCGTGGGCCTCACGTTGAATCTCATGGATCAAGCCGCATTCATTAAAGCGGTGACGTTCCGTATCGGTCTCACCGTGCTTGGCCGTGTGCAGGGCTCGACAAACCGATTTGCTGCTGCAGTACGTGAGGGCACCATGATTCAAATGTTTGTGGTGGGTATTCCGTTCATCGGGTTCGCCTGCGCAGCGAGAATCCTCATTCCGCTGCTTTTTGGATCGAAATGGACCGAGGTTGCCCACGTGTTCCCTTTCGTAGCAGTCTCCTATTTGGCCTACGTGGGCGGGAGCCTATACACCGCTGGCCTCCTCGCAAAAGGCAATCCTTGGCTGACAATCGTCCCGAACTTGATGAACTCGGTCCTTCTTTGGCTCGCAGCCGTGGTGCTCGTGAGGAGATTCGGAGTGATCGGTTATGGCCTCGCCGAACTGTTCACCATTCCATCTATCATTCTAACGCTCGTGATCTACACCATGAGCTTTGGACGACAGCACTTTCTCGTCCCGTTGATATGGTTCATCTCGATTGCCGCCGCGATCCTTGCTCCTGCCTTGTCGTGGTGGCTGCTTCTTGCCCTGGTGGTGCCAATTTGTGTTCGCCCAAGTCGACAGGGGCTTTTCGCAGTGATTGAATTGGGTATGACAGAGACCGCTATTGGGAGACGAGCGACTGAGCGGCTACAGGATCACCGTCGCGGATCCGAGTCATGAGTCACCACGTGGAGGCGGCGCCAATTCGTGGATCGCTCTGGTTGGCCATCAGGCTCGGATGTTCACTGGAGTTGATCACTTGCGACGCGGCAACGGGCGATTCTGTTCATTCCGAAACCTCGAATACAAATCACGGCAAGCCGAGGCGATGAGTTCTTGATGGGGATTGACTTGGCTAGCGGAATGCAGCAATGCGATTCCTGGAGCGTACGTGTCTTAAGCACGCCACCGCTGTTTTCCTCTCCATGAGCGCCTCTGCTGAGACGTCTGTGATCGTGCTCCCTCGTCGGTCCAATATGTTGATCACAGTTCCGATGTCTGGCACGCGGTCTGTTGTTCGCCGACGTGCGACCGGCAGATGCGCTTTCGAAGCTCAGCGACCAATCAAATGGCAACTTGAGTGAGTGAGCCGACAATTTCCCGGGATCCGACTTTCGACCATCTGATCATCACCCGCTACAACTTGACCGTCCCGTGGGGGCGGCGCGGGCGGCTCCACGCCGACGAGGATTGGCTCGAAGAGCGTCAGCGCTTGTTCGAGGGTTACTGCCTACCTTCGGTCATTTTGGCCGAACAGTCGTGCCCATCTGTGACGTGGGTCTTAATGTGCGCGGTGGACAGCCCTGCATCTCTTAGAACATTCATGGCCAAAGTAGTGCGACTCCACCCTTGGATTGTCCCAGTGTACGTGGAAGAGAATTTCCGAATTAGCGATGTCGTGGATGAGAGTCTCAGACAAAGAACCGACAAGCCATGCCGGTTCCTCCTTACCACAAGACTGGACAGCGACGATGGGGTAGGTCGCAATTTTGTCAAGGATCTACGACAGGCAGCTGAGAGATCGCTCGAGTGGGAGTTCCTCGGCAAGTGTGAACTCCCGGCGCTGATCAATTTCCCATTCGGGTGCCAAACTGTGCAAGGGCGATTGTACTTTTCCATAGACTTGGGAAATCCGTTTATCTCGTTTCTCGAGGAGCGGTCTGGAGACGAGCCTATTATCAGCTGCTATTTGGGAACCCATCGGGAAATGCATCGATCGGCGAGAACTGTCAGCCAACTGTTGGCCTCCGGGCCATCATGGATGCAAGTTATTCACGGAAGTAACGAAGCAAATGTTGTTTGCGGACTGCGGGTCCCCCGTCGTGCTGGATTCAAGCGATTCTTGGCCCTAGGAAGCGAGACGCGCTCTCAAACTCATAATGGAGCAATCAAAGAAGCCGCTAAAGCAATTCGAAATCAAATCGTTCAGTCAGGTGCTTATTGCTGGAAGCGCGCCATAGTTAGGATAAATCAGTCGAGGGGAAGATTTGGAGAATAATTAGGGCCGCATAGGTTCTAACTTGCGGAGGATATCCTTCCAGCCAGACGCGTCCACGGACGCCTCTGGCTTCTTGTCGGCGAAGGCGGCTGGTCACTGGCATGTGGTGTGGTCAGCGTCGAGCGACCAGCCTGGTTCTGGCCCTATTTACGGTCCGTTCGGCAACCGTCGCCGCGCAAAACATAGCGAACCGCAACTTTCGGGCCGATGACAAGCCACTCATCCATGAGGAGAGCGCTTCCGCATAGTCGCCGCCCAGGTCCCGGCCCCTTCTGGCACGAACGAAAGGCTGGGCGGCGAGGTGCTCGGCCAGCATCTGCAGCCCCAACTGATCGAGTGCAGGGACCATAGATACAAAACTCCGCAATCCCTTGATGCGCCGGTCGGCCACCGGGACCTTTGTGTACATGTTGGAGTCATGAATGCCCTGCTGGCTCAACGGCTCGGACATGACCCAACCCGGTGCCAGGCCGATGGTGGCGAACTTCAGGTAGTTGTCTACGCAAACGATGCCGTTGGGAATCGGCAGCACCCGCTTGAGACAATCGAATCGCCACGACAGCGCCGAACTGGCGGGGGCGTTGAGCGAGATCCGGCCCCAGTGGAAGGACCTTCGCTCGTCGTGGAACCCGGGAGCGGGCGACGGCGGCGACTCCAACGGCTCGCGAGTCTCGCGGTCGATATGCTCGAGCCCGTGGAACACCCACTGAGCGTCGGGGACGTTCTCGTACATAGTGACAAGGGATTCGACCCGGTTTGGGGCCATCAGGTCGTCGGCATCCAGCATGGCGACGACCTCGCCGGAGCAATGGGTCAGGGCGGTGGCCATCGCCGCGGCCTGTCCACGATTCTCGGTGAGGACTGTGACGATCTTGTCGCCGTAGGACTCGAGCACGTCACGACTGTCGTCACTCGACCCGTCATCGACCAGCACAATCTCGTGCGCTGCGACCGTCTGGTTGAGCGCCGATTCGAGGGCCTCGCGAAGATAGCGGCCGTAGTTGTAGTTAGTCATCGCCACGGAAACCCGCATAGCGGGAGCCTAATCCGGCGAGGGCGAGCCAAGGGCCTGTGTAGTGGGGTCAGTTTGATTCCAGCAATTCTGCGTTTGCAATGACGAATCCCCTAGTCGAGAAAGTCTACGAACGAATCATTCTTGGGGCGGAACATCCTGCAACGGGAGTAGTTGTTCAAGACCGTTCGTTTTACAGACTTGAAGGACACCGTGCGCGTTCCATGCCCGACCAAGCCATCAAGGTTCACGATTGCGCTGCCCGAAACAGCCTCGTGCTCTTCCGTCACACGCGCGATAATCGCCACCGCTCGTTGGTTCATGACTTTCGGCTTATCAAATTGTTTTGCCATGTCGGTACGCCACCTGTCTATCGCTACGAATGACGCCGCCACTTTGACGGATCGCAGATCGGTGAAATTGTGCCGTTCATAGCGAACAGTACAATGGATGGCTGTTGCCACTTTTACGTCGGGGCTTCAGATGCCGGAGGATCCGAATTGGACGGCATCGAAAACAACCTCTTTGAATGCTCGAGCGGCCACGCCAATTTGTACAGCGGGCCAGACCTGTTTTCGCCGGACTAGCGATTTCCTTCTGACCAACTACCAGGGCACAAGGGCTCCCGCGCGAGAACAATTCGTAACGTCGAGGATACGTCGCTTGGTATTTGACCTCGTCGGCGCACCGGAGCCCCTAAAGCTCTCGCAGCCAAAGGGAATCTGCCGGTCCAAGCCAAATCCCCTGGTGAAGGCGAGGAACTACAATCTCAATGGTGCTAAGCTCGGGCTAGTCTTGAACCGTGACTGGAAAGCCCGTAGTGGCGATATGGCGCAACAACTGGCTACCTCCGTCCGAAACCTTCATCCGAAACCAAATCGCGGCTCTAGACCTGTGGGACGCCCAACGAGTCGGACTTGTACGCGTATCGCCATCCATCGCCGAAGCGGATTTTGTGACAATGGCCGCCCCGAGATTGGCTCTACCGCTTCGTGGTCTACAGTGGCTGTATCCGCGCTTCTACCGAGCCGGCTTAATGGGTCTCGAGAGGGCCCGGCGACATCTGGAGCAATCCAACGTCCAACTCATCCACGCGCACTTCGGATTCGACGCCATTCTGGCCTCAGATTTGGCGCGCAGAGCTCACGTGCCGCTCGTCGTGAGCTTCCACGGCTACGACGTGACCGGGAAAGCAGGCTCCGACCTGCGCCAAAGATGGTACGAGCGAGAACTGCGGGGAGTATTCGAGCAAGCACATACTCTCATCGGGGTTTCCGACTTCATCACGGCACAACTGATCGCTTTGGGTGCGCCAGCGGAGAAGGTTGTCACTTCTTACATCGGCATTCCTGTGTCGAATCCGCCGCGGTCGAATACGGCGGATGGAATCTGCTTCGTTGGCCGCCTCGCAGAAAATAAGGGGACCGCAGATTTGTTGAAGGCCGTATCAATGTTGCCGAGTCCCTTCCGCTCGGTGAGGGTCACGATTGTCGGCGATGGCCCGATGAGATCTCAACTCGAAGCACAGGCGATTCGCTTGAGCATCAACGCTGAGTTCGTTGGTCTCCAACCGTCGTCAGAAGTAACCCGCTTCCTCGAGGGCAGCTCCATTTTCTGTGCGCCGTCAAAAACATCCGCTTCGGGTGGCCGTGAGGCCTTCGGCATGGTGTTTCTCGAGGCCGCCTGCGCTCGGCTTCCGATAGTGTCCTACCGGCATGGCGGCGTACCCGAAGCCGTCGCAGATGGGGAATCTGGCCTGCTTGTCCCAGAGGGTGACGTGGAGGCTCTCTGCGCAGCACTGGCAGACTTGCTGAGTAATCCCGAAAAGGCAACCCTCTTCGGTCAAGCGGGGCGCGATCGTGTCACTTCCCGATTCGATATCAGAACCTGTACGGCCAATCTCGAAAACATCTACGACAGAGCTGCGGCCCCATCTTCTTCGAATGGGCTCCCGTGACGAATTCTGCCGACTTGCATGCATAGAAGTAATCCTTGATGAACGGAGCGCGGAGACTTCCGGAGAGCTACCGGTCCACTTCACTTTGAGATTAGATTATTCAGAAGAGGAGCTAAGGCCTTTTCAAGTACATCCGACAAAAACTTACTGAACGGAATGGTGAGGTGATCAGCATCTGCGTAAACGTCTAAGTTTCCAATTACAACCGGACAAACACCGTTCAAGCAAGTCCATTTATACGTGGCAATTAAGTGGACGCTTGCCCCCGAAATTGCCGCTCTATCAACTGCAAGCGCGGTGCCAAAAGCGCTTCCGGAGGTATATGAGAAATTGCAAACATTTATGTTGTTGGGATGACTTGCTAAGCATGAGGGAGCTGTTTCGGTAAGAAGTGGACCCGTGCCAAGGAGAATTCGAATCGGATGGTTTGAGGCCGTTGACAATGCATCAAAGGTGTTACGAAGAATCGTGACAAAGTCACGAGTATCGTCCGCTGAGCCCTCGCTGCTGGCGGCGATTACGGCGAATGGATTAATTTTGTCGACGGCTCTCGGAAGATTTTTATGAAAATTGATACACGCATTTACTTCATTTAGATCGAAGCCCGCAATTGGAGGGCCCGGTCGGACAAAAATAGAAGGGCATCCTTGAAATTCGAATTCGGCAACTCTGAAACCAAGTTTCTTGCCAGCAATATTCAGCGCAGGGATCCAGTTTCCTACGAACGAGTCGCCAAAAATCACGACGGTTCGCGTTGCCGTCACCGATCCGTACCAACAAGGGACCGGATTTAGTGCTTCAGCATTTTTTATGTATGGATCACAAGAGCTGCGGAGGTACGCGGAACCCTGGATGTTTTGGTTCTCGAAAATCTTGGTGAGAGAGGGCACTAAGTGAGCGGGAAGGTTTGATTGTTTTATGGATTTCGCCAATATTTTGTCCAACTGAGCGAGTGACGGAACTGGTGCAACGTCACTCGACTTAGAAGATGAGGCGAAAGCGCCCATCGCGCAACCTACCGAAACGAAGAGCAAGACATTGGCGGCTATCATGAACTTCTTAAACACGTTCAATTTGGATTTATGATCTACCACTACGAGGGATGGGTTTAGCCCGCTTGTGGCGACACCGCGTTTTACTGACATTACCCGTAGTTAGTAGTTATCTCAACTTGAGGGCTCAAACTCCGGTCCCGCTGGCCATACTTAGTGCGAGGGCGGAAGCGAACCTTGAACAGTATGTATGCACACCGTACTGCGTCACGAAACTGAATTTTCTTTCCCTCTTCTGCGCTGCGCCCTACGTAGCTAACAGGGACCTCGTAGGGTCGAAATCCGGCGCGAAGCGCCTCCGCACTAATTTCCGTGTCGAGGCCAAAACCGGTCTCCTCAAGATCGAAACTCCTCAGAAGAGGTGTGGGCAAGAGCTTCAAACAGGTGTGCATATCCGAGATCGCTGATCCAAAGAGCAGATTGGCCATCGCGGTCATCGCCTTATTCCCAACCGAATGCCAAAGACTGGGGTGAACAGTCCCGAAGCCAGACATGCGACTTCCGTAAACAATTTCCGCTCGTCCAGAAAGCAAAGGGGTCACAAGGCGGGGAACGTCGCTTACGTCGTATTCGAAGTCAGCGTCAAAAATCAACACGTGAGAGCCAGTGGCGGCGGCAATGCCGGCGCGCACTGCGGCCCCCTTTCCAAGGTTTGTCGTATGGTGAATCGAGACGAAACGCGAATCGTCAATTGACTCAAGGAGGTCTCTCGTAGCGTCGGTGGATCCGTCATTCACCACGACAATTTCAAGCTTCTTACCAGGAATGTCTAAAGATAAGAGCTCGTCAAGGACCTTCAGGATGGTTCTGTCTTCGTTATACGCCGGCACGATTATAGAGAGGCCAAACGGGGTCAATTGGGCAGTGGACCCGGCGGACATTAGTGTTTTGAAACTAAAGGTAGAAGCGTTATCTCCATCGTTCATATCCTCCGGATTGGCCCCTGCATGGGAAACTCTCCCACAAGTGCTCCTAATTGTCAATCGCGAGTGATTCCGTAGTGTTAATTCCGTGATTTCATAGGGCGAGGCGCACCTCCGGCTCCCCTTTTCGTCACGGTTCTTTAGAGTAGTTTTAAACATGCCAGATTCTGCCAATGAGCGCTTGACGGTGGCAGTGCTAGGCGTGGGATACGTGGGGTTGCCAACGGCCGTGTGCTTGGCAAGTTTCGGACACCGCGTTCAGTGCAGCGACAGCGATAAATTAAAAATCGACAAACTTCTGAGCGGGGAAGTTCCAATTCGTGAGGCCGGACTACAGGAACTCTTAGACCAAGGCGACAACTTTGAGCGACTGAGCTTTACGACGTCCAACGTTGATGCTGTCGCCGGGGCGGACATTGTCTTTCTGTGTCTTCCGACGCCGCAGAGTAGCGACGGATCCGCTGATACCAGCTTCCTAGAGAACGCAGTTATCGAAATTGCGGAGTACCTTGAGCCCAACGCAATCCTCGTAATCAAATCCACGGTGCCTATGGGTGAAGCCAAAGCCGTCGAGAACCTAGTTGGTCGAAGCGATGTCGCAGTTGTGTCGAATCCCGAATTTCTTCGCGAGGGCTACGCCATTTACGATTCTCTTCATCCCGAGAGAATCGTCGTGGGCGCGCGGAAACTTCAGGTAGCGGAGCGGGTGGCCCAATTGTTTGGCTTGACTGGCGTTCCGGCGGTGCTTACGGACAACGTGACGGCCGAGACCATCAAATATGTTTCTAACGCCTTTCTTGCGGCAAAATTGAGTTTCGTCAATCAAGTCACCAATTTTTGCGAGGCGGTTGGCGCGGACAGCGAAGACGTACTAAAAGGGATGGCCCTTGATCGCAGAATCGGCTCGGGCCATATGCGTCCAAGCCCTGGTTGGGGTGGCCCATGCCTTCAGAAAGACTCTCTTGCACTCCTTGTCCTTGGAATGAAAAGCGGATTTGATTTCACGATGGTGCGCGCCGCGATCGAGGCCAACGAGTCTCAGATGGATTTAGTTGTACAGAAGGTTCGTGATGCCCTGTCGGGCTTGCTGGATGGGCGTGTGGTGGCCGTATGGGGGCTTACCTTCAAAGCCGAAACCAACGATATGAGAAACTCTCCAGCCGTGGAGATCACGCGGCGTTTGGTTGCTTATGGAGCAAGGATTCAGGCATACGACCCGGCAGTGCAGGTCGATCAGCGTGGCTTGCCCGAAGGCATCGAATTGTTTAGCGATCAATACGCAGCCTGTGCCGGTGCTGAAGCTTTGGTCGTATTAACAGAGTGGGAGGAGTTCGCGGCCGCAGATTTCGAGAAGGTCTACATAGAACTCGAAAATCCCGCCATTATCGATGGACGCAATGTACTGAATCCCAACATTTTGCGGGAACTCAACTTTTCGTACGTTGGATTGGGACGAAACTGAGGCTCTTTTGAGTCAGACAACGGCACGGCTGTTTCCACAACGACAACCTATACAGAACTTCAAGGATTCGTCATTCAATATGTCTACTCAATGCGAAAATCCGTACTCAAGCATCGGGAATACGAACTTTCTCGCTAGCGAAGTTTCTTCGGCCCCAGTCAATACTCCGGCGAGTAGACCTTATTAGTTACCGAATTCGATCCCTTGCACAAAGTTACGGGTCGAGTAGCGAATCGAGGCGCGATGTCGAGTAATGCGACCGACTCGGCTCAAGGACCCGGTCGCAAGTTGATTCCATCCGAGCGGAGTATGTACTCTCGCTTCTGCTAGCACTCAAATCTGATGGCTCAGTAAAGTGGACTGCCTTGGAAGTTTTATAAAGTGATGATTACGAACACCAACTCGCCGCCTTGACGGGCGCGACACGAAGCAAACGCCGCTAGAAGACAGCGCAAAGTCGTGCTGTTCGGACTACTTCGAAATCGTTACAAGGTTTCGCCGCCGCGACCGGAGCACTACTACTTGCGAGCCGGTGACGAGCAATGTCGCCAGCAGCTAGAGCGACTATTCCATAAGCGTGGCCACTGTTCACTTTGGTTCAAGGTTCGCTTACTGCCATCCGGACCCGTTCGGATAGTTCCTTGTCACGATCACGAGTCCGACGGGGGAATAGCTTCAATTTTCGCAATGTACACCTGCTCTGGCCGGTCGTACCAATCACCAAAATCGCAAATCACGATCGTTCGCAACTCCCGTTCGCGTCTCACAACTAGCAGTCACTGAACTGGTGCCTTGACCGCTTTTTAGTCAGCGAATCGATTTTCGGTACTTTGCGCCAGAGAGGCTGTGAGTGACTCGTCGCGACGCGAACCGCGCTCCGACTGCAAAGCGCTGCGCGGGTCCGAAACTATTGGCGGCGATGGGACCAACGAAGTAGAGACCCACCACCGAAGATTCAAAGTGTGAAGAAAGAATCGGAGTGTTGTTAACGGTCTCGATTCGAGTCCGTATTGACTCATCCAAAAACGTGATTCGGTGAACGTCGACTCGATACCCAGTTGCCGCAATCACGTGGTCGACAATCACGTTAGAGGGTTGCGCGACATCGCTCGAGAGTCGAATCTGAACACGATCACTCGTAGCGGTCGCAGTCTGCACGTTGGCGTTCACCAAAATGGGTACCTTGCCCACCACTGAGTCCTTGATGAACCAGCCGCCGGCGGGGCCAGCATGGGCCTTCGTCTTTTGTAGTCGCCAACTCATTGGCAAGTAATGGAAAGCGAGAGGAGCATTACAGAAAAACCACGAATACCATCCAAGGCCAATGCCGGAACTGGGAGCTCGGAGTCGGTCTCGCATACTGCGCGGAAGCCGCTGTTGGTCATGAAACTTAACTCGCGGCCCTCGCGATACGACGACCGGCCGACCTCCTGCACTCTTTAGGAGTGCAGCTAGATCGAGCGCCGACGCACCCGCGCCAACAATGGCCACATCTCGATTCTCGAACGCAGCGAGATCTGAATGGCGAGAACTATGGGTAACAAAGGAATCCGTCAGACCGGAAAGCTCCTCTGGCACATGTGCGAAGTAGCCGACGCCAACGGCAACAACTACATTGCGAGTCGTGAACTCCTCTCCGTTGTCGAGGCGTAATGTGAAGCCTTCCTGGTGAGCACTTACGGACGTAACAACTCGTTGCTCGACGGCAGGCACCATTCGCTGTTGGAAAGCGAGTCCGTAGGAAATGAAAGTCTCAAGGGTCACGGGTAATCCGAGGTCAGCGTATGGAATATTCTCTTCGGCGCAATAGCGTCCAAGCGTCAACGTGCGTGACGGTTCATAGATTGACGAAGCGTATCCGTCGGACTTGAGAGACATTCCCGCAGGCATCGACGCTTTCCAAAACTCCATGGGCACGCCGATGATTCGAAACGAGATGCCCTTCGCCTCCAGGTGTGTTGCAAGCGATAAACCGTAAGGTCCGGCTCCGATGATTGTGACTTCGGAAGTCACGTTTCTTCCTCATCGGGAGCGACCGCGATGCGCCGTGACCCTTGGAACGGCCCACTCACCGCCGCCTACCGTCTCACGTCTTCGATCGCGAAACTGCATAGAAGTGCCGCCGCCGCGCACGCCCTCGCCCGAGAGTCAGCGCGCACTCTTGGCCGACGGAGGCGCGAAAGTCGTCCAGAGCGGAGACGCGACTGCGCCCATTTTGTCGTGACGCGACAGATACAAACTTGCGACGTTTCATTGCTTCCTTTACTTATCGAGAGAAATGGAATGAGTCGGGTAGCCGAATGTGGAACTGCGTCATTCAGGTCAACAAGCAGCAGAATTGAGATTGCCTCCAGCGTTGAGACCTCAGTTGCCTTTAGGCGTAGTAGTTGCGTAGGGAAATATATTAGGTAATACTCAAGTCCAAAGTGAGAGGCCCGTGAACGACAATTCTATTGGCCCGTCAGCGTTCAATCCTCTCACTCGTTGCAATTACGAAGGCGCTCATGTCTCATAGTGCGATATACCCGAGACCAGCGGTCGTATTCGTCGGAGATGAGCGTTGGGAGTCCTTCTTCCAGTTGGCGGCCATCGTTCGAAAAGCCAGGTTCCGAACCGTGCGCATCTCTGTTGGCCTGTTCGGATCGCAATCGGAGGATTCCCTCTTTGATCGAAACGTTTACCTTTCATCTCTGCCTAGTCCACAACTGTTTTCGGATATCCTGTCGGCGGAATACATTGCGGACGTTCAGCCAACAGAGAGTCTCGCAACGATGACGTACATTGGCCTCGATCTACTTCCGGCTTCCTCGCGCTCGGACATCTGGAAAGGCCGATCATTACTTATTGACAAGTGGAAGACCTCTGACGCCTTGCGCAACCTCGGGCTTCGAACGCCCGACAACCTTCTCGCTGACGTCACGTCACCGCGCGAAGCCATTGATCAACTTTCACTGCCGATAGTGCTCAAAAGACGAGTCGGCTCATCCGGAACCAACGTCGGCGTGTTCACCTCACTCGAATCTCTCCAAGAGTCCACGGCCGTACTCGATTCTCCCGATCAGTGGTTTTATGAACGATTCATTCAGGGACGATCTCTCGTCTGTGCGAGTTGCGTTAGCGATGATGGGATCGACGTCATCGCAACTTACGAAGTACTAAAGCGCACACGTTTGCATGGACCTTCAAGCGTCGTGGAGTTTCAAGGAGACGCGAGGTTGGCCGAAAGCGGAAGATTGGTGATCGAGGCACTAAACATTCGTGGATTGGTGTGCTTTGACATGATTCGAGACTCGGATGGCGTCGACTGGATTCACGACGTCAATCCTCGAGTTTTTGAAGGGTTGTCCATGTGCCAGCTTGCTGGCTACGATTTCCGCGGCGCGTACATTCGCTGCCTTTCAGGACGTGGCCACATTGAACCAAGCCGACCCCCGAGCCAACGATCAAAAGCATATGGTTTTCCGCGGGGACGGAAAGAACTATTTCGATCGACGCAAAGTGGTGCGGCGTGGCTACGCACCTTGCGTTGGTTGTGGCGTAATTGGAGACTCCTGGGCACCCGATACTTCCTCGTCTACTCGATTAAGCGCCCCTTTTCTTCAATCCAGCAACATTGGAAAACGTCAGGGATCCGTCGTCGAGCACGGTCGCCGCATTGAGAATCGACGGTTCCCGACTGAAGTCTTCCTCAGCAATCGTCGAACGTTCCGAACTCGATGGATCGAACAGAGGTCTGGAACCTGACTCCTTGGTCTTAACTTGATGCGGGCCGTTGGCGAGTCAAGTTCTCTGAATACCCCCCGCGCGCATCCGTAGCACTTGAGGCGAAATCCACAACTTTGTCACGAGCCCCTGGTGTCGCCGCGACAGGGCTAAACACTCAATGCACGGAAAGAGCGCTGTTCCAACCTGGGATCACGTCACTGACGGGCGTCCCCAACACGTCGTGCAGCAATCCGCCGTAGACGGCTCGAAAGTCGGTCGTCACTTCGAGGTTCCCGTTCGGGTCAAGGGTATTCAAGGGTGGCTGTTCTCCGTAAAGTCCACCTTTCACCGAGTTGCCTATGAGGAGCACTGGTGCCGAGGTGCCGTGGTCCGTACCGTCACTGCCGTTCGACTTCACGCGGCGACCGAACTCTGAATAGATCATGACCGTGACGTCGTTGGACCGACTTCCGGCGCTAATGCTCGTCATGAAGGTGCCGATCGCCGAGTCGACCTCGGCCAGTAGCGCGTTCTGATCGCCCTGCTCGCTACTGTGCGTATCGAAGGAGCTGAGATTCACTTCCCATACCCGCGTGGGCACGTTGGCGTTGATGAGCGTTGAGACGACCGAAAGTTGTTTGCCGAGCAACGAG
>Ga0307374_10005671_pt1 | contig 20087 bp, 18 predicted proteins | sample OX3MG_FD_202532 | JGI IMG/M metagenome (GOLD analysis project Ga0307374, IMG submission 202532) | Soil microbial communities from Risofladan, Vaasa, Finland - OX-3 | ecosystem: Environmental > Terrestrial > Soil > Coastal area > Acid sulfate soil | place: Finland: Risofladan, Vaasa | collected...
GAGGTGTCGTCGTCGCCACGGCGATGCACACCGAGCTGGGGCGCATTGCCGCGCTCTCTGAGCGGGTCAAGGAGGAGCCGAGCCCGCTCGAGAGACAGGTGCGCCGGGTCGCGTGGCTGATCGCCGGCATCGCGGTGGGGATGGCCGTCGCCTTCGTTCCAATAGCAATCCTTGGGGCCGGCCTGTCTCTTAAGAACAGCGTTGTGTTCGCGGTCGGTCTGCTGGCCGGAAACGTGCCTGAGGGACTGTTGCCAGTGATCACCCTGGCATTGGCCGTCGCGGTGAGCGCGCTGGCTAAAAAAGGCGCTCTGGTCAAGCGGTTGAGCGCCGTGGAGACCCTGGGCTCCACCGACGTCATCTGCACCGACAAGACCGGGACGCTGACCGAGAACCGTATGAGTCCTGTCGTGGCTTGGACTGTGACGAGCGAGATCGCGCTGGACATCGCCGATCCAATCCAACCTTCCGTAGGCCAGACCGACGCCGCGCTCACGGCATTGGCCGAGGCGGCCGCTGCATGCAACAACGCGCAGCTTGAGTCCGATGGGCAGGCAGGCGGGGATCCGACTGAGGTGGCGCTGCTCATCGCCGCCAGGACACTCGGGCTTCAATTTGATGCTTCGAGTCGAGCGCTCCGGCGCTCTCACCAGTACAACTTCGACCCGCAGCGCAAGCTGATGTCGACCTTGGACAGCGGCGAGGGTCATGACTGGCTGAACACAAAGGGGGCACCGGAGTCGGTGCTCCCGCGGTGCACGAGTTTCCTCCTAGCTGATGGCGTGGAGCGCTCAATGGATTCGGCGCAGCGTGAGCATGTGACAGGGCAAATGGAGAGCTTTGCCAGTCAAGGTCTGCGTGTCCTGGCGCTGGCGCGCCGCTCTCTACCTGCGGGCGGTCAACCACCGGCCCGCGAGGATGCCGAGTGCAAGCTTTGCTTCCTAGGTCTGGTCACGATGCGCGATCCGCCCCGTGCCGAGGTGACTGAGGCCGTCGCGTGCTGTCACAGCGCCGGAATACGTGTGGTGCTGATCACTGGCGACCACCCTCTGACTGCGGCGGCAATCGCTCATCAAGTGGGCATCGGCGGTGAGGACCCTGTCGTGGTCAACGCCCAAACAGTCGACCATCGGCATGAGAAGGAGCTGCAGGATGTCCTTGCCGGTAGGCAGGAGGTGATCTTTGCTCGGGCTTCGCCCGAGGCCAAGCTCCAAATCGCCGAGGTCCTGCGCAGTCAGGGTCACGTGGTGGCGATGACCGGCGACGGTGTCAACGACGCGCCGGCACTGCGCAGCGCGGACATCGGCGTCGCAATGGGTCGCTCAGGGACAGATGTCGCACGCGAGGCCTCAACAATGGTGCTCACCGATGACAACTTCGCCACCATCGTCGTCGCGATCGAGGCGGGCCGACAGGTCTATGAGAATGTCCGCAAATTCATCCAGTACATCTTCGCGCACGCCACGCCGGAGGTCGTGCCATTCCTCTTGTTTGCGCTCTCCGGCGGGCTTATCCCTCTCCCGCTCACCGTGCTGCAACTGTTGGCCTTCGACGTTGGCACCGAGACGCTCCCTTCGCTCGCGCTAAGCCGCGACCCGATCGAGCCCGGCAGCATGGATCGGCCGCCGCGCCCGCGCTCAGAGGGCGTCATTCAACGGCCGATGCTGATCCGGTCATGGCTCTTCCTGGGTGTATTAGTCACCGCACTGTCGCTGGCAGGGTTCTTCTATGTCCTGACCCGTGCTGGGTGGCACTCCGGCGACCCGGTCGGCGTGGGTCATCCGCTTCATCACGCTTACCTTCAGGCCACCACGATGACCTTCCTGGGGATGGTCGCCGGGCAGATCGGCACCGCATTCGCCGTGCGAACGAGACGGGCCTCCCTGCGTTCGATCGGCGTCTTCAGCAACCGCTATTTGCTCGGCGCCATCGTGGCCGAGTTGCTGCTCGCCGCGATCTTCGTCTACGCGCCGCCGTTGCAGTCTCTACTGGGAACAGCAGCGCTACCCTTGCGTGATGTGGTTCTGCTGCTTCCCTATCCCCTGGTGGTCTGGGGATCTGACGAGCTACGCCGATTCGTCGTGCGACGCCACATAGACCAGGGCACTTTGCGGTAGTCCGCGGCCAGATCGACCGACTGGTTGGCCGCTCAGGAGGACTCAGGATCACCCGCGGGGTGCGAGCGGCGCCCTTCTCAGCATGAAATATCAGTATTGGGATGGAATTGGCCAGCGAGAACGTGCTGGTTGACGCGTCCAGAAAGAGGGAGGTGACCTCGCTACATTTGCTCAAGCGAGGAACGATGAGGTCATGATCCCCAGTTGATTTGATCCATCCCGGCTGCAATGAATCGAACATCGCTTGTGTCGAGGTCACCTCAGCGTTGCACCAGTCCCGAGAGCCAGCGCGCCGGGCGATAGGGCGGCATCAGCAAAACCAAGACGATGATCACCGCGGTTGCGGCGAAGTAGGAGTAGAGCTGAGCGACGCTTTCGAATTGCGAGGTCATGCTCTGTCCGAATGCGAGTACTGCGAAGATCAGCATCGAGAAGCCCAAGGCACCCAGCAGCCAGGGCTTGGCCCGCTGGGGGAGGATCTCGCGGCGGACCAGGCTGACGATTAGCGCGAGGACCACCAGCCCCTCCGCAACCCCCAGGATGCCCCATGCCAGGCTCGTGCCTGGGAAGGAGGCGATAAAGGAGCCTGCGAACTCTTTCTTGATCGGCGCCGGCGCTGCGGCGCCATCGTCGAAGATCTTCTCCTTGAAGGCGTAGTACCAGAGGAATCCAGTAAGGAGGTAGATGCCGGGGTAGATGAGCCAGTAGGCGACACTGTCCGCAAGAGTGGGACGCTCCTCGGTAACTGCTGATCTGTCCATCGAATGACCTCCCACGATTCTTGGAAATATGGCGTCCGGGCACGCGGTGCTTGAGCGGTTGCCCAGAGCGCAGTACAGGATTGGCCGATTCTCCAGCCAGCGCGACGAGTCGTCATCGGGGTCATACCGTTGGATCAGGTTCGGCTTTCCGCTGCCCTGCACATCTGCAGAATCGGGGGCGCCGTTGTGTCCCTAGGGTCGGCGACCCGCGGTGACTGTGGCCTTGACGGGTCCACACAAAAGACACGCCGGGTGCTTTGCTTCTAACCGCGGTAGCACAGTCACGCCCAGGTGCTGGGCCAGGGCCGTGTCGGCGCGGCCTCCTTCACCCTGATCCTGGCGTCGACCGCCAGCGCGCCCCCGGCACCGACCACCACGGGGTTGAGGTCTAGCTCGGCGATCTCGTGGTGGGAATCGACCATGGCGCTCAGGCAGAGCAGCAGCTCCTCGAGGGCGTCGAGGTCGGCCTTGGGCCCGCCCCGAAAGCCGGTCAGCAGGGGGAAGATGGCCAGCGAGCGGATCATCTCGCCGCCGTCGTCCGGTCCGAGCGGGCAGACCCGCACGGAGACGTCCTTGAGCACCTCCGCCTGCATCCCGCCGGCGCCGCAGGCCAGCACCGGGCCGAACACCGGGTCGGTGACTACGCCGACCAGCAGCTCCACCCCGCCCTCGGCCATGCTCTGCACGATGAAAACGTCGGGCTCGACGGCGGCGGCGGAGAGGGCTTCGCCCATCTCCGCCGCGGCTCGGGAGACTTCCAACCGGCCCTCGAGGCCCACTCGCACCGCCCCGATCTCCGTCTTGTGCAGGATCCCCGGGCCCTGCGCCTTCAGCGCCACCCGCCCCCCGAGCCGCTCGGCGGCCTCGCCGGCACCGGCCGAGTCGGGCGCCGCCAGCCATCCGGGCATTGCGATCCCGTAGCAGTCCAGGAGCCGCGCGCATTCGGCCATCCCGAGCCACTCGCGCCCGGCCGCGAGGGCGTTGGCGAGGACGGCGGCCGCCTCGTCGTCGCGGGCGCCGGCCAGGGGCTGCGGCTCCCGCGCGGGGCGCGAACGCCATCGCACGTGCCGCATCACCCTGCCCAGGGCCCGGGCGGCGTCCTCGGGGTAGAGGTGGGTCGGCGCCCCGCCGGCCCGCAACGCCGCCGCATGGTCGCGCGGAGACATGAATACCGTCTGGACCGGGATCGGCCGCTTCATCTCGGTGAGGGCAGCGCCGACCGCCTCGGCGACGTCCTCCGCCTGGGTGAGGAGGGGGCGGATGAAGATCGTGATCAGGGCGTCGATCCCGTCCCACTCAGCCAGCGTCGCGATCGCTCTGCGGTACTGCTCGGCGGTCGCGGTGGCGATCAGGTCCACTGGGTTGGCCAGAGAGGCCTCGGGGGCGAGGAACCCGCGCAGGGCCTCACGGACGGGCTCCGGCAGCTCCGGCACCTCGAGACCGGCCGCCTCGCAGGCGTCCGCGCACATGATCCCCGGCCCGCCGGCATTGGTCACGATCCCGACCCGGGGCCCCAGCGGGAGCGGCTGGCTGCCGAGCAGGGAGGCGACGTCGAGCAGCTCGGCGAGCGTCTCGGTGCGGATCACGCCCGCCTGCTCGAAGAGCGCGTCGACGGTGACGTCGGAAGCCGAGAGCAGCGCCCCGGTGTGGGAGCTGGTCGCCCGCTCACCGGATACGGAGCGGCCGCTCTTGACGACGGCGATCGGCTTCTCCCGCCCGATCCTCCGCGCCAGGCGAGCGAAGCGCCGCGGGTCGCTGAACGACTCGATGTAGAGCAGCGCTACGTCAGTGGCCTGGTCGCCCTCCCAGTACTCGAGGAAGTCGTTGGCGCTGATGTCGGCGCGGTTGCCGATCGAGGCGAACGAGGAGACGCCGAGGCCGCGGTCGGTGGCCAGCTCGATCAGCGCCAGGCCCAGCGCCCCGCTCTGGGTGACGAAGCCGACGTTGCCGGGCGGAGGTGCGGCAGGAGCGAAGGTCGCGTTGAGCCGCGAGCCATCGGCCATGTTGAGGACGCCCAGACAGTTGGGTCCGATCAGTCGCATCCCGGCGTTGCGGCAGACCTCGACCAGCTCACGCTGAAGCTCGGCGCCCTCCCCCCCGACCTCGGCGAAGCCGGCGGATATCACCGTCAAAGCGCGAACCCGCTTCGCCGCGCATTCGCGCGCCACGGTGAGCGCCGAGCGAGCCGGTACGGCAACCACCGCGAGGTCCACCTCGCCGGGAACCTCGGCGACGCTGCGGTAGGCGCGTACCGCCTGCACGACATCGGTCGCGGGGTTGACCGGGTGGACGATGCCGTCAAACCCCGACTCGAGCAGATTGTGGAAGATCTCCCCACCGACCGTGCCGCGACGGCGCGAGGCGCCGATCACGGCGACGGTCTGCGGCTCCAGGAAGTGGCGCACCGCAGCCGCGGCTGCGAGCCGGTCGCGCTCCTCAAAGTGTCGCACCGCCTCGGGCGAGAAAGAGGTCGGGAACTCCGCCCGGATCGCACCGGGGGCCGAGGAGGTCTCGACCGGGAAGCCGCTCTCCCTGAAGACCTCGATCATGCGGTGATTCTGTGGCAGCACCTCGGCAAAGAAGACAGCGACGCCGTTGGCGTGGGCGGCCTCGGCGAGGTGAGCGAGGAGTAGCGTGGCCAGCCCGAGCCCCTGCATCTCATCGGCGATCGCGAAGGCCACTTCGGCCCTTCCGCTAGAGGTCTTTATGTAGATTCCGTGCCCGACCAGGCGCCCGTCCTCACCGCGGCTCGCCACCAGACCGTAGCGGCCTTCGTAGTCGACGTCGGCCATCAAGCGCGCCGTGTATTTGAGGTCGGTGGCCGCCGAGAAGAAGCGGAACATCCGCGAATCCGGGCCGAGCCCCTCGAAGAGCTCCAGCAGGGCGCCCTCGTCAGTGGCACTCACTGGGCGAAGATGGACGGTCGAGCCATCGCGCAGGACGACGTCGACCTCCAGATGGGTGGGGTACACAGCGCCCACCCGGGCGATGGTAGTCCGCTTTCGCGGCGTACAGTCGAGGGATGTCAAACGATCCAGGGGGGGCAGCCGCAGCGAGACCGGCACTCCACTTCAGCCACCCCGCCTGCCTCGAGCACGACCCGCGGGCGCACATGCCCCAACATCCCGACACACCCGAGCGGCTGGTCGCGATCGAGCGGGCACTGGCCACGCGCGACTGGCTCGGGTGGGAGCTGCGCGAGGCGCCGGCGGCCGAGGACGCCCAGCTGGAGCTGCTTCACACCCGCCGCCATGTGGAGGCGATCCGGGACCTATGCTTGGCCGGCGGCGGCGCTATCGACGTCGACACCTTCGTCGGCGAGGCTTCCTACCGCGCTGCACTGCACGCCGCCGGTGGGGCCTGCGCGATGACCAGCGCGCTGCTGGCCGGCGAAGGCGGGGTCGGGTTCTGCGCGGTGCGACCCTCCGGCCACCATGCCGAGCCCGATCGGGCGATGGGCTTCTGCCTCTTTAACAATGTCGCCATCGCCGCAGAACTGGCGATCCGGGAGCTGGGTGTCGAGCGCGTGTTCATCTTCGATTGGGACGTGCACCACGGCAATGGCACTGCCGAGGCCTTCCGGCACCGCTCCGACGTGCTCTTCGCGAGCATCCACCAGTCGGGCATCTTTCCTGGCACCGGCGCCATTTCTGATGTCGGCTCGGGACCCGGAGAGGGCTTCACGATCAACCTGCCCGTGCCGGCCGGCTCCGAAGAGGAGCTGTGGCTCTCGCTGCTCGAGCACATTGTGGTTCCGGCGGCGATCGAGTTCCGACCGGACCTGGTCTTGATCTCCGCCGGCTTCGATGGCCATCTGGAGGACCCGCTCGCGGACTGCCGCCTGAAGACCGGGTCCTTTGCAGAGATAGCGCGCCACGTCCGTGACATGGCTGCGGGCCTGGGCGCGCCGGTGGGGGCGGTGCTGGAGGGCGGCTATGACACGGCCGCGCTGGCCGAGTGCGTTGCGGAGACGCTGGCCTCGCTTGGCGGCGAGGGGAATGCAACGTCCGCCGCGCCCGAGGCGCTGCTCACCTCCCGCGCCGCAGCGCACATCGGTCACTACTGGCAACTGTAGGGAAATGACTCCTCGAACCCGCGCTAACTATCAGGCGACAACATCCCATTATCCCCGTGAACGATCAGGACCGGGACGGAGCTGGCGTGGGAGAGGTGCTCACTGATGCTCCCCAGGGACAACGACTGCCGGCGAGGCGGCCGATGCGGATGCTGCCCCGGCTCATGGGTGTGTTCTCCAAGAAACGCAGCGATGCGCCGGCTGCGCTTCAGGCGGCAGCAATGTGGAATTCCCCCAACACCGACACGACGTCCTCGTCGGAGACCTGCGAGAAGTCCTGGTAGTACTTGCCAACTCCATGCAGCAGCGGCGGGACGAGCAGGCAGACGATCCCGTCCGCCTCTCCGCGCAACCGCCGGAACGTGTCCGCCGCGCAAACCGGAACCGCAAGGATCAGCCGCCGCGGTTCTCGATGTCGCAGCGCGCGAAGCGCAGCCGTATCTGTGACTCCGGTCGCGACGCCATCGTCGACGACAATAATTGTTCGATCCTTTAGCTCAAGAGGTCGGCAATCGTCGCGGTAAGCGTCCACGCGACGGCGAAGCTCGGCCGTCTCGCGGGCGATGATCGAGTCGAGGACGCCTCCGGTAATTCCCAGCACCGCGACCGCCTCGGCGTCGATTAGGCGGGTCCCGTCCTCGACGAGGGCACCGATTCCGTACTCGGGGTTGTGCGGGGCGCCGAGCTTGCGGACGGCGAGGATCTCCAGCGGTGCGCCAAGCGCCATCGCGACCTCCCTCGCAACCGGGACACCGCCACGGGGAAGCGCCACAACGACGGGGTGCTCGTCCGCTAGCGAGAGCAGATGGTCGGCTAGCTGGCGCCCGGCGTCTCGCCGATCGACGAAGTCACCTATGTGGCTGTCTGACTCGATAAAGGACATCGCTTTGAGGCCATTCTCTACGCCTTTGCGGGGCGAGTCATCGGGGTATTTCCCGGTACTGGGTTCGGCTTTTCCCCGATCGCCTGCGATCCGGGTCCTGGGGCGCGCCTGGCTGCGCGTTCTCTGGCGCTGCTGGCAGGACTGAGTTCCTTACGACCCTCGCCAAACACGACTCCCAGCGGCTGGTGGAAGTGGTAGGCGACGGTGTCCTTGTCGACCTCCGAGATCGGGCCCTCCTCGGCGCGGACAGCGCCGGCGAAATAGCGCAGGTGGTCGATCACCAAGAGGATGTCGGCGGCGAGGGTCTCGCGGACCGGCTTGACGTTGTACCAGCTCTCGGCAATCGCCAGCATCTGCAGGTTCTCCTCGATCGCATCGGCCATCGCGTTGAGGACCTCGGCTCGTTCCGCGGGGGAGGTCGCTCCCCAGGCGTCCTTGGCGGCATGGGCGGCGTCCAGCGCCAACTCGATGTCGGCTGAAGTCGAGTTGGCGACGTTGCTGAAGGGTTCCCCCGTCACGGGCGTCAGGTCGTCCCGATAGCGCCAGCGCTCGGGGTGACCCAGCCGCCGCCAATGAAGTTGTCGTAGCGCTCCTTTAGCTCGACCGGACTGCCTGGCCGACCAGGAGCCTCGAATGCCTGTGTCTTCTCGATCGTCGCCATCGCCTTCTCCTGACTCGTATCTTGTGAATGAATCGGAACCGGCGGGAGTTCACCACCAAGCCGCGCCGCATCCATCCGGGTAGACGCGCAGGATGGCTGCGGGTTTTCCCGCGGCGTCAGCGACGGCGGTCCCTGCGACGTCCCTGCGATGGTTGCCCAATGAGACGCCACGGGCAGACGCAGGGGACCCTCCCTGGGCGATCGGCGGGGCTATTCGCCGCCCTGCGCGTGGAGAACTTCCGCCTCTACTTCACCGGCCAGGCGATCAGCCTGATCGGGACCTGGATGCAATCGGTCGCGCTCGTCTGGCTGGTGCTGGAGATCACCGGGTCGGGCACCATGCTCGGCCTGGTGGTGGCGGCGCAGTTCCTACCGGTGTTGCTGCTAGGCGCCTACGCCGGCTTGATGGTCGACCGGCTCAACAAGCGACGCCTGCTCCTCGCCACGCAGACGGCCATGGCGCTGCTCGCTCTGCTGCTGGGGGTGCTGACCGTGACGCACACCGTCCAGCTCTGGATGATCTTCGCGATCGCCGCGCTGTTCGGCTGCGTCAACTCGCTCGATAACCCTGCCAGGCAGTCCTTCGTGATGGAGATGGTAGGTGAAGGCCGGGTCCAGAACGCGGTCAGCCTCAACAGTGCGATGGTCAACGCCTCGCGGGCCGTGGGGCCGGCGATGGCCGGTGGGTTGATCGCCACGGTGGGCGTCGGCATCTGCTTCCTGATCAACGCGGGGAGCTTCATCGCGGTGCTGACCGCCCTCTCCCTGATGCACGTCTCCGACCTGCGCCCGACCGAACCGGTGTCTCGCGAGCGGGGCCAGCTGCGCGAAGGGTTTCGCTACGTGCGAGCGACCGTTGGCCTCTTGGTGCCGCTCCTGATGATGGCCCTGATCGGCACCCTTGCCTACGAGTTCCAGGTCGTGCTGCCGCTGCTTGCCCGAGTCACCCTGCACGGGGGTGCGGAGACCTACGGCTTCATGACAGCCGCGATGGCAGTCGGGGCGATCGCGGGTGGGCTCTACGTGGCGACTCGCGAGAGGACCGGCCTGCTCCCCCTCACCGTCGCGGCGGCCGGCTTCGGAGTCGCAATCATTGCTGCGGCACTGGCGCCCTCGCTGGGGGTGGAGCTGGCCGTTCTGCCGATCGTCGGCTTTGCCAGCACGTCCTTCCTCGCCACCGGCAACAGCACCCTGCAGCTGAGCAGCGATCCCCGTCTCCGCGGCCGAGTGATGGCGCTGTGGTCGGTCACCTTCCTCGGCAGCACCCCCATCGGCGGCCCGATCCTCGGCGCCGTCAGCCAGTACATCGGCCCGCGCTTCGGGCTCGCGGTCGGGGGGCTCGCCTGCGTGCTCGCCGCGGTCCTCGGGGCTGCGGTGCTCAGTCGCGTCCCATTCTCAGAGCGCTACGCGCCGCAGCCCGAGGAAGCCGAGCCGGGGCGCGGCGGCGATCAGGCGACCACGCTAGCCGCGACATCGCTGCCTGAACTCTGAGCCGCCCTTGCGCCGCTGAGCACCACCTTGAGGGCGTCGGTGGACGCCGCGTCGGCGAATGTGTCGTAGGCCGCCATCGTGTCGGCGAGCTCGAAGCGGTGGGTCGCGAAGGCACTCGGGTCGAGACGGCCCTTGGCGATCAGCTGCATGAGCTGGGGGATCGTGCGGGTGTTGACGAGCCCGGTCGTCACCGTCACGTTTCGGATCCAGAGTGTCTCTAGATGGAGGGTGGCGGAATGCCCGTGCACGCCTACGTTGGCGACGTGACCGCCGGGGCGGATCAGCTCCGCCGCCAGCTCAAACGTGTCGGGGACGCCGACCGCCTCGATCGCGACATCGGCGCCGAGGCCGTCGGTCAACTCCATGACCTTCGCACGCGCGTCCTCGTCTCCGTTGTTGATCGTCGTGTCGGCGCCGAATTGGCGCGCCCGATTGAGTCTGGCATCCGCCAGGTCGATCGCGACGATCCGTCCCGGGGTATATAGCCGCGCCGTCAGGATCGCGGCGAGCCCGATCGGGCCGGCGCCGACAATCGCCACCGTGTCACCGGGTCGCACCATTCCGTTGAGCACACCGACCTCATAGGCGGTGGGCAAGATGTCGGCCAAGAAGAGGACCTGCTCGTCGCTGAGCTGGTCGGGAACGCGGTAGACGGAGTTATCGGCGAACGGCACCCGCGCATACTCGGCTTGCAGCCCGTCGATCAGGTGCCCGAAGATCCAGCCGCCGCCGCCGAGGCACTGGCCGTATTGGCCCTCCTTGCAGTAGCGACAGCGCCCGCAGGCGCTAACGCAGGACATCAGCACGCGGTCGCCCTCAGAGACGGTGGCCACGTTGCCGCCGACCTCAACCACGGTCCCGACCGCCTCGTGGCCGAGGACCGTGCCTGGCGTGGTCTCGGGGACGTCGCCCTTGAGGATGTGGAGGTCGGTGCCGCAGATCGTCGAGGTGTCGATGCGCACGACGATGTCCGTTGGATCGGCAATCCCGGGATCGTCGACGGTGTCCCAACCCCGCTGAGCGGGACCGTGATAGACGAGAGCTTTCATCTGAGCCTCCTGACAAAGTTCGGCGATTTCCGCCATCGGCTGCGGCGATGGCACTTCGCCAACGTTACGGACGGCCAAGCCGGATTTCGTCTGCAGGAAATACGGCTTACGTCAGTAGATGCCCGCAGTTCACGTGCGGTGCTCTGCGCGGATGCCGGCCCGCTCCCGTCGCCATAGAGTCGAGGGGATGGCCGATAGCGGATCCCTGCCGGCAACCGAGCCTCCCTTTCCCACAGCCGAAGCCGCGGCCGTAGCGAGCCCTGGCGCGGCGGCCGCCGATGCGGTCCGCGGCTTCGAGGGCCTGTCCCGGGCCGACGTTGCCTACGCCGGTGGCAAGGGGGCGAACCTCGGCGAGCTGAGCGCCGCCGGCTTCCCCGTCCCGCCCGGCTTCGTCATCGGCGCCCCCGCCTACGCGGCCTTCGTCGCCGCGGGCGGCCTGCGCGAGCGGATCGCGGCGCGTCTTGCCGGCGTCGACGTCGAGGACACTGCCGCGCTGGAGCGCTCGGCGACGGAGGTGCGGTCGATTGTCGAGCAGGAGCCGCTGCCCGAGTGGCTCTCTGCAGCGATCTGCACGGCCTACGGCCGGCTGGCCGAGAGCGACCCGCAGACCGCGGTCGCGGTGCGCTCCTCCGCCACTGCGGAGGACACCGAGTCGGCCTCCTTCGCAGGCATGAACGAGACGATCCTCAACGTGCGCGGCGCCGAGGCCGTGCTTGACGCCGTGCGTCGCTGCTGGTCTTCCCTGTTTGGCGCCCGCACGATCTATTACCGCTCAAAGCGCGGCTTCGGCCAGGCGGACATGGACATCGCGGTCGTCGTCCAACGCCAGGTCGAGGCGACCTGCGCCGGGGTGATGTTCACGATCGACCCCGCCTCCGGGGCAACGGACAGGCTGGTGATTGAGGGCGCATTCGGCCTCGGCGAGTCGGTCGTCTCCGGCTCGGTCTCGCCGGACCGCTACGTCATCGGCAAGAACCGGCTGGCGATCGAGCGCCGTGAAGTGCGTCACAAGGAGTTGGCGATCGAGGCGATCGCGGGCGGCGGCACCGCCACCCGCGAGCTGGGAGAGCGCGAGGCCGAGCAGCCGGTGCTCGACGACGAGGAGGTGAGACGAGTCGCCGAGCTGGGCGTCCGCATCGAGGCCCACTACGGCGCCCCCCAGGACACCGAGTGGGCGATCGACCGTTCGGGCACAGTCTGGATGCTCCAGTCGCGTCCGGTCACCGCCGCGGGCGGCCAGGCCCTCCCCGAGCCGCAGGCCGAGCGCGGTGCCGAGCTGGTCCGCGGGCTCGGCGCGGCGCCCGGCGCTGCCTCCGGGCCAGCGCGGATCGTCGCCTCGCTCGACGGCTCTGGGGCCCTGGCGGAGGGCGATGTCTTGGTCGCCCACATGACCGCTCCCGATTGGGTGCCGCTGATGCGCAAGGCAGCGGCGATCGTCACCGACGCGGGTGGCATGACCTGCCACGCGGCGATCGTCTCCCGCGAGCTGGGAATTCCCTGTGTGGTCGGCACCGCCGAGGCGACCAGGGTGCTGCGCGACGGCGAGCTCATCACCGTCGATGCTGGCCGCGGGGTGATCACCGAGGGCGCCACGGAGCCCGACCCCGCGGCGTCGGCGCGGCCGGGCCCGTCCGGCGGTGCCGCCGCGGCCGGCGTGGTTACCGGCACCAGGCTGCTCGTCAACCTCTCCGAGCCATCCCAGCTGCAGCGCGCCGCCGGCCTCGACGTCGACGGGGTCGGGCTGCTGCGCGCCGAGCTAATGGTCGTCGAGGCGCTCGACGGGGTCCACCCGCGGGCGCTGCTGGAGCGTGGAGAAGGCGAGAAGTTCGTCGAGCGGATGGCCGCCTCGCTGACCGAGTTCGCCGCCGCCTTCTCGCCGCGCCCGATCACCTACCGGACGATCGACTTCCGCACCAACGAGTTCCGCGGCCTTCAGGGCGGCGAGCGCTTCGAGCCGCAGGAGGCCAACCCGATGATCGGCTACCGCGGCGCCCTGCGCTACGTGAGCGAGCCCGACCTGCTGCGCTTGGAGCTGGAGGCGATCGCCCGCGTCTGGGACGTCGGGCACGACAACTTCCACGTGATGCTGCCGTTCGTGCGCACCCCGCGCGAGGTACTCGCCTGTCGCAAGGAGATGGAGGCCGCGGGGCTGCTCTCCCGGCCCGGCTTTGAGCTTTGGATCATGGCCGAGGTGCCGTCAGTGCTGTTCCACCTCGGCCGCTACGCCGAGCTCGGCATCTCCGGCATCTCGATCGGCTCCAACGACCTCACCCAGCTCGTGCTGGGCGTCGATCGCGACTCCGAGCTCCTCGCCGAGGTCTTCGACGAGCGCGACCCCGCCGTCACCGAATACATCGCCGAGCTGCTTCGCCGCGCCCGCAAGCTCGGCCTGCAGACCTCTATCTGCGGGCAGGCGCCCTCGGTCCACTCCGAGTACGCGGACCTCCTGGTCCGGGCCGGGATCGACGCGATCTCGGTCAATATCGACGCCGTGGACCGCGCCCGCCGCCTAGTCGCCGCGGCCGAGCAGCGCCTCCTCCTCAGCCAGGCGCGCTGAGTCAGGATCCGGCCGCCGGCCGCGTGCCGGGCGGCCCGGCCCCTTCCTCAGGTCTCGACGATGCCGCACTCGAGCGCGTAGCGGACCAGCTCAGCCCGGCTGGAGAGCCGCAGCTTCTGCAGGATGTGGGCACGGTGGCTCTCCACCGTGCGGATGCTGAGGAAGAGCTGCTCGGCGATCTCCGCGTTGGTGTGTCCCAGCGCGATCAGGCGCAGCACCTCGCGCTCGCGCTCGCTGAGGCCGTCGGCGCGGTCGGAGTCCGGCTCGGATGCCAGTCGCGCGCCAAGCGCCGGTTGCAGGTAGGTGTCGCCTGCGGCGGCGCTGCGCACCGCCTGCACCAGCTCCGTGTCGGCGGCATCCTTCAGCACGTAGCCGCGCACCCCGGCCTGCAGCGCCTTGCGGGCGAAGGCCGGCTCGTTTTGCATCGTCAGGACGACGATCTCGGTCGCAGGGGAGGCCTCCTGCATGTCCGGCAACGCCTCCAGGCTCGAGCGGCCCGGCATGTTGAGATCGAGGATCAGCACCGTCGGCTTGTGCCCGAGCACGTAGCGGACGGCGGTGTCGGCGTCGCCCGCCTCGGCGAGGACCTCGAAGTCGGGCTCAGCCTCGAGCAGCATCCGCAGAGCGCTGCGGACGACGGTGTGGTCGTCCGCGAGGACAATCGTCGTCGTGTCTGCGCCCGAGTCCTCGGAGGCGTGTGCGGTGGGCATTGCGATCAGGTTATCTTTGCCTTCAGCGTCATCGCGGTACAGGTTCATACACCCATCTAAGCGTGCAGTGCCGCTTGGAGCATCCGTGTTTTCCCGCTCCTCTCAGCGGGGCCATTACTGTCTCAGTCCAGTCGGGATTGCCCGGGCCAATCGGCAGCCGGCGCACTAGCATGCAGGGCAGGCGATGAGTCGAAGGTGGAGCTGAGGTGGCGAGGGACTCTCAACCAAGTGGCGCGCTCGATGAGCCCCGGCTCCGCAAGCTGATCGAGGTAGGCCGCAACCTGATGGCCGAGCTCGAGCCCGAGGCGGTATTCGGCCGCGTCTTGGAAGTTGCCCGTGAGCTGACCGGAGCGCGTTTTGCGGCGCTGGGGGTGCTCGACTCCGAGCGCGGCAAGCTTGAGCGCTTTATCACCCGGGGCATCGACGAGGAGGCCACGAGGGCAATCGGCAATCCGCCCCGCGGCCACGGAGTGCTCGGCCTGCTGATCGAGCACCCCGAGCCGCTGCGACTCCGAAACGTCGGCGATCACCCCCGCTCCTACGGGTTCCCTCCCGGCCACCCGCCAATGACCAGCTTCCTCGGCGTGCCGATCGTGATCCGCGGCGAGGCCTGGGGCAACCTCTACCTGGCCGAGAAGGCGGGCGGCGACTTCGACGAGGCCGACGAACAATCGGTGTCGATCCTCGCCAGCTGGGCGGCGATAGCAGTAGAAAACGCGCGGCTCTACCACCGCGTTGAGAGTCAACGCGATGAGATGGAGCGCGCCGTCCGCAGCCTCGAGGCCACCGCCGAGATAGCCCGCGCCGTCGGCGGCGAGACCAACCTCGACCGGATCCTGGAGATGATCGTCAAGCGCGGGCGGGCGCTGATCAAAGCGCGCTCGATGCTGATCCTCCTGCGTGAAGGCGAGTATATGGTCGTCGTCGCTGCTGCAGGGGAGCTCCCACGAGGTCTGCTCGGGGAGCGCGCCGAGCTTGAGCGCTCGATCAGCGGACACGTGATCTCGACTCGGAGGGCAGAACGGCTCACGAATGTCAGTGACCACTTGCACTTCGCATTCGGTGACCGAATCCACGCTCAGACGGGTCTATTCGTCCCGCTGGTCTACAGAGGCGCCGCGCTTGGAGTGCTCAATGCCTTCGATCACGAACGGGCCGAGGAATTCAGCCTCGAAGATCAACAGCTCCTGGAAAGCTTCGCTGCAAGCGCCGCCACCGCCGTCGCAACCGCGCAGTCGGTCGCCGAGGACAAGGTCCGAGGCAGCATCGAGGCGGCCGAGCGCGAGCGCGGTCGCTGGGCTCGCGAGCTCCACGACGAGTCACTTCAGAGCCTTGCCGGCCTGCGCGTCCTCCTCTCCACTGCTCGGCGCAAGGCGCTCGGCGCCGATAGCGATGGGCTGCTGGCCAAGGCGATAGAGCAGGTTGACGACACGATCGCCGAGATGCGGAGGTTGATCGCCGACCTGCGCCCGCCGACGCTCGACGAGCTGGGGCTGGCGGCGGCGCTGGGAGCACTGGTCGAGCGACTTAAGTGGGGCGAGGTGTTGGCCGTAGAGCTGCGGACCAATCTCGCCTTTGACTCCAGCCGCCAGACCCGTCTCCTCAGCCAGACCGAGGATACCGTCTACCGGCTGGTCCAAGAGGCGCTCAACAATGCGGCGAAACACGCCGAGACCGACCGCGCCACTGTCGAGGTGAGCGAGGACGGGGAGAGCATCAGGGTGCGTGTCGCCGATGAGGGGCGCGGGTTTGACCCCGACAGCGAGACCGACGGCTTCGGGTTGCGGGGGATGCGCGAGCGGGTGGCACTGGCGGGAGGTGCGCTGGAGGTCAGGAGCGCCCCGGGTGCTGGAAGCGTTATCGAAGCGACGCTGCCCGCGCGCTATCGCGACCAAAGTCGCGATAGCGCGGTACAACGCAGAGACAAAGAGGAAGGCGAGCGCTCCGCTGAGAGCGGCTGAGGTGGGTCGCCACGCCGATATGACTGAACCGATGATCGAGGTCGAGGCGCTGGCAAAGCGGTTCGGGTCAACGCAGGCGCTCGCCGGGGTCGACCTGGTTGCCGAGGAGGGCAGGGTGCTTGCCCTGCTGGGCCCCAACGGCGCCGGCAAGACGACCCTGGTGCGAATCCTGGCCACGCTGCTGAAGCCTGACAGCGGTCGGGCCACGGTGGCACGGGATAATGCGCCAGATGGAGGGTGATAGGAGGAGCAGCTCAGCCCTGGTCCACGGGCACGCGGTGAACTACGTCGAAGCTGGGCGGGGTCCGGTGCTGCTGCTGATCCACGGCATCGCCGGCGATTGGAAGAGCTGGCGGGCCGTGATCGAGCCGCTCGCCAAGAGACACACAGTGCTCGCCGTCGACCTGCCAGGCCACGGTGCTTCCGGGGCTGGTAGCGGAGATTACTCGCCGGGGGGGATGGCGGCGGTGCTGAGAGATCTCTTGACGATGCGCGGCCACGAACGCGCCACGGTTATCGGGCACTCGCTAGGAGGCGGGGTCGCGATGCAGTTCACCTACCAGTTTCCCGAGGTGGTTGAGCGGCTGGTCCTAGTCTCAAGCGGCGGGCTCGGCCGCGAGGTCAGCGCAAGGCTGAAGTCGGGAGCACTGCCTGGAGCAGGGCCCTATCTCGCCATGACGAACGCGCTGGGCCTGCGAGGCAAGAGGACCAAGAGCGGCGGCGCGGGGAAGCGAGCGGTGCATCAGGCCGAGATGGCACGGGCGTATTCCTCACTCGCCGATCGCCGCCGCCGCCGCGCCTTTCTTGCCTCGCTGCGCTTTGTGGTGGGACTAGGCGGACAGCGAGTGAGCGCGACAGAACGCCTCTACCTGGCCCAGGTCCTGCCGGTACTGATCGTCTGGGGACTCCACGACCCGATCATTCCGGTCAGCCACGCTGAGGTGGCCCATCGAGGCGTACTCGGCAGCCGCCTGGAGATCTTCGAGGAGGTGCGTCACTTCCCTCAACTGGAGGAGCCGGGCCGCTTCGTGGCCGTTCTCGAGGACTTTCTGGCGGAGACGCAGCCAACGGATTTCGATCGCGCGGATTGGACGGCTCGCATCAAGGCCCCCGAGCAGCAATAGACGACTGCGCCGTCGCGCGGCATCCCGTTATTCTCGCCGAGAACGGGACCTGCGATCGTTCGGTCAGGTCAGACAACGAAGTCCAAGTTACCTTCGCCATAACCGGCGAATCGTCACCCGCGGATGCGACCTCTCCAACCACGGCACCCGCTCTCTTTTCTGGGACCGAAGGACAGACCAAGTGGCGGTCGAGGCTAGGGCTCCGTGTACGCCCAGACAGCGTTGTAGATGACGGTTCCTGCGGTGACGCTCTCCACCTGAAGCTGGAAGCCGTAGGTGGCACCGCCGATCTTTTCGAACTACATCAAGAGGCGAACGAGACAAATCTGGTCGAAGATCTCCCTAACATGACTGCTACAGCGGCGATCTCGTCCGCCGCTTTGCCGGCACCGTCCTCGGTAGCGAGGCTTGCCTGCATCCTTCGGGCTGCCTCCCGATAGTCCGGTCGCTCAAGAACCTGCTCTATGGCTCGCGAGAGCTTCCGCGCGGTCAGGCCGCCCGGGCGCAGCCTGAGCGCAGCACCGGTGGCCACGGCGCGGAGCGCGATGTCACGCTGGTCGCGAGCGAACGGCACGCAGACAAGCGGCACGCCGTGGGCAAGTGCCGCCATCACGCTGCCGTGGCCGCTGTGCGTGATCATCAGCGCCGCACGATTGAGCAACGGGCCATGCGGGACGTAGGGGCGAACGACGACATTATCCGGCAGGGGAGCAAAGTCGGCGGGGTCATATCCCGCCCCTGTCGTCACCACAGCGTCGACGGGCGAGCTGTCAAGGGCGGCGATCAGTATCCGCAGGTAGCTCCCTTCGGCCTGGTAGGTCGTGCTGAGCGACGCCAGGACTGGCGGGGCCTGCGAGGGCTCGGGCAGGTCCAGTGGGGTATCGACTGGCGCTTCCAAAAAAAACTAGGAGACCACTTGACCGCCCGGCCGGGAACCGAGTGGCGCCCGGGAGCACCTCGAAGCAACTGGATTGCTGCCGACTCTCTGTGGCCCCTTCACAGACTCAGCACCAGGTCGCGAACGGCGGCCGGCTGCGATAGGAAGGGGTGGTGGCCGGCGTCGAGCTCCACGACGCTGCCTGCCCTACCGGCGAACTCGCGTTGCAAGTCGACAGGCGTGCCGCGGTCCTCGGCGCAGACCAGGTAGGTCGACGCCAGTTGCTGCCAGGCTGCTGCCTGCACCGACTACTCGAGGATCGCCAGGCTCTGCCGGACCGTCTTGTTCGAGGCCTGTCGCTGGATCCCCGGATCGCAGTCTTGGAGGAACGGCTCGATCAGGGCGTCTGGCCGGACGGTGAAGGTCCCGCCCTCAGGATCGATGTCGAGAAACGGGGCGGGCTCCTCGCCGCCGAATGAGGAGAGACTCTGCCCGACCTCGGGCAGATAGCTCGACACAAGCAGCAGATGGCGCACGGCGCCGATGCCCGCTGCTGCCTCCGCGGTGACGATGCCGCCGTAGCTGTGGGCGACCACGACGGTCAGCTCCTCGCCCGCCGTCAGCACCTCCCGGACCGCAGCAACGTCCTCGACCAGCCCCGGGCCTTGGGCATCGGGCGTCTTGCCGGTCTCGCCACAGCTTGGCAGGGCAGGCGCCTCGCTGGCGACATCCCTCTCGGCCAGCAACTCGGCGGTCCGGTGCCACCACCACGATCCGTCCCTGACACATGCCCCATGCACGAAAACAACTCTCATCGCAATCTCCTCGTCTTGCTCCGATCAGCGGTCGTTCAACAGTAGACGTACCAGTTATTACGTGAAAAAATGACGGAATGGGCAGGCAGCGCCAGCCGGAGATCAGGCAGCGGCTCCTCGACCCCTGCACCGACTACGCGCTCGAGAACGGGCTCCCCGACCGCCTCGGGCCGCTTGCGTCCGCCGCGGGTACCTCGAGTCGGATGCTGATCTACCACTTCGGAGCCCGCGACGGGCTACTCCGCGAGATCCTTGAACAGGCCCGACAGCGCCAAGTCAAGGTCTTCACCGACCTCCTGCGCGTCCGACCCGAGGAGCCCTACCCGGCGACCCTGAGCGACGCATGGTCCGCGATGACCGGGCCCCCCGGCCTTCCCTACCTGCGCATGTTCGGCAGGCTGCACGACACCGCAGGCGAGCCACTGTGGCCGGGATTCCGGCGCGCCGCGACCACCGACTGGCTCGCGCCCCTCGAGGAGGGCATGCGCAGCCTCGGGCGGCCCGAGCTGGCCACCGTGGTGCTTGCCGTCATCCGTGGACTGCTCATGGACCTCGACGCAACCGCCGATGCCGTGCGCACCCACAAGGCATTTCAGGACTTCTTGACCACGATCGAGAACACCTGAAACCGGAGGAAGTCGCCCCCGGCTCCGCAATAACGATCAAGTTCGGCCAAGCCGCGTCGAGGCACCTGCCTGCGCCCTGGGGTGAGTCCTTGCGCACGGCTGCGCACAGTGGTGGGTATATCTCCGAGGTCACAGAAGCGCTTCCGTGGATTCCTCTGGGTTTCCGAATATTCGAGTCGCTGGGCGGGGTCGAGATCGCCGAAAGCCTCCGTTGTTGCGGGTGTGCGGAAGTGCGCGCACAGGCGCATCCTTGTCACCTCTAGATGAGTAGTGCCACGGCGTTGGACGCAGCAGCGCCGTCGGGGAAGGGGACATAAGCAGGCAGATCGAAGTCAGCGGTACTCACCCACCACCGCCGACCCAAGGGGGCCACGATGGACGCC